>Ga0172379_10004186_pt1 | contig 21702 bp, 15 predicted proteins | sample GrowelOW334metaG_FD_119756 | JGI IMG/M metagenome (GOLD analysis project Ga0172379, IMG submission 119756) | Groundwater microbial communities from an aquifer near a municipal landfill in Southern Ontario, Canada - Groundwater well OW334 metaG | ecosystem: Environmental > Aquatic > Deep... | reverse complement strand
GAGACACGGATTTTCGACTAGGCAAAGTACGACCACCACAGCTAGAACCAACAGAAAGCACTCAATTCAGATTCATAGTAAATCAAGACGAAATGAGCGAAGGTGCCAAACAACGTCTTTTTGAGCACTATGCTGAAAATCGCCACATTGTGCTTGGCCTTGGGCAAATTCGTTTTACTGGAAAACTAACAAGCATCGCTGAAGGCGTGCCAGACGCAACCTTCGACGAAAATGGTCCTCCACAGCGCACGCTTAGATTTACAGCTTTCCCAGAACATTTTCTCTAAAGCCTGCCCCTGATTCAGGAGAACAAGAAGGCTTTGCTTCTGGTTCTCCTGAATTCAACCTAGCTTGCGGAATAACGAGGCCAAGAATAAGCTAATTCTTGGCACGCTGCCTCAGCCTCTTTAAATAGTCGCTTGTGACTAGCTGGAGCAGTGAACACATTGCCAGCAAAAACATCAACCACAAAGATGTGGCTATTTGAAATTTTGGCCGATGGTATTGACTGCTTTATTTTTTCAACAATTACAGCTGAAATAACGCCTGCGGCATGACTATCGAGAGGATGAGTCTTGGAAAAATACAGCTTGATACATCCTATTTTGGGAACACCATTACGATCTTCCAAACTAATAAAGAGTTCAGGCCTGATGCTAACTGTAACACCTTGAATATCGAGAGCCCAGGATTTGGGACCGCGCCTCAAAGAGCAGTTAACCAACGGTAATTTTGCCACCACTTGCGGGAAAGCTATAAGGGAATCCATGCAACAACCAGCCTGCAACTTATCATAAGGAGCTACAGCCTCGTTCTTTTGTGCATTGAATTCATTGATCTTCTCAACCAGACTTTCTTCGTTAAACCCATCAACCAACAATTCACTTAAAAACTGTGAGGCTGGATTGTAAGTAATTACCTTAAAAGCTGGAGGAAATTTCTGCGACTTAACTATTGCCTGCCTTCGCGCTGGGCTTGATTGTTGAGAGCAATACTCACCAAGCTTAGTGACAGAACAACGAGGGTTAGGGTTTACCCTAATTTTTTTTGTATTTAGCACTTTCTGCTTCCTATTTTACTTAGTTATAACGATCGAGGCTGCACAAGCCTCTACAGGCTCTTGCAGCCCGTCTACCGGCACGCTATGATAGGAAAGAAGATCAGTTATTTGGCTCCGTTTCGCTGTCCCGGCAAGGTTTGCGAAATGGGGCTTTCTTCTTTGCGCGTATCAAGAACGCCATTGATTTTTTTTGCGACTACACCTCCGGCAAATTAATTACTCTACCTATATTATATCACGGCCGCCGACAAAGCAAGTTCAATATCAAAGATCGATAGATCACCACGAATGCTCCAAACCATGCTCCCACGATCAGTAAAGCTAGCCCAGAGAAAAGATAAGTGATATAATTTGATAGCAAAGAGAGATTGCATATGTCGGGGATATCGCTCATGAATGTTATAGATCCCAAAATGATTGGCAGACGCCTAACACTTCTTAGAGAAGCAAAGAAAATCTCGCAGAGAGAACTTTCTCGTCAAATCAAAATCGCCCAGTCAGCAATATCGGACTTTGAAAGCGGTTCAAGGCTTCCATCTCCAAAGTCAATGAATAAATTATTGGAATTCTTCGAAATTTCTGCTGCCGACCTAATGAAGCAAGGAGAAGAAAATCCAGAAACAGCCAAACTGGAGTTCATGCTAAAACGCCTGTCTAGCAAACTTCATGAACTCACATATCCAGAACTGGTGATGGTAGCCGAAATAGTTGATCGCATTAGAAGCCTGCGCCAACTCTAGCCCGCGTGATTAGCATCGCCCCGAGAATGGCAGCTAAGCTATAATCCAGCTTTTGTCTTGCACTTACCTAAATAGGAAACGGAAAAGAGGCGGAAACTATCGATCCGTTGGCAATCCCCTCGTTGTGCCTGAATTCCCAGTACTTATCGATCAAGCTATTAATATCACTGGTTGCGTCGATAAACATGACTAAGTCATTGCAGTCAAAACGAACTGTGCACTTTTCTTTTTTTGCTTTCTCAAATGCCTCCCTTATAGCTTCCTCAATTTTTATAAAACGCTTTGAAGGCTCAAATTCGATTACTCTATCCATGCGGATCTCCTTGCTTTGCTGAAATACAACAAGAGCAGCATCAATAGCTCTTGCATCAAGATTTGCCTTAGAATGAACGCTCACCAATCTATCCGACCAGAGACCATCCTGTAGAGCCGACAAAAATTGCTCGACACTGTGAATATCGTCATCAGTTCTTGTTTTTGCATCTTGAAATTGCAAGATGCGACGATTTGAAATCGTTGGATATTGATTCCACTCAAGGCGAGTGATGTCTTGTCCGTTGCGATTAAAGTAGTGAATTAGGGCTAGTCCTATTTCTGAGATGACATTGTACTGCTGGCTCTCTTCAATTCTGAGCTGTCGCATAAACCGTGATGAAAACCCAAATGAATAGCAAGCCACCTCTTTATTTCGAGATGGATCATCCAAGAAGAAGAAGCACATTGGCAGACCCGGCGGATGCGCGGAAACTGGCTTCACATGCAGTTCTAGCGAACGACCATTAGCTTGAATACCGCAACCATCAACGAAACCAGCCGCTCTGTAGTACTGCTCAATGATGTCCAACACATGCTGATTAAGGCTTATATTCCTATTGCTGGCGCTGTTTTCCAGTCGCGCCTTCAACGCCTCCGCCAGCCTCAGGGTACAAGTTACGGTATTAGGTGTGCCTGCCATGATTTAAACTCACAAAAACGATTCAATGAACACATTATGTGTTCATTGGGCGAGAATGTCAATCCATTGACCTTTTCCAATAAATAAATAAATACCAAAGAGCAAACCACTCCTTGTATTGGAAAACAAACCAATGCATTCGTTTCAGCATTACATTTAGAACTATTTGTTGCCAAAAAATGAAAGCAATACAGCAACCTGCAAAAATCGCAAAACCTTTGCCAACTCTCGATCCCCGAGCTGTTAACGAAATTTCACTGCCTCAAATAAGACAATAGCCGTGATGATAGAAAACATCAGGCTCTACTAAATATTTTCTTTGCACCGGTAACTATCTGCCCTAGGCTTAGCAACAGGCGCAATACGAACTTGCCCTCTACAACACCAGCCCACCATAGCCAAACGCCGTTCAAAGAGAAACGAACACCCTTAGAAGCAATCAATCACCAGGAGGCAACACACATGACCATTATTGTTTTTGCTATTTCAGCTACCATAATTGGACTTTTCATAGTTGGGCTTAGCTTCGCTTCGATAAGGGGTGATAACCGTTAACCAATCAAGGCAAAGACACTACTTCTATATCTATATAAAAGCTCTGTATGCCACACCTGTGCGAGCCAAGCGTTGACAAGAGAAGAATGGGTATTATTAGGAAAACGAAGGATCGTAAGCATCCTTCGTGAGCGCATTCTTGCATCCGAAAAACAGCTTGAGTCAAAAATTGCTGAGTCTGGACCTTCCAATAAGCTCTGCAACCCGCACATACTTAGCACTGCTAGGTTATTGCTGCAACACGAAAGCAAAATCGGCCTTCTTTACGATCCAAGTGGTATGCCCTTTTTTTATCTAATTGGCAAATACGATCCTACCAATCAATTGCATCGCGACCGACAAGAAAAGCTCTTCAGACTTTATCAAGAGTATCGAAAAATTACTGCTATTCCCGACCTGTGCGGCGCAGCTTTAGAAAAAATTCTTTGGAACACTGTTGAAAAATCCAACCAGTATTTGACAATCGGCTCCAGAACCTCACCGGTAGAAAATTTCGGCCTTGTTAAACTGCCAGGCTAACTTGATCTGGTTTTGTTACCAAAGGAAGGTACTTCGTTTGCGGCTCTAGTCGAAGCGAAAAACATTAGAGAGTGGATTTATCCAACCAATTACTTACTCTGGAGACTCATCGAGAAATCGTTGGCTTTCCTACAGACCGGTTATGCCACCGTGCCTGTGCTTGTTTCCCGAAAAATACAACAATCTGCTAGAACGTTCTTTAAGTCTGTTGGAATTTTAGGTCTTGATACGCACTTTCAATATTTTGATCCTTCTGTGGAAACAGCTCTAGAAGAGATACGACACACTGATGGACTCGGTTTTAAGGACATCAGAATTATCGAAGAACCACAAGAATATGTTCATAAGTTTTTTGCTGTTGGACTCTTAAAACAAGGGCCGTCATTTGCCAAACGGTTCGCTAGTATGGCTCCAATCCTAACGAAGTACACTCCACTTCTCGCAAATCGGAATACTGGTTTTTCAGAAAGAGCAGCTATCTGGAAAGTACTTTCAAAAGACTTAAAGATCTCCTCTGAATTCGATGATTACGACGAAGACTACTGATCAACAGCATTAGAGACATACAAAAGGCGCCTCACATAATTTAACTTGCCACTACATCTAGTGCTGTGCATTACTGTCGATATCCCGCTTTTAAAAATATGAGGAATTTGAGAATGAAGGAAGTTAACAAAAAGCCATATCACATTTACTTTTTCGAACCCGGGTGCGATCGCTATAGACTGGCTGAAATGAGCCTAGACACGCCTCCGCAAGCTATTGCTGTTGGAGACATATTGGATGGCCGGTCTTGGCCAAAAGATAACTTGGGAGACAGAATACCGTTTTTCCGAGTAAGAGCTATTGCTCATCAATTTATTGAATTGTCTGATCATGACGTTGTGCAACAACTGGGCGTATATTTGGACCAACTAACATTTGATGAATACAGAGCTCTAATAATCGGTTCGAAATTTGTCCCAATGCCGTCCTTGACATAAACCTTTCCTAAATCTAGGTGAGTGTCAAGCTAAGAAAACTAAATTATTTTCCTTGTAGCTTTGAGCAAATTTTACTTTTGCGATGTATCTGGACTCTGTGTGAAAAAAGGATGAGGCGGTGGTAGTACAGGACAAGATCATAGAAAGACTAGATAAGGCAATCAGTGCGGGGGCAGCAGTCATCAGTTCGCGTGGGTTTAACCAAACTTATGCTGATGAAGGATTGTATTTTGCATTCAAGGCTCATGGTTTGGCATGCCTGGTTGATGTGCTGGGAGTAAATCATAGCTATACAAAATCATTCGAGAACATGTTTGTTGAGAATGGAAGGCGTAGCGAAGCGGAGGGAGGTCAGAAGCTTCTTCAGACGGTCCGTGAAGACTTTCAAGCGGGGTACCTTCACTCAGTAAAAGAACTAATCAATGCCGAAGTATTTTCTGATTTCATCGAAATGGCAGAGTATCTTTTAAAGGATGGATACAAAGATCCAGCTGCTGTGCTTGGGGGAGCAGTTCTCGAACAACATCTGCGGAAGCTTTGCGACAAACATGAGGTGTCATTGACGACTCAAGACAACAGTGGCGGCACGCGGCAGAAGCAAGCTAGTGCTCTCAATGATGAGTTGGCGAAAGCAGGGGTTTACACAAAAGTACAGCATAAACTCGTCACTAGTTGGCAGGGAATACGCAATGAAGCTGCGCATGGTAACTTCTCTGCATATAAATTGGAAGAAGTTCGTCTGATGTTGTCCGGCATAACTGCATTTATAGCGAGTTTTCCGGCATAGCTTGAGCTAGCTTCTTGCACATAATAAAGCTCTTACTTCTTCCAATTTAAGCCGCACAAGGAGCACTAAATGCAACACCAGAACATTAGCAGTTGAACGAGTCTGATAATGCTGCTCATGTTTCATTACGTTTCGCTAGTGCAGAAACACGTATTTACACAAATAACGCAACCAATGAGTCTTGAAGTTTTTGTAAGTGAGGATAATTCTTAATTTCAATATGTTTTTTTGTCGCAGACAGAAAGGCAATGTCATCAGCCGATCCTGGAAATGACAAAAGCGTTTTCAGAAGACTTTTCCCTTCAAAAAGTCTTAATAAGACTTCTACGTCTTCGTCTTTAATGGCTCTCAGAAGTGTGTTGTGTTCTTTTCTTATTAAAATTGCAGATTTTCCTGCTGTCCATTTTTGAGCAGCCTCTGCAAGACATGCAGACCGTTGAGATTCAAAAGTCTTTACTAAGCCACCTATGTCAGTGATGGTTTGCAAGCTTCCCCTACTAACTGATGGTCTCAGAGACTGCTCAAACTGCCGATCAATACGCTTGCTCACTATTGAAATAAGACTTCCTTTAGCATTTTCAATTATTGCCTTCAGTATGTCAGTTGGCTGTACCACTTCATTTTGACCTAAGCACTCAGTCACGAACGCAACGAGATCTGGATGGCAAAGATAAGACTCAGCTTCGTGGAACTCCAATCTATAAACATTTTGTGAGGCAACAGGAGTCGTAGTGAAATCTGAATCTACAACACCAGCTAACTTGCAAGTGTGGCTAAGTTTACCCCAGAGACTCGCACCATTACAGGCTTTCAAAACATTGTCACACGAGCCGACCGGCACAATATCAATGCCTTTGTCTTCTAAAATCCATTGATAAAACTTGAGGTCAAAACTTGATGGTGTGCCTTCTACAAGCAGGGTCATCTTACTTTTCAGCAATAATGGCACTGCGCCCCAAAAAGGACGCAAAAAGTCTTCTGAGCTGCTCGACCATAACTCGTCATCAGATACTTCACCATATCCAAGTACATAGCGTGATTTCACCTCCGGTCTAGCAGCAAATGCAAAACTATGAGTGGCATATACGAAATATGAATCCGCGAATGTATCCTCTACTAAACTCCAAAGGCGCTCGGCTAGAGCCGGATGTAGAAAAAGTTCTGGCTCATCGACGATGAAAAATGATCGCGGTCTATCAATACAAAGCAAGTCGGCCAACAAGCACAAAACTTGCCGCTCTCCATCAGACAATTCTTGAACTGTATACGTTTGACCACCGCAAACAAGATTATCAACCATTATGGTGCTGAACTTGCTCAATCTAAGATTAGGGAAAATTGCATGAAACATTTCAAACAACTTATTAAGCGGTAGTTGCTTTATCTTAGGGCAAGGGCCAATTTCTCCACTATTTTGCCAAGAAACAACATCACGAGAATGCGTTTTTTCAATATTCTCTCCTAATGCCTCTAGAAGTGAGAAAAGCATGTTGACTCTTCCGGATATTGGATTCCCCGACCCACCAACATGATTGACTAGCCCTTGATCAGGAAAACTAAATACCGATGCATTGTGTGGCCCCATAGTCACATGAGCTTGAAGGTCCTTAAATACACGGCCACCTTCTACATAAACAGGCATAAGCCCATTAAAGGCCCCTGAATGATTTCCTTCCAACAAATGCTTTAAAAGCCGAGACTTACCTGAACCATTCGCACCGAGAAATACCGAAATTCGATCAATTTCAACTGATACGGCTGGCACTCCCGTTGATACCATGTTGGTTGATATAAGATGACGAAATTTTGATTTCATTGCAAGTATCCTATCGACACAACCATGTTGCTAGCTACAGTACATTATCAAGATAACTTTGGGTTAGCGACAATTGAAACAACGAGCTAAAAATCCACTTCACAGCAACAACAAAATAAGACCAAACAGAAAAAACCGGAAAATCGACAATAACAAGAAATAAAAAAAAAGACTAAGACGCTGGCGGCATTAATCCAATTACCAACTGCACTGGCTGACCGCTAGCCAATAACTGCTCGCTAAGGCTCAAAATATAAGCAGTCAACAAACTCCAATCTTCTTCAAAGGGAACAACTAACAATTCACGAGCCAACAAATTGATCTGAACCTTCAATTGAGCAGGAGAACCCCCTGTCAGGTCTTTCTTGAGAAGAAGGTCTACTCTATCCAACCAGTCAGAAGAAGCCCCCTTCAAAGACCGAACAGGAAGCTCAGGCTTTTTAACCACGTGACACTGATCAAACAAATCAAATTCAGACTCTAATGGCGAAGCTGCCAAGGGGCTGGTGGCAGTAATTTTAAAATCGAAATGAATAACAGGCTCAGCACGCTCGTCAATTTTCTGCTCACCAGCGTTATATTCAGTTACAGCGGTTTCCAAGCGAGCGTTGCGAAGTTCAGTTTGCGCCTGTTTCCAAAGTTCTGGATACTTATTTATAGTGCGTGAGCTTACACCACACTTCTGTGTCAGATCTCTGGTGCTAAATGGCATGTCTGCTTCACGGAAATCTGCAACAGCAGAGAGAATCTTTTTCTGTGCTGTTGCTGCTAAATTAGCGCTGTTCAGCGCCCATGAAATTGGAACTTCAAACGCACTTTTGTGAACTGTTTGCCCGCGTCTGTGAGGTGGCACCCAATTTGCGGCCCGCTCAATTTGTTTTAGCCCATCTGAATGCCCAGAAGATATATCTTTGCTTTGTCCATGGTGCTTAGTCTGGAGCAGCTCTTTCATCAACCACTTACGTTCGTCTTCATAGCCGTATCCGAGCGGAGAAACCAGACGCTCAGGATCTCCATAGAAAAGATAGTGCGAAAGTGATAGCACAGCGTCAGCTCTCTGTGACGGTCCACTCAGCCCGTGGTTGTAATATTGCCGACCGCGAAGCCAGACATCACATTTGATGCCAGGCGGTAATTTCTTAAATATAGACTTCACTTCTTTGATCGAGTCGGCTGATCCATCTTCTGGCAAGTCTCTGCGAATCGGAATAATTTCAGCCATTCTGGTGCTTTTAGCAGTCTGAGCGACAACTACTTGCTTGGTTGAAGCGACCTGCTCTACATAAGCCTTAAGCCGATGAAACTGATGGTATGGATTGGTGTTGCATTCCATGTCATTGACAAATTTGTTCAGCGCTTCTTCTGGACTAATTTGATCTCTTTCCTCGCTCACAATCAGACTGTTTGAATTGATCCAAGCGAACCCAGGTTGAAGAGGAAGCCTCAAGCCCTGACCAACAGAGTTCTCGCCCGGGTGGGGGAATATCTCGAGCGTGCCTTTGGCTACTTCAAAATCATGCAGCTTGAGTAAGTTATAGAGCTGGCGGTGCAAATCCTTCGAACTGACCGGCGCGTCAAAGAATAGATACAGGTGCCAGCCACCTGACTCAGACGATCGATAGAGGTTATGCTCAGAAATCCCAGCTTTCTCAAGCAAGCTAGTTATTTTCTGAAGCCCTTCTTTGCTGTGATAGCGGCTGCCGGCATCAATATCTAAAACAGCATACTTACTAGCCTTGCCTGACCTGGTGCCAATAAAAGCCTTCGGATGCACACAAGCAATCGCTTTGAGAATCTCTGTATCAGTAAGACTCCACTGCTCATTTGCTGAAATCCAAGCTCCACTTCCGAATGGCCGATAGATGTATGCATACCGATGGAACAACGAGACAAAGCGCTCCGCCGTCTCTTTTGTGTGAGCCGGAAAGTATTTTAGCCGTGAAAATTTAACTGGCGCGGCACTATTGCCTGCCAAAGATATAAGTCCGGTCGTAATAGTCTCTCTTTCTAATTTGAGACGTGTTGACGTAGCCGGATCAGTAGCCTATGCTTGTGTAATCTCAGGGAATTGACAAAAACCCGGATACAACTGCATATCTGATCCGTTTAGGGTCTTAAAAGACATCGCCTGCCAGTGATGTCTTTTTTATTGGTTTTAGCTGCTTACCTCCTTTTGGATGTGGATCGGATGATTCAAGAACTCGATCCTGTCTAATCTCGAAAAACTTTTTGTCATTTGACTTGCAAGGAAACTTGCTTGCCAAGCCGGTGGAGATACTTTATGAGTAAATCAACGGAGAACTTATCGATTCTGAGCCCCATCACCTCGGCAATTCGAGGTTGAGCTACTGAGATTGCCTTAGCTGCCTCTGCTTGAGTCCAGTTCCGGCGTTCAATTTCATCTTTCAATGTTTTGATTAGCTGAAAGCGAACAATGCACGTCGCGGCCTGGTCATCCGAATAACCGTTTTGTTGAAACAGCTTCATGTAGTCAGATAGGTCAGTCATAAGCACCAGCCATAGGTTTGTAAGGAGTCCGGTCTCAGAATCGGAAATCAGCTATTGGGTCTGCCCCGGCTCCGATGGCTAGGCTTGGCTGTTCCAACGGAGTGTTGTGGCTGCAAGATTGCCGGGGAGGCGATTGGAAATAGTAAAAGCTGAGTGCCTTCGTCAGTTTCGATACTAGAAATTGCATCGTTAGTCAGCTTCTTCCTACCCTGAGAAATTTCCTTCTCAACAGCGAAATCATCGTTCACTGGCAGACAATCAGACACATCAAGAAGTTCTGGTTGTTGTATATCTTCAATTGCTAGAAGGCCGCAATCGTCTCGTGCAGATTCATCTATGGGCGTGAAGTCAAAGAAGTCTTGGTGCTCAAGTTCTGCGGCCATAGAAACAGTTATTTCGGCAATCGATTGAGTGTCATCAGTCTCGATGACTAAATCATTGTGAGACAGGTCAGTAGTTTCCTGAAGCTCGAGGAACATCGGTGTTTCTTCTTGCAAGCAATCACTTACTAATTCGGGAGTGCAGTAGTCTGCTTCAGCAAAGACGACCATTCCTTTTGCGAATTCGGCAATGTTTTTAGTCTCGAATTCAAAATCCAAACAACCTTCTGATTCCAGGGTAGGAACACTACTGTGTAACGGCTCTGGAGTTTCATCCGCGCCAACTTCTGGAACTGTCGCTGACAATAAGGCCATAAGGGTTTCCGGGGGTGAGGCTGCCTTCGATAAATCAGCGGTGAAGAGAGCAATAGCTGATTCCATAGGAATTTCATCACGTAGAACCTTAATCTGGAGGTCGTCAGCCAACCAAACAAATCCAGCTTGGAGCGGAAGAGTTACTAACTGATCAGGTCCAAAAACGTTTAAATCACCTTCATTAAGCTGAAGTGCCGCTCTATCAAATAACTTGGAAAGAGCACTGCAAGCATCGACAAGGCTAACTCTTTCGGTAAGCATCAGATATAGGTGAATGGCGTCTGAGCCAGCAGCCTTATAAGCACGAGGTTCCAACGAAACGCTTCGAAGAATCTCTAGCAGCTGTGCGAACTGATCTGCTGCATAGAATCTTGAATCAGCCGGAATTTCAACAACTAAGCACGAGGACAGTTCATTCAGTGAAACTGCACGTAAATTGATGGCATTGTTTTCCAGCGCCTCAAAAACTTCCTGGTCCGAAACGTAGTGGAACCGACTTACTTGTCGCCAACCACCACCGTTCAAACGACGCACGGCCGAGGCACTACGATCAGAGAACAGTCTTAGCAAAAATGCTCTAGATGCATCGTCAGGAAGCTGTTCAACAGTTAAATCTGGTTTGTAAGTCATGTTATTCAACGTCTCTAGTAAGAAAAACATTTGGAAGGTATCCAGAGCAATGCCCGCCTGGCTAATTCGTCAGGCACTTTGTCTGTATTTGATTTTCAACACCTAAAACGGCCTTGGTAAAAGGTTCCAGGGTGTTGTCTTAATAATGATTGCCTGTCGCCTGCCAGCGACTGCCATCTAAATTTCTCCTTCTAGGGAACCATCTCCAGGATCACTTACTGCATATACACTAGGCAACCCTGCCAAGTGTTGATCAATGACACTATATAAGGTGCAAACCGAATGATCAATACTTTGGATCTGAAGATCGGGCCTGGATCGCTTTTTTGATCTGGCGAGAAATCGTTTCAACTAAGGTCTTCTTTCTAGAAGCGCTGTTTAAGCTAGTTTTCTCAGGGGGCGTGAAATCGGAGAAGCCAACTAAATACATTTCTCGATACCACTTCTCACCCGAGAAGGACAACCATTTATATACCATGTGGTGCTATGTGGTGGCAATTGTTTTCTTTCTCGTCGCAAGAAGAGAACTTCCGAAAAACAAGCCTGTTGGTACTTAGCGGACCAAAAGAATTTCCTACCACAGCAGGAAAAATGGCATCAACCTACAGAGGGGTCCGATAACCATATGTGGTGCAGACGGATACTTCCAGCCCCCCGGGAAACCATGAGGGAAGAAGGCGATTCCTTTTCCTTCCTAGGCAAGAAGGAAATCAAAAGCAAGCCGAGAAGGAGTAAAGGCATCGCCCAAGGCGGAAGAAGGCACCGCCCTGCGGGCAATAGCAGACAAGCCTGCTCGCAAAAACTGAGGATTAGCGACCAAGGCAGGAAGTCAGCAGCCAGAGGGTGAGAAAACGGCGAGAAGTAACCAGGAAAAACGACGAGAAGGAACGACGAAGTCAACCAGAGCAGGAGCCACGCAAGCCCCGAAACCCCGGCCAGGAGAAGGACACCGGCTCCCGCACTCCAATTGAGTTTCGGCAAGCGGGGGCGAGAAAAAACGTTGGCGGTGAAGAAATGATTAGAGCAAAGGCGAGAAGGCGCCACCTGCGGTGCGAAGAAAAGAAAACCAGAAACTTCCCACCCTGGCAGGAAAATGATGAATCAGTGGTCGATTTCAGCTTTTCCTACTTGAGAAAAATCAGATTATCAATATAATTAGTACTGGCGCAAAATTACAGGCATACCTTTTTATATGCACCATATATGGAGCGGGTCCCTTTGAAACCAATCACAGTAAGAGAAGCAGCAGATGCATTGAACCTGACCAAAAGGGCCGTGATGTATCGCCTAGATGGTGGGAAGCTCAAAGGAATCAGAGTCAAGACCTCACATGGCTTAGAGGAATGGCGCATCTATCCCAACAAAGAAATCTTGGAAGGCCTTCAGCGCTTAGCTCAGTCAAATCCTGTCAATGAGCCATTGAGAGAGCCTCTTACAGAAGACGAAATCGATGCTGAAGAAGTTGACTTCGAGGATGAGTCAATTGTCGATGATCAAAGATGGCAGGATACTGAGCGCGACAGAATCAAAATCATCGCTGAAGAATTTATGAAGCCTCTCCTTGAGCGTATAGACAATCAATCTCGCGCGCTAATGCAAAAAGAGCAGGAGCTTCTTACCTTAAAGGTGAAACTTCTTCCCGACCTTGAGAAGAGAGCTGAAGAAGAGAGAAAAACAGCCGAGCTCAAGCAAATGGAAATTGCTGCCCTGAACAGGCAGATAGAATCTCTAAAAGAGGCCAGTAGCAATACTGAGTCAACGATTTCTCACCTCGAGAAGGCAGCCCAAGAAACAGATCTTCTCAGGGTGAGAAAAACCGAACTTGAGTCCATCGTTCCTGAGTTGGAAGGCAAGCTTGAAAAAGAGACTACCGAGAGACGCCGGCTAGAGAGCGAACTAGAGTCTGTGGTGCCAGAGCTGCAAGAAAAGCTGGACCAAGAAGCAGCAGAAAGGCTCAGATTGGAGAACGAACTGAAGTCTACAGTACCTGAACTTCAAGAGAAGTTAGACAATGAAGCCGCTGAACGACTCAAGCTGGAGACTGAACTTAAAAAGCTTCGAGAAGATAGCCAGAAGCCCTGGTGGAAGAAATACTTTGAGAGCCCTAGTGCTTAGTCAGGAATCGGGAATCTGAAATCCCAATCCGAGAATTAGAGTAGCAGTTCGAATGACCGCCTATACGTAATTGCGTATAGGCGAAGGCGATGAGGGAAGTGGTCGAGTCGCGTAGACAAGCTGAGACAGTGGGTCTTGTGCAGTGTCAAACCATATATTCAGGAAGAGGCTGATAAGAGCTTTTATGTTTTAAGAATAGGCAAATACTTCTACATTGGTCTTCCACTACGTGTTTGGCAATTCTGCGCTAAATATTGGAATAAGCTGATCAACACACCAGTTTTGATACTAAGAGGGTGCCAAATCTGTCAAACTTGACTGATATATAAGATCTCCAAGAATACTGCGCCATTCCGCTTCAAACTGCGTCATTGATGCTGAAGAAATTCTCTTAAGCTCAGATTGTGTTTTTGAAAAAGTGGACTGCTCTAGATAAGCTCCAAGCTCAACGCAAGCCTTTCGATGTCGCACTCCGCTGGCAGCAAGAATCCTTGCCGAAACAGTAGGGCAACCAAATTTTAAGTGCTCAGGAAAGTTCAAAATTCCTTCGGCAAGAATGATTCCATCAGCTTCTAGTCTTTTCGACAACAAGGCAATTCCTTGCTCTACCAGCGTCTGCAATGCGTAGTTTATTCCTCGCGAATAGACAGCTAATACAGTATTTATCGATAGGTTCGTTTGAAAAGCAATTTCTTTGAATTGCAAGCCCGCCATCCACAAACCAGCAATTTCAAAGAATGAGGACTTTACTGTCTCAACACTATCCTCATTGTCTAAGCGGAACGATTTTTTTACTTCATTTTGTAGGTCTGTATGCAACCATGCCCAGCTAAAAATAATGTTTTGAAGTTCATTTGAGAGCGAATCAATATTACTACTCCAGTCATCCAAAAGGGGTAGCAGGCTCAACTCTACGGAATCAATTAGTCGCGCCTTTGCACCAGTGTCTCTGACCCAAGCAATTTTACCGTCTGCCCGTAGCGATACTAGGCGCTGTGCTCTAAGAGCAAACACCGAGCGTAAATTCTCAACGGACTCTGGGGTTAGCTGTCTTGCAGCAAAGGTCTCTAATGCGATTTCCATCGCCAAAGTCACAAATTCTTCCTCACCGATTTCGTCAGCCAACAACTCAATCAGAGTCGAATCTACTCCATCAATCAAAGGATAAACTTCAGTTGTGCTTTCCATTAGTTCATTAGTAAGCACAAGATGGTTAGCAACCAACGATTCCGTAATTCTATTGATTAAAACTACCAAAGCACCCTTTACAGGTTCTCCCGTTGCTTGCATTGCCACTGGTTTGACATGCTGCCATTGATCCCAACTAGCACAAATTACTAAACCCTTAGTACTAGCGCCAGCTCTACCGGCCCGGCCGACCAAATTCTTTATGTCACGAGAAAGCATGTTTTGCGCTAGGCCACTATCATGCCTTCTTACGGAGTAGAGCAAGAGAGTTCTTATCGGAAGGTTAACACCTTCTGCCAAAGTTCCTGTGCAGATAATTAGACCTATTTGTCTCTTACGAATAAGCCTTTCGATAACTTCGCGTGCTTCCTGCGGAATGTCTCCATGATGAAGAACAATTCCATGTTGAAGACATTTTGTTCCATTCCATTCAGAACCGTACTCATCAACAAAGTAAGCAATAACCAGTTGAAGATTTTCTTGCTTAGCAAAAGTGATTGGCTTTGGTAAGGGTAGGTCATTCTCCAATTGTTGTATTAACGAATCTGCTATTCCAAACACTCCTTGAGGTCCATTCTTATTAGTAGCAAAAATGGCTGTAACACCCAGCGGCAAAGCTTTAAGAGCGCACGCGATAACTTGTGCTTTCGCGCTAGTGAAGTTTTGAACATTGATTCTATTAGTTGCGCGATTGAGGTAGGTGAAGTCGTTTCGAGTCAAAAAATTATCAATTGTGAACTGTCTTTCCTGAGGTTCATGTGGATGCATGTCCAAGGCTACCAATGTATTTGCACCGCTTCCAATAGCTCTTAGTACGGCGAATTCAGCAAGGGCTGGCCGGTAATCGCTACGAACAACAGTTGATTCTGAGCCTCCCAACCATTCGTTTATCTCTTCGATATTCGGCACAATTGCTGACATAAAAACAAAGCGAGTTGGTTTTTCGCGACGCGCCTTTAGCCGTGCTAGTAATAATTCCAGCCCTACTCCACGACCGTGACTATCCAGAAGGTGACCTTCATCACAAATCACTAAACCGATTCTTTGCACGAATGCTGGCTCTGCGCCTAGAAGGCCCGTCAAAGATTCTGGAGTTGCTATCAGCGCCCTCAGGTTATCAAGATCTCGGTTCTCATCGCTTGTGGGTATGGTTCCACCGTATACACAGCGCGCGGGCAGGCCAAGTTTATTCATATCTTGGACAAGACCACCTCGGAGCTCGGACGCGAGCGATCGATAAGGAACTACTAAAATAGCCACCTCATCGCTATAGCTTTTTAGGTGCCAGTAAAGTAGTGTTTCGCAGAGTGTCGTCTTACCGGCACCCGTCGGCATTTGCAAAGAAAAACTTTCTTTTGAGCTGAGTAAACCACGACCAATTGCCTCAATTTGCGATGGAAAAAATTCCCAGGTAGAGTTTTCACGTTCAATGAATAACTTCACGAGCGGATTCCAAAAATCAAGATGGCCTAACGGTAGTACAGTGCGCAAGTTCGAAAGCCGAAAGCCCTCGATCAGTTTTACCAAAAGCTTGCAAGTAATCCATTCTTCAGGGCCGTCAGTTATGGCTGCTTGTTCTTTCTTATGTATTTCATCAATTAGTCGGCTGAGCATATCAAAGTTGCCTGTTAGGACGAATTCTCGCGCATCAATTGCGAATTGAGAACGTAAAATCCTAGGTCTTGCCAGAAAATCAAAGCAAGCAGACCTAATCGATTGCTCGGATAAAAACTGAGGCCACCTTCGCATGCTCAAGCAGGCTGATGCGGGATAGCATCCGAAATAAAATGCTGCCGCTGCAAACAATGTTGCATCTGCTCTCGATATACCAGATTTTGCCAATTGCGTATCGGTGGTTTCAACCGAAAATTGCAAGAAGGCATTACCTAACTGCGCCCAATCTGAAGGCTGCTCATCTTTTACATCAAGTTTGGAAAACAGCTCTCCTACCAAGGAGATATAATAATCCTCATCGCGATTAGCAAATGCTTCCAACATTACGGGCTGAGCAGCTGAAAAGAGTCGAAGTTGCCGGATATTGTCTGATTTATTAATCCAATTCTGTAGGCTTGTCCGCATTGTCATACTGGAGTAGCGTTAACTGTAGCGGCGAAAACGGCTTCGTAGATCTCTTTCAGATTAGGAAGCGCAATAACAACGAGCGTGAAATTTGGATCTTGAACACTAGGCACGGCCTGGAGTTCATTGGTCAAGAGATTTTCGCAAATCACCGCAACTGCACGAAAATGCTTTGCTACTTGAGGATGATCAATCGAGTCGATGAAACGATTTAGCAGCTGAACATCTATATCTCCAAGATTCTCCTTCATTGCTCTCTCGCGCAACCACACAAGTGTTAGAGCAAGCCGACTGGTTCGATCTTTTGCACAATCTTCAATCGCCGACTTAATAGGGGTTGAGCTGCCTGCAGTCGATTTGAGTTTTACCTCCGAACATAACACAGCATCCTGTGTGCTTGAGTTTGGCCTATCAGGCATCAAGAAATGAATAACATCAGACTTCGGAGCTGGTTTCGTCCGATCTTGCTTGAGGCGCCACTTCTTGGCGCCAATAGCTATCGCGGGAAGTGCTCGGTTCGATTGATAAAAGTAGCCCAAAATTTCTCCAAAATCTCCAGCCATAGTTGCACCCTTATCGGGAAGGGTCGAGCATAGTATTTCAAGCTGTGAAATCCCTAATTCCGTCGCACGTTGAGTTAATAGAGAATCAGTTATGTAGCAGCGTCTCATAGCAACTGCCATTGTTTCGGCAAGTCGTAGTGCTTCTTCGCTCTTCATTTTTACAAGAACGAAAGGTTGTTCTTGTTCGTGTTGGAACCAAGAATTTGCCGAACTGAAATCGAAGCCAAGTTCATCCATAGATTTTCGACAGCTCTCGTATACAGAAAATATTTTAATTCTATTGCAACTCAAAGCTCATTAATTTGCAAGAATATTCGCGCGAGGCTAAGTAAACAAAAGACCCATTTCGTTTACTTCCATTTCCCCACCATTTCTGCCTTTCCAGCCTTGCTTCTCAAAGTAAGCCTGTTAGAATAAACAAAACGGATCTACAGGGAAGTTTTGTTCATATGCCCGGAAAAGCCAAGGTTTTAAGTTCCAAAGAGATCCAAACCATCCTCAAAGTCCTAAAAACTGAAAGAGACCGCGCACTTTTTGCCACCGGCCTCTACACAGGTTTGCGAATTTCCGAAATCATCGCCATCGGACAAAATGACGTGTACACCACCAGTGGTGGCGTGCGAAATGTCCTAAAAGTTACTCGCCTGAAAAAAAAGAATACCGTCTACAGCAACATACCTATTCACCCAAAGCTGCGAGAGATGCTGACCGACTACCGCATGTCGTTAGTTAAAGCAAAAATCGAGTCGCCGTGGCTATTTCCGTCCACACGTGACCCAATGGACCACGTTGGCCGAATACGTGCCCACAACATCCTCACAGAAGCCTTCCAGGCTCTCGGCATCGATGATGGCTCAACTCACTCAATGCGCCGGACCTGCCTAACTAACATGTCGCGCGCTGGCATCCCGCTACGCACCATCCAAGAAATATCCGGCCACGCCAATCTAGGACAGCTTCAAGAGTACTTAGCGGTCGACCCGGCTGACAGTCACAAGGCTATACTGTGTCTCAAGTATTATTAATCACAATGGAAAGATATTGAATCTTAAAACTAAACCATCATCCAAATTTGTTTGCGTTCTCACGAGCTCAAGCTTAGAATTTGATTCAATACTGCCACATATTCAGAACCCTAAAAAGGAATCGCTTACAGGAACTAACGGCAATAGTTTGCCATTCAAGGTCCGGCAAGGTATTTTTCAAAATTGTACGATTGTCCTGATCTGCAGTCTGAGTGCCGGTAGCTCGCGAATCCAAACTGCGGCCCTTCTGGCACTAATGAAATACCATCCGGAATTAATGCTCTTCGTCGGTGTAGCAGGCGGTAAGGGCGAAAAAGTTAGTCTCGGCACTGTAGTAATTAGCGACTACATTTCTGATCATTCCTATTCAGAGGAGAGTAATTGCGGAATTTTGTTTAAATTACGAGGCGGGCCGATTTCTTCTCAGCTACTAGGTCTTGCTCAAACACTTACAGAAAGCGACGAATGGCGCAAGCGAATTCAAGAACCGGACACAGAGCCACAGGAACAAATTGAACGAAATGTAATTATCGGAAAGATTAGCGCCGGCAATGTTTTGGTGACTTCTAGCACTGGGCCAATTGCCAAGGTTCTAGACTCGGCCTCCAGTGATGCACTAGCAGTAGAAATGGAATCTGCAGCCCTCTACGATGTCGCGCATCTATTCAGAATTCCGTTTCTAACGGTGCGTGGAATTTCGGACCTATTAACAGACAAAACAAACGAAACTGATAAATATAGACAACCGTGGGCAGCGGCGCATGCTAGCGCAGTAGCTTTTGAACTAATAGAGCTTTTTCTTGCGTCAGAACAAAACAAATCTTCCAATCATTCGGAGTCAGGCTCTACAGAAGAAAACATCAAAACTCTAGGTAGCACTACTCTTGGGAGCGAGAATACTTCAAGTCCGTTCACAGATCTTGCGGAACTGAAATCGCTGGCTTATCTACTACTTGAAACTGGATCACCTCCTTCAATCTCCTTACTTTTTCCTGAAGCATCACCACTGGCACACGCTGCATTGAAAATGGCTACTGTTTGCAATCGATTTGTAATTTATAAAGATCGCTTAAGCGACCAAGCTACAAGAACGAATGTGGCCGAGTTAGTGACGATGCCGGACTCAAAACATCTTATCGTCGGCGAACCCGGGTCGGGAAAAACTCACGCTTTGTGGCAAGTAGCCGTCGACCTTTTAAACGAGGGGAACGTTATTCCATTGTTCTTGCCGGTCGCCCAGCTAAAAGCATGGGAAAATGTCGTTTCACTTATAACCGCATTGGCGCCGAACCTCTCCGTGGAGAAAATCCTTAAAGACGAGCGTGTTTGCGTATTTATTGATGGCTGGTCAGAATTTGGAGTCGGCGAGCATACTAGGGAAAAGCGTATTGCGTTGGGTGCTTTGCACAGTACAAGAGTTATTGCGAACGGTAGATTCAGTGATGCAGGAGACTCACAATTCAAACCTTGGTCACTAGAGCTACTTTCTGCTGATGAAGTTATCGCCGTGGTGAACAAAGCTCAAGAATCAGCACAAATGCTTTCAAGCTCGGTAGTCGATCTTCTAAGGCTGCCTTTATTGCTGTCAATCCATGTGTTGTCAGGCGCAAAAGCTACAGTCACGGGAGACCTATTACGACAATTTCACGAGTATTTGGTTTGTAATTTTCCGGAAGAATTCACAGAAGCTCTAGCTAAAGCAGTTGCTTCTTCAGTGTTAGCAAATGATCGCGCCTATGGACGATTACTACAAGGCCTTAAGAGACATGCAACGGGCAGGGTTGTGGATCCCACGAGGATTCTTCAGCGTCTCGGAACGATTGTTGAACGAAACAGCCAGGCTCTTCCGATTCACGATTTATACTGGAGCTGGTTGGCGGGACAGGGGTTGCTGATCAATAAGCTGACAATGGAGTCCATCGATCTTCTTTCGACCCGTGAGAGTTTTGCATTGGCTATTCAATCGGGCGTTTGCGCTACCGAAGAGCACGTCCATGAAGCTGTAGGTCACGATCTCATTCTTGCGGCGACTCTCGACGCTAGCCGGGGGTTACGCCGCCCAGATTCGCTCCTCTCTGAATCTCTCGATAATGCCTTAAATGACATTCGATTGGCAGTTCGAAGCCGTGGCGGTCTGGCAGCTCTGGAACTCGCCAGACCGGAATATCTCGGCAGAGCGCTCAACGTTTTTAGCGAGTTGGTTCAATCCAAGCTATATATTTCTGATTGGCTGCATAGACTGCAGCCGTCCGTTCTCTTTTCACATAGAGATATTTTGGCAAACTGGATTGGCGTGCAGGGTTCTGAGTTTGTTCTTGACGCAATTGCAGAGCGTGGTGGTCCCGAATGGGTGCCATGGCTAGAACAGATCAGTTTGTCCGGAAAAATCCCAGCCGTTGATGCTTTGAGTGCAGCCCTCGGATGTTCTCCTGGCATACCCTCGTGGGGAGAGCCGTACCTGAAAGAGTTACTATCATCGAAGCCTTGGAAGTTGCGAGCGGCAGCGAGCAGACGATCCAACCGCCCTCTGGCGCGTCAGATCGCGGCCAACTACGAGGGCCTAATGGAATTGAAATCCGGATCTTTCATGGACCTAAATCGTATTCTGGTAGCATGCGGCGACGATGATGTATTTCAATCTCTATTGACGCGCTTCGATTCGATGACGCCGCGACAACAGGAATTGCTAGGGTTTGCCGTGGTCGAGAGAGGACAACCCTGGATTAAAGAATTTCAGAAAGTTGCTTTCACAAAACCGGTCGGCGGGCAACATCACGAGCTTGCTGAAATGCTTGCACTAGACATTAATGATGAGACGGCGCGTGCGTGGATAGCCACAGGTTATGACGAGGCTGGATGGCGCGTTTTAATTGCACGCCACGGCGAAGCTATTATTCCGGAGCTCATCGCCAGTTTGCCTGCGTCTTTCGCAAATCATCACTACATCCCCGCTCTTGCCAGCATGCGGTTTCTTCACCAGGCTCCAGAGTCACTAGTTCAGGAACTGGCGAGTCGGCTCGAGAGCCCGATGCAACCAATGGCGATGGAGCATGTCTTGAATGCACTTGCGACCGTTAATCCCGCTGGCATTATTCTGATTGTCAGATTCTTGACCGAACAACTCGACACTCTGCCAAGCTATCACCTCGCCCAAGGTTTGCGCCTCTACGAAAAATGGCGCAAAAAATTTGGTGTGAACCTCGCAGTATTGCTTCCGACCGGAGAAAAACAACCCATTGCGAGCTTGGTCGCGATGCACTGTGCTCTTCATAGATGGGATGAGCACTATACACCCGAGATGTTAGCGTGGTCACCAGATCTTGCCATGACGATTGTACTTGAGGATTTACAGTTCGACGATGACAAAGCAGAGGCCGTACTAAGACAATTGAAGGACTTAAAAAATTACAATGCTGCATTGCTCGACAGGATGTTGGCTGTTCCGAAGTTAGCGGCGCTGATCCCTGATGTCTTTGCCTCTTGT
>Ga0172379_10004185_pt1 | contig 21703 bp, 22 predicted proteins | sample GrowelOW334metaG_FD_119756 | JGI IMG/M metagenome (GOLD analysis project Ga0172379, IMG submission 119756) | Groundwater microbial communities from an aquifer near a municipal landfill in Southern Ontario, Canada - Groundwater well OW334 metaG | ecosystem: Environmental > Aquatic > Deep... | reverse complement strand
GTCGAGATCCTTCCCTTCGCGGGGAATTGAGGATTATTTGCGGGAAAGGGATTCGGCCGTCGAGCTTATGGCATCCAGCAACGGCACGACGTGCTCTTCTTCCACGCTCGAGAAAGCCACGCGCAAATACTTATCCTGCATTGAGATAGTGCCAATACCCAGCTTTTCGAGCAGCTCGATCCGCAATTTTTCGGCCGATATTCCCACGCATTCGAAGCTCATGAAATAGCCGGAATTGAAGGGCAAAGACACGATCGAACCAGGCAGATCGTGAGCGGCGAGATATTTTTTCATCGCTTTGTACCTGCCTTCCAGAATCTTCCGGTAACGGGCTTTTTGGTCCTCGTAGCCAGGAAATTTCAGGGCTTTGAGGAGAAGATGCTGGGCGAGACCGCTCGAACTGGATACCGATGATCGCGTGATGCCCATGAGTTTCTTGATGAGGGCATCCTGTTCGCGCTCGCCGAGTCCTTTTCCGCCGAAGCTCACGAAGCCGACCCGGAAGCCCCAGACATAGTCTTCCTTGGTGGGGCCATCGGCTTTCACCGCGAGAATGTTCTCGTGAGCGTCGACGAGACGAGCGAAAATGGATTCGCGGAGCAGATTATCTTCATATTGAAGTCCGAAGTAGGCATCGTCGGCGATAACGAGGAGATCGGTTCCCTCCTTGGCGATCGAGATGAGCATGGCGACGATCGCGTCGGCTTCTTGCAGGGTGAGGGAATACCCCGTCGGATTATTGGGGAAATTGAGAATGCAAATGGCTTTGCCGCGGCGCGATCCCGCTTCTCGCAATTGGGCTTCGAGGCCGGCCACGTTATAGCCGCCTTTCGAGAATATCGGGAACGTCAGCCCGGCCGCTGTCTTCCTCTCCTCGATGATCAGCCGATAGTTGGGCCAATGGAGATCGGGCACGACAACCGTGTCGCCTGGCTCGACAAAGAGGTCGGTGAGATAAGAGACCGCGGCGGTTAAGCCTGGCACGACAACGGGCATCGAAAAAGACTTGCCCGCGAGCGAGGGATTCTTCCGCGCGAGCGATTCTTTCCACTCGCGGCGCAGGGCCATCACGCCACCGGTAGGGGCATAAGCGACAGCCTCGGTGGGTGTAAGCGAGGGAATGGCTTCGCGGAGCGCGTCCAGCATCATGGGCTCACCCAGCTCATACGCCATGCCGACGGTGGCATTGTAGAGGTGGGCTTTCTCCGTGGCTTCGGCGCTCTGGGTCAGTATCCCCTTGGGGAAATACATGCGGCGTCCCATTTCTGAAAGCAGGCGCCCCGCGACGGAATTCGACAATATTACATTGAGCTCTTCGGCCAGCTGATTCATTGTATCCTCCTAAATCCGCGAATATATCATATATCCTCTGCGCGACGTAATGAAAAGAGACTATGTGGCTTTTCACCTTCTGTCAAGGAAGCTCCTCCTATTCTCATTGCCTGGGTCAAGTTAATAAAAAAAACACTATATGCAGCTCTTGTCATTAAAGGCCGCTAATGGTATCTTAATGGTGGGTTTTATATAGATAGCATTAGAGCTATACTATATATAGCATTCTACATATTCTAGTGTTTCGGAGGAATACCGTGAAAAAATTGATTATCCTAGCGCTCGCGCTTTTTGTCGTCGCTGGATCGGCTTTCGCCCAAGTGGACCTTTCGAAGGTGAAAGATGGGGTTTATTTCGCCCAAAGCAAGGATTATTCCAAAACTGGCTGGAAAGAGCAGGTCATCCTCGAAGTAAGCAAGGGCAAGATCGTAAGCGTCGACTGGAACGGCGTTTCCAACATCGCCGGCGCGGCCGACAAGAAATCCTACGCCGCCGCGGGCAAATACGGAATGATCAAAGGCTCCAAGATCAAGGCTGAATGGGATACGCAAGCCAAGGCCGCCGAGGAATACCTTGTCAAAACTCAGGATATCAACTTCTCCAAGATCAACGCCGAGGGCAAGACCGACGCTATATCCGGCGCGACGATGACGATTTCCGAATTCTTCGCCCTGGCCAAGGAAGCTCTCGCGGCTTCCCCTGTCGCGAAAGGCGTATACAAGGATGGCTGGTACTACAAGGAAGGGGCCAATTTTGACAAGTCCGGCTGGAAGGAAACGATTCTCATCACGGTCGTGAATGGTTCTATCGTCGATGTGGTCTGGAACGCGATCCCCAAGGACGCCACCAAGAAATCCAAATACCTTGAGAGCAAGTCGGGCGGCTACAAGATGAACGCCAAGAACGGCGAATGGTTCGTGCAGGCACAGCGCGTCGAGGACGCCATCGTCAAGGCCGGCGATCCTTCCAAAATCTCGATAAAAGCCGATGGAAAGACCGACGCCATTTCCGGCGTATCGATCACCGCGAACGCCGTCGGCCTCGCCATCGAAGCCCTCAAAGCGGCAAAATAATCCTTTTTTGCGCTTCGAAAGCGGCCGATTTCCGGCCGCTTTTTTTTATCGCCGACATGGTTGACGAAGTCGAGCTTAGCGGGCGATCATTCCCTTCGGCCGCCACTCCACTGCAAAGGATAAACAAAGCATGACACGCGACGATCCAAAAACGAATCAGGCCGCCTTCATAGCGCCGAGCGCCTCGATCACGGGCCAGGTTTTCCTGGGCCGCGATGCTTCGATATGGCATAATGTCACCCTTCGCGGTGACCTGGCTCCCATCGAGATAGGGGCTCGCTCCAATATCCAGGATGGGGCCATCCTCCATGTGGCCACGAATTTGCCCTGCATCGTCGGGGATGACGTGACGGTGGGCCATGGAGCCATCGTGCATGGCTGCAAGGTCGGAAATCGATGCCTCATTGGCATGGGGGCCATTATCCTCAATGGGGCGGAGATTGGCGATGAATGCATCATAGGGGCTGGGGCTCTCGTCACCGAAGGCAAGAAGATCCCTTCCCGCAGCCTGGTCCTGGGCAGCCCCGCGAAGGTCACAAGGCAAATAAGCGAAACCGAGCTAAGGCAGATCCTGGAGAACGCGGCTTCCTATCGCGAACTGGCGAGCAGGGCAAGGACGGATTCCACGACAATGGATTGCTGATGGCGGGGAGTGATTTCTGCCACCCCATCGCCCCGCTGGGGGCCGTACTCCCCAAATTGCGCGTGATTGCCCCCCTGGATAATGACGGAGCGCACGGATTCCGGAAGCAGCGGTTTCGCTTTGTCGATCTTTTCCGCCGTCGCGAGCAGGTCGTTGGTGCCCGAAAGGACGAGCGCCTGGATTTTGGCGCCGGCGAGGCTGCCTCCCCCTGGCGGGTACGATCCGAGGTAGGCTATACCGGCGATGATATCCCGATGATCCCGCGCGTAGATGGAGGCCGCCACTCCGCCGAGCGAATGTCCGGCAAGTACCCATCGTGCGATGCCCGGAAGCGCGGCGATCGGCTGGGAGGCCGCGCTGGGATTAAAAATCGCGAAGCCCGCGGGGACGGAGACGAGAACCGCCGCGTATCCGGCTTCGGCGACCGACCGGGCGAGATATGAATATGCTTCCTTGGGAACCCTGGCCCCTGGATATATGATAAGGCCCAAGGCTGCCGTTTCGCCTCCCGGCGGCAGGAAATAGAGATCGCCGCCTTTCGCGTACACGCTCACGCTTGGGGAAGAGGCTCGCAGCGCGGGATCGGAGCGGTCCGGCAAGGGCGAAAAGAATTGCGCGAGCGCGAGGCCAAGAAAAACCAGAAAGCCCAGGGCGATGAGGGTTTTGATCCCACGATGGCGAGCGCCCTTGCCTGAAGCTTTTGCCTCCGCATTCACATCGTTTCGTTTCCTTTCGTCCATAAGAAAAAATATAGACCAACTATGTACAAAAGGACAGTTGTTTTGCATACTTGAGCCTTACCCTTCCCCAAGGTGAGGACATGAACAAATCGGCAGAGGACAGCCGCGAGGCCTCCAATACGGCCTCGATGCGCTTCCCGCTCCACATTCCGAGGCTCGACTCACTCGAGGCTCTCTACGGACGCGAGAAAGCCGCGTCACAAAGAGCCCGCTACGAGGATCTGGAGAAGAGATACCGCAAGCATTTCCCCAGCGGTTCGGATGCGTCCCGACTCCTTTTTTTCTCCGCTCCAGGCAGGACCGAACTCTGCGGCAACCACACGGACCACAACCAGGGCAACGTCCTCGCGGCCGCGATCGATCTCGATACCGTGGCGGCCGCGGCGCCGCGCCTCGATACCCGCGTTCGACTTGTCTCCGAGGGATTTAGCGCTTTTGAGCTGGACATCTCCGACCTGGGCGCCCGGTCGGAAGAAAGGGGAAGCTCGGAGGCCATCGTGCGCGGCATGGCGGCAGGCATCGCGGATTTCGCGAAATCCGCCGCGCGACGCGGTCCGCGGCCTTCCCCCCTCAAGGGTTTTGACGCCTATGTGGAGTCCGATGTGCTTCCCGGTTCCGGCCTCTCCAGTTCAGCCGCCTTCGAACTCCTCATTGGCGGCATCATCGCCACTTTTTCAGGCATCGACCTCTCCCCGATGGAACTCGCGTCCATTGGTCAATTCTCCGAAAACGTCTACTTCGGGAAGCCGAGCGGGCTCATGGATCAGATGGCCTGCGCCCTCGGCAATATCGCTCTCATAGGCTTCGGCGCCCCCTCGAAAGCGAGCGTGGAACTCCTGAGCTTCGCTCCCGGGGATTACGGCTTGTCGCTGGTTATCGCCGCCACGGGTGGGAGCCATGCCGATCTCACCGAGGAATATGCCGCCATTCCAGCCGAGATGAAGGCGGTTGCCGCCCTTTTTGACAAGGCTAGCTTATCCGACCTTGCTTCCGGCGAGCTGACCGCAAGGGCCGCGGATATCCGCCGCGCTTGCGGCGACCGGGCCTTCTTGCGCGCCTGGCATTTCGCGCATGAAACCCTTCGGCCAGCGGCTCTCGCCGTCGCCATCCGCGAGCGTGACATCGCCTCATATCTCGACATCGTCAAGGCATCGGGCGATTCAAGCGCAAAATATCTCCAGAATCTTTCACCCTCGACCACGCCCTCAACCCAGGGACTTATGGTGGCCATCGCGCTCACGGAAGACTTCCTCGGCGGAGAGGGAGCCTGCAGAGTTCACGGCGGCGGCTTCGCTGGCACGATACAAGCCTACATCCCGACTCCCCGATTGGGCGAGTATGAGAATCTCATGGAATCAGTCTTCGGGCTCGGCACGGTTTTCCCCTTGCGAATTCGGCCTTACGGTGTAGTATGTATCGAAATCCAAAAAGGAGCTCTCGATGAAAGATGACAAAAAAGGATTCAAACCCTACCTCAAATTGACCTTTCTCATCGGCTTCGGCTTCTTCACGATGGGACTCATGGATCCCCTCTACGACACCTATGTGCCGATCTTTCTCGGGAAATATGTCTCATCGATGACCCTTATCGGTTTCATCATGACCTTGGATAACATTTTCGCTCTCTTCCTCATTCCGCTTTCGAGCGTCATCTCCGACAGGATGAACACAAAGATCGGCCGCAGGATGCCTTTCATCATCACCCTGCTTCCCTTGACGGCTATTTTCTTTGGTGCCATGCCCTACGCTGCCGGCGTCTCGCTTGGAGCCCTCATCGGACTCATTTTCTGCCTCAATCTCGTCAAGCAAGCGGCGCGCGGCCCCGTGGTCGCCCTCATGCCCGATATAATCCCCGCCGAATTCAGGTCCGAAGCCAATGGGGTCATCAACACGATGGGCGGGATCGCCACCATCGTCGGAACGATCGGCCTCGCCCGCCTCATGGACATCGACATCGTCCTCCCCCTCCTCGGGAGCACCAAGGACAGGTTACCCTTCCCCATGGCCGGACTTCTTGTCGTCCTCGCCGTCATCCTCCTCTTCGTTTTCGTGAAGGAAAAAAGAAAGGCGCCAGGAAAGGAAGAGGAGAAACAGCAGCCTATCCTGGCCAGCTTCAAGGCGGTGGCGAGCCAAACCGACAAGAGCGCCCTGTATATCCTCGTATCGCTTTTCCTCTGGTTCTTGGGCTACCAGGGCGTGCTCCCCTTCATCGGCAAATACTCCCTCGACGTGCTAAAGACCTCCTCAGGGACGGCGGCGCTGGCCGCTGGCATGGTCGGGGTTGCCTACGCCATTTTCGCCATTCCCTCGGGCTATATCGCCCACAAGAACGGGCGCAAAAAGACCATACGGACGAGCCTTCTCGTGATAGCCGGGCTCACGTTCCTCCTCTTCCTCCACGGCCCCCTCACCGCGGGATTTTCGGCTTCCTTGCGTCTCTACAGTTTCTGGCTCATCATGTTCGTGTTCGGCATGTTTTGGGTATCGGTCGTCACCAATTCCTTCCCGATGCTTTGGCAAATGGCCAGCTGGGGAACCATGGGCATCTATACGGGGCTCTATTATACTGCCAGCCAGGCTGCGGCCATCCTCGCCCCCATCCTCACGGGCGCGATCATCGATATCGTCGGCTATCGCGGCATCTTCCTGTTCTGCTCGGCCTGCATGATCGCAGCGTTCTTCGTCATGGGCTTGGTTCGCTCGGGCGAAGCTGAAGCCAAAGTAGCCTGAGGCATGTTGATAATTTGCGTCTATGTGCCGATACTATGAAAGATGATGGAAAGCGCCCAACGGCAAGAGGGCGATCGGCTCCATCCCGGAGCCCTGGGCCAGCGACTCTTTAAGGGAGGTTAGCATATGAAATCGCAGGACAAACAGAAGTCGGCTGAGAAAAAGAAGCCGCAGAAGACGCTCAAGGAAAAGCGCGCGGAGAAAAAAGCTAAAAAAGACACCCGAACCGAAGAATAATACTTTCCCCGCAAACGGACTGAGGCTGCCTTAGGCAGCCTTTTTTTTGCCCGCTGCAGTATTGGAAGCAAGAGTTCTTTGTTGATATTGTTACATATATGTACTAATCACTAGATATATCGCGGCGTCGATATCGAAGTGAACCTGCTCAAGAAAGTGCGGATAGAGATAGGAGTCAACGACGACTTCGTGCAACCCACAATCGACGCGATCATTAAAGGCGCCCAAACGGGAGAAATCGGCGATGGCAAGATTTTCGTTCTTCCGCTTGAAGAATGCGTAAGAATCAGGACAGGCGAATCGGGATCCAAGGCGATTGGCTAAGGGAGGGCGAAAGTCGCTCGCGGTTCAGCGGGCGGCTTTCGCTTTGGCGCCTTTCGACTCTTCAGGATTCCAGGGCTTCGAACAAGGCCTGCGCGAATTTAGGGGCGTCGGGTTTGGCGCAGAGGAAAACGATGGCGTCGGGATCTTCGCAGGGCTGACTTGTGTCAAAGCCAAGGGCGCTCGCCGCATTTCTGGCCCTCTCGATCCGGCCCTTGCCCTTCCCCGTAGCGAAAACGGCGGTGATCCGCAATCGATTTTCAGACGCGGCGCAAGAGGCCAAGCCCAGGAATTCAGGCGCCGATTCGCCAATCGTGGGCATCCCGATACGAGTACCTTCGCCTTCGTCGAAGGTGGAACGCACCCGCATCCTCAAAGCGCTCTTCTTTGCCAGCAGGGCCGATTTGTCGTGGAGGACGCGGGCGCCATGGTTCGCGAGCCTGAACATAGAATCGTAATCGAGAAATTTCATGAAAGGGACGCCCTTGACGAGCCTCGGGTCGGCTTTCGCGACCCCGGGAACATCCTTGTAGATATCCACGAAATCCGCGCCCAGGGCAGCCCCGATGGCTACCGCGCTGGTGTCGCTGCCGCCGCGGCCGAGGGTGACAAGATTGCCGGAAGCGTCGACGCCCTGGAAGCCCGTCACGACAGGCACCTTGCCGGCGTCCAGCACCGACCTGATGCGCGCCGGATCGATCTTCGAGGGCGAGGCGTCGCCGAATGGCCCCTCGGCTAGAATGCCGGCTGAGTAAGCCGTCATGGGCACGGCTCCTATACCCTTCGCGTTGAGCAGGGAAGCGATCACGCAGGCCGAGATGATCTCGCCGCAGGAAACCATGAGATCGCTGGTCAGTCCGTCGGCTCCGCCGGGGAATTCCTTCAGCAGATCAAGGAGAGTATCGGTGGCATAGGGATCTCCGCCTCGTCCCATGGCGGAGACGACGAGAACTATCTCATCTCCAGCGGCCCTTGCCGCCCTAACTTTTTTCGCGAGCAACTCTCTCGATACGGGATCGGCGAGCGAAGTCCCGCCGAATTTCTGAACGATCAGCGACATTCAAACCTTCCTTGCGCGCAAACCTCTGGAAACCAGGGTTTCTGCTATTTGTACGGCGTTGAGGGCGGCTCCCTTGCGCAGGTTATCGGCGACGACCCACATATTGAGGCCGTTGGGAACCGTCGGATCGAGACGGATCCTGCCTACGAAGACTTCGTCCCGGCCGTCGCAATCCAATGCGGTAGGATAAACAAGTTTGGCAGGATCGTCCATTACCCTGATCCCTGGCGCTTTTTCGAGCAAAGCCACAATTTCTCCCAGGGTAAAAGGTTTCTCCGTCTCTATATTCACCGATTCCGAATGTCCCCTGAATACGCCGATTCTCACGGCTGTCGGACTTACCGCAATCGCCGGGTCGAGGATCTTGTGCGTTTCGTTGACCATTTTCATCTCTTCCTTTGTGCAGCCATTTTCAAGGAAGACATCGATGTGGGGGAGAGCGTTGAAGAGAATTTGCCGCGGGTAGACGGACGCTTCGATCGGCTCGCCCCTGGCGAATTGTCTCGCCTGCGAAGCAAGCTCGACGATCGCCTGCGTTCCCGTGCCCGATACCGCCTGGTAAGTCGCGACAACGATCCGTTTGATCCTGAAGGCATCATGTATGGGCTTAGCGGCCACGAGCATCTGGATCGTCGAACAGTTGGGGTTGGCGATGATGCCCTTGTGCCAGGCGAGATCCTCGGGATTCACTTCCGGCACGACAAGAGGAACATCGGGATCCATGCGCCATTGGCTAGAATTATCGATGACTATCGCGCCTTCAGAAGCGGCGGCCGGCGCGAGGACGAGGCTGGCCTCTGCTCCGGCCGAGAAGAGGGCTATATCCACGTCGCCGAAAGCTCCGGGCTTCGCCGCTCTTACCTTCACTTCTTCACCCTTGAAGACAACTATCTTCCCCGCCAGGGACTCCATATCCATGGGGATAAGGGCTGAAACCGGAAAATCCCGCTGCCCCAAGGTCTTGATCATCTCCGTACCGACAGCGCCCATGGCGCCAACCACGGCTACCCTAAATTTTTCCATGATTCCTCCGGATGCTTATAACCTCTTCCACGAATTCTTCCGGAAATTCCGCTGTCACGACAGCCGTCCTGTTGTTGCGAGGAGGATTTCCTATTGCCAGTATTCGACCAAGGCACACTACCTCGCCCGAGCGGTCCACCATCTCCGCCTCTTGTCCGGCCACGGGCAAGGGCAAATATTCCCAGGGGAAACGTATCCTCGCCCTGTCGCCTTGAACGCTCTTTATGGTGATCGCCAGGCCAGGGCAAGCCGGGATGCATAAGCCGCAGAGTGTGCATTTCGCCCTGTCAATAACCGGAAGATTCGTGATGGGGTCACCGACCGTCAAGGCGCCCTGGGGACAGCTTGTCTCGCAGGGATTGCAGGGAATTTCCTCGATGCATTCGATGCATACGCAGCCTCTGTTCCCGAAATCGGCGACGGAGGGGAGCATCCCCGCGGCTCGAAGCTCGTCGAGGTTCGGAGCTCCTGTTGTTTTGAGCGATTCCTCGGCTTTCATCGCAGCGCTCCCTTTTCCACGATTCGCTTTTTCGCGGCAAAGCGCTTCTGGCCGAATACTCCTTGTCTCAGGGATAGCAGCCGGCCCATAGTTTCCTCCGTTTTTTCCCTCATTATCGCCTCGTCCATGCACCCCATGGACCAAGCGGCGTGGATTCCCGCCAGCCTTCCCTCTTCCATAGCCGTGCTCGCTTCCTCCACCCCGGCTATGTCGCCGACCGTGTACACCGATTCGACGCTCGACCTCATGTATTCATCGTGAAGGGGCATGTTTCCACCGAGTTCAGGCACGAAAATCTGTTCGCAACCCGCGAGGCAGGAAAGTTCGATCGAAGGGGTAAGCCCCACGGCGAGGCATATCGTGTCTACATCGAGGACTTCCTCGGTGCCAGGAATGAGCTTGAAGTTCGCGTCGACTTTCGCGACGATGGCGCGCTCGACGCTTTCGGCGCCTTCCGCGCGGACGATCGTCGTCGCGGAGCGGAAGGGCACGCCAGCGCGGCGCACCTTGGCGGTATGGACGCCGTAACCGCCCAGCCTGGGCAGAGCTTCGATGACCGCAACCACCTCAGCGCCTGCCTGCATCAACTGGTATGCCACGATGACGCCGACATTGCCCGAGCCTATCATAAGCACTTTCTTGCCAGGCAACACCCTGTGGACGTTTATAAGCGTTTGGGCACAGCCTGCCGTCATGACGCCGGGCAGGGTCCAGCCGGGGAAACTTAGCGCGTTCTCGGTCGCTCCCGTAGCCAGGATGAGGGCAGCGGCGTCGATGGTATAGGAGCGGGACCTGTCTTCCACCGCCCAGACTCTCAGTCCCTTCTCTATCCCGACCACCTCAGTTTTCAGCCTCACGTCGATGCCGAGACTCAAGGACTCGGCGAGAAGCTCCTTGCCGATCTCGAAGCCCCGGACTCCCGCCTTGTGCTCGCGAGAACCGAAAAACTTGTGAATCTGCTTAAAAAGCTGTCCTCCCGGCTTGGAATTTTCATCCATGAGTATGACAGGCGCGCCGGCCTTCTTGAGTTCGATCGCGGCGCAAAGTCCGGCCGGGCCGGCGCCTATCACGATCGCTGGTTTTTTCTCAGTGCCCATCGGCTATCTCCGTTTCAGCCTTCCAGTTTCCCACGCCATGCTGTCGTTCGACTTTCATACCGTCGCGCACTTCTGTGACGCAAGTGCGAACGCCTGGAATTCCGTCGACCATCATCACGCAATCGGTACATCGTCCGATGCCGCAGAAAATCCTGCGGGGAGATCCTTTTTTCGTGTACCGAAACACTCTCACGCCCGCGGCGATGAGCGCGGACATGATCGGCTCTCCCGCCCTCGCCTTCAGCGGCGCTCCCTCGAAATAGACAGTGACTTCATCCGTGTCCTCGAGCTTGCCCAGGATGGCATGCTGTTCGATCCTCGCGCTTTCCGCGAGCCGGCTGTCGCTCATTTCGCGAGCCCCAGTTCGGCGAGGACGGCCCTCAGGATGCTGGACACTTCGGGCGAGGCATCCTTGAGCGGAGCCCGTAACGAACCCGCGTCGAAGCCGCAGAGCTGCAGGGCCCGCTTTACCGGTACCGGGTTCGGTTGGAGGAATAAGGCTCTATTGATCGCTTGCAGCTTCTGGTGCAAGGCCGCCGCTTCATCATTCCGGCCTTCGAGATAGGCTTCAATCATCTTTTTCATGAGCCTTCCGGCTACATGGGCGGTAACGGACACTACGCCGTAAGCTCCTATCGCCAGGCTCGGCAGCGTGAGCGAATCTTCGCCCGTGTAGACCCTGAATCCCGGGGCGGCGTCTTTTATCACGATGGTCGTGTCGTCAAGAACGCCCGCGGCGTCCTTGAGCATCGTAATGGTTGGCACGCCACGAGAAAGCTTCACGATGGTTTCCGGCCTTATGCTAATGCCAGTCCTTCCTGGAACATTGTAGAGCATGGAGGGAATATGCACGGACGAGGCGATGGCGGCAAAATGATCGTAGAGCATTCCCTGGTCGGGCTTATTGTAATAGGGAGCGACAATAAGCAAGCCGTCGGCTCCCGCCTCCTCGGCGTCCCTGGCGTTCTGGATGGAAATCCTTGTGTCGTTTGTGCCCACATTCGCTATGGTGGATACGCGCACGGCCTTTTTTACGGACTTGATCAGGTCAATCTTTTCCTGGCGCGAAAGGGTTGGCGATTCTCCGGTAGTGCCGCTCAATACCAGTGAGTCGACCCCGTCGCCCACAAGACGTTTGGCCAGCGCGTCCGCCTTGTCCAGATCCAGTTCGAGGTCTCCGCGAAAAGGAGTCACCATGGCAACGATAAGCCTTCCAAAGTTCATCTTTCATCCTCCATCGACTGGATCGAGACAGGCCGTACTGGCTGCCTGAATGAGGAAATAGCCACTTCCTCGGGCTTAAGATGCAGCTCCTCCGCGATGATCCGCTCCACGAGGCGCCGGCAGGACCTGCCCTGACAAATCCCCATTCCCGCTCTCGTCCAGCGTTTCACTTCAACGACGCTGCGCGCGCCGGCGCGGATCGCGTCCCTTATCTCTTGTTCGGTTATTTCTTCGCAGCGGCATATATAGCGCTGTTCGACCAGATCCGTCTCGGGAACGGTCTGGCCTTTTTCCTTTTTTGCGGCCATTCGATCTACTCCCTGTACTTGTCCCAGTAATTGGTGACATCCTCAATGAGCGCGTCCATATGGCGTATGATACATCGCTCGGCTTCGTCTGGATCATGGGCGCAAATGGCTTGAAGGATAGCGCTATGCGCCTGCTGATATGGCGCGTTCACTCTATGGCGAAGGAACTCGAACAGTTCGGTCTGCTGGCCCATGGTGGCGAGAATACCATAAAGTGAAAGCAAGGCCTTGTTGTGGGAGGCCACGGCGATCTCGCGGTGAAACGCGATATCTATCTCCGCGATGCTTTCTCCCTTCTCCCTTTTTACCATCTGCTCATGCAGAATGCCCTGTAGCACTTTTATCTGCGCGTCGGTGATATTTTCCGCTGCCAAGCGAACCGTTTCGCGCTCGATTGCCTTGCGTGCCTGGAGAACCATGATATATTCCTCCATCACGTTGCTGTTGATGAGCGTCTCCAGGTTTTCCCTCTGAAGATTCATTGAATTGACGGCTTTTGCGTGCTTGATGGCTTGGAGGCCGTTCTTGGTGATCACGCGGCCTTGATTGCCCTTGCCCTCCACGAGGTTCCGTTGTTCCAGGCTGTAAAGAATCCTGCCGATGGAAGCCGAACTGACCTTGAATTTCCTGGCCTCGAGGCTCTCCACGAGACTCCATGATCCTATCGGCCCAGTCGCGTCGCGCAGGCATTCCAGCACGACAAGCTCGCGTTCATCGAGATGCCGCTTCATATCGACGCCTCCTTCGCGGATTTGAGGAATCTGGCTGGATTTAGTTTCTCCAGGTTGAATTCGGGCTTCTTCCCTTCCACGAGATCGGCCATGACTTTCCCCGTTATTGGTGAGAGCGCGATGCCGTCTCCTTCATGCCCGGCAGCTATGAAAAAGCCTGGATGATCGGGGAGTTCGCCAATGATAGGCATGCCGTCCGACGTGGATGGCCTGAACCCCGCGAATGTCCGGATAAAATGAATATCGGCCATGACGGGGAAAAATCTTTTCAGCTGCTTCGCAAGCAGCGTGAGCGTCTCGGGATTTGTGGTTTTGTCGAAACCCGCATCCTCCCTCGTGCTGCCGAGGAGGTAGTTGCCGTTTTCCGTACCGGTGAAAGCGAAACCAAGACCTAGCCGGTCCACGACGCTTTCCGACTTCTTATCGCTATGGGAGCGCAGTTTGGAAACAATGTACTGGGCGCTCAGCACATTTGTTTTCCCTACAGCCGGGATAGCCTCCGTCACCATGATCTGTCCCTTTCGCGGGCTAATTGGCAACTCGACATCCAGGAGTCTTGTCACTTCGTTTGTCCATGCTCCCGTGGCATTCACAACGCTTCCCGCTTCGACGGTATCTCCGGATGAGAGGGAGATCGCCCAATGGCTCGACTTGCTGGCTATCGATACAGGCCAGACCCCCCTCAGCAGCCGCGTACCCCGCTTTGTCGCGCCAGCGTAGAAGGCATACATGAGCCGTAGAGGGTTTACTTGCGAGTCTTTCGTGCCATAGGTCGAGGCAATCACGTGTGGCGATACAAAGGGCTGGATTTTCTTCAGCGCCTTGGCGTCGATGATTTCAACATCCAGGCCGTACTGGGCTTGCTTCGACACGAAGTCCTGCATAACCGAAAGCTGATCCTCGTTCTCAATGAGAATGGTGCCTCCCCTCGTGTCGAACTCGATATCGCAGGGAAGCTCCTTCCTGAGATCCTTGAACAACTCGAGACTGCGCAAAGCCATTTCAAGCAGGATTCCCGGCTTCTTGGTCTGGAGGAAGATCATGTCGTCGCATGAACTCGAGGCGCCTGCCCCTAGCTCATGCTTTTCCACGATAAGAACGCTTTTCCCTCGCTTCGATAGCTCATAGGCCGTTGATAGACCATTGACCCCAGAGCCGAAGATAGCAATGTCCGATTTTATAATCATGATAATCCTATTCCCTTGAAAAGGCCGGAATGCACATAGTTCGCGAGTGTCACGATATCGTACACGGGTCTTCCGCAGGCTAGCTGAATTTCTTGGCGGAATGGGGGCATGTTCGTGCATTCAAGCACGATGAATCCGACATCGGGATTTCCCGCGACGAGCTCGCTCGCGCTGGCGCAGAGTTCATTCCTTACCATATCGACATCGAGTGGCCGATCCGCGCCTTCTTTGTCCCCCCAATGGAGGAAGACCCTTGTGAACTCCGGGCTATCATCCATGCCGTTTATGGCGAGAGGGATATCCTTTATCCCGCATCCTTCGAAATGAGCGGCTCCTAAAGACGCCTTCCTCGTCGTCAATATTCCGGCTTTTCCCCGCCTGCCGAAAATGCCATAGAGAAAGGGAATCTGCAGGAGGCTCGAGGCAAACACTGGAATTTTGACCGCGGCTGAGAGTTCCCTCTGGAACATGGCGAGGAATCCACAGCTCGTGGTGATGGCTTTAACCCCCAGCCTCTCCAATTCCTTCGCGCCGTCGATAAAAGGCTGGAGGAGCGCGAGATCGGGCTCTAACACAATCCGAGACGGAACGGCGCCCTTCACGGTCAGGTACCTGACCGTGAAGGGGAAAGTCTTCGCGTTTCCAACATCCCCGGGAATTCTGGGAAACCTCGTGTCGAGCATCAGGATCCCAAGGTCTTCACCGTAATTCGTGAAACCGCCGTATGCGATCATACGTATGCTTGTTCAGCGGCGAAGCTTTTTACAAGCTTCCTGTTTAGCAGATAGAAGGCCAGCAGGAAAACCGTTCCCGCGAAGATAACGATCATGGCGGGAGTAAACGTCGCCAAAAGAGCTTTCTGGCAAGCCAGGAATACCACTGCGGCCGCCGCTATTCCCAGGAAAACGCGCACCGCGATGCTGATATGTTTGAACAGGTAGCCCGTGACAACGGACGCGGAAAAAGTGACCGCTATAAAAAGGAGCATTGATGTGGCGATGATGGCGTAGATCGGTCCCCTGAGGATTATGGCGCTGTTGTAGATGAATACGAAGGGGATGATGTACCCCATGATGCCGGTAAGGCTTGCTTCCCAGCCCGTTTTCCACGCATCTGCGCCTGCTATCGAGGCTGCGCAATAGGCAACGATCGCGTCCGGAGGCGTCAATTCAGCTAATATGGCGAAGTAGAATACGAAAAGATGCGCGGAGAGGGTTGGTATACCCAAAGCGTTCATGGCAGGGGCGCCGATGACCACGGATATTATGTAGGCGGGCGTGCAGGGCATGCCAAGGCCCATTATAATGCAAGTAATCGCAACGAGAATGAGAGCCGGAAGCAGGAAGCCTCCCGAAAACCTGGAAACAAGCGTCGCTATGCCCAAGCCCAGCCCCGTGTAGGAAATGATGCTGATAACCATACCTGCTCCGGCGCAGGTAATCGCGAGCATGATGCATTGACGGCCAGAAGTCTCAAAAATTTTGAAAAGCTTTTTCGGTGTGAGCATCGTGGCTTTGCTGAAAAGGCTGAGGATGAAGGTCGTGGCTATCGCCAGAGTGCAAGCCGCGAAGGGCGAAAAGCCGATCGAAAGCATTACTATGAGGACCAGGAGGGGAAGAAGGAGATATGAATCCTTGATGAGCTGTTTCCAGGAAATCATGTCCTTCTCGTCCATGGGCCTGAGCTTGTCTTTAAGAGCGATGAAATGGACACGCATGAAGATGCTCGTATAGTAGAACACCGCCGGCATAAAGGCGGCAAGGGCGATGGTCCAATAGGGAATGCCGGTAATCTCGGACATTACGAATGCGGCGGCGCCCATGATGGGCGGCATAAGCTGCCCTCCCGTCGAGGACGCGGCGGCGACCGCGGCGGCGAATTGCGGACGGTAGCCTAGCCTCTTCATGAGGGGAATCGTGAAAGTACCGGTGGCGTACATATTGGCTACCCCGACACCTGAAATCATGCCGAAGAGACCGGACGCTACGACTGCCACCTTGGCTGCGCCTCCAGGCCCCCTGCCCGCCACTCTCGAGGCGAAGTCGGTGAAATATGCTCCGGTTTTCGTCCCTTCCAGGAAATTGCCGAAAATGACGAAGATTGCCACAAAGGTGGCCATTATCCCCATGAGGGAACCGTAGATGCCGACATCTTGGACGAGGTAGTTGAGTTCGATGAGCCGAGCGAGCTTAATCGGTCTCGCGTAAAACACCCCAGGAAGAAAAGGCGCTACCCAGACATAGACGATGAACCCGGCGATGAGAATTGCCATGGCAGGCACAACCGCCCGGCGCACTGCCTCGAGCACCAGGATAATATTGAGGACGCCGAGCACTACTTCGATGGGTTGGACGGGATCAATCATGACCATGCGCATATTCAGTCTATTGTTGAAGAAAATCACATAGAGAGAAGGCAGCATGGACGCAATGGCGAGTATCCAGTCGAAAACGCTTGGTCTCTCTATGGACGACTTCTTCGTGGCTGGGTAGAAGATGAAGCCAAGCGGCAACAGGAAAAGCAGAGCGATTCCGCGCTGGATGCGTGGCTGGAAAATGCCAAATATAGCAGTATACAATATAAAGACCGCAATCGCCGCGGACCATATCCCGACTATTGTCTTGAGAGGCTCTGATAGCTTTCTCATCTTTTCCGCCTTGGTTGGAATTTGCTTTCGCTATTCGGACGCATACACCGGCGGGAGAATCGCTCAGACAGTTGCCAAGTTCTGCGCCGGTGTCATGCCATAAACCTTATTTGATTGTTCCGACTTCCTTGTAATATCTGGAAGCACCCGGATGGAGCGGGACCTGGACGGTGGACGCGGCTTTCAGGGGATCGAAGACCTTATAACCCTGACCGAGTTGCACAAGATAGGCCTTGTTTTCATTGAGAATCTTCGTAATCGCATACGCTACCGCCTCGGGCATCTTGGTGCTTACGAGAATCTCGGTGGACTGGGCAAATGTCTGCACATCGTTCGGGATGCCCTGGTAGGTGCCGCCGGGAATCTTGGCGAGACCTGAAGCGCGGGTCACGACACCCGTGCTCTCAGCGAAGTGGTCGATGCAGGCATCCGAAAGGGAGAGCAGCGTGGAAGGCCGGCTGATCGACATCTCGGTGATGATCGCGGCGGGTAGCCCTACGCAGGTCAAGGCGTAATCCACATGCCTGTCCTTGAAGAGCCCCGTCATGTCTCCGTAAATTGCCTGAATGACCGTTCCTCCGTTTTTCTTGATCATATCGAAGGAAACGCCGTAATACTCAAGAAGGTTGGAAATAAGCACAAGCTCGGAAGTGCCGGTCATAGGCGCGGCGACCTTGACCCTTTCGCCGTTCTTTATCTTCTTCGCGAACTCTTCAAAGGTCGAGACGTTCTGGTCCTTAGCCGCCAGGAAATGGTAGGGATCCGCGGCCATATTGCCCGCGATCGAAGCGATATTCTTATACGCTTGCTTAAAGAGAGGCGCAGTACCGTTATAGGCCGCCTTGTCCAGCCAGGCAACGCCCCAGGCCATGTCCGAGTCGCCCTGTGAAAGCGAAATGGGATTGGAGAGGCCCCCGCCCGGTATGACTTTTATGGTAATGCGCGGCTCTTTCTGGTTCACCAGACTGGCAAAGCCGCCTGCGACCGTGTACCAGCCGCCTCCCATGCCTCCGGCGACCCAGGTATAGGTTGCCGGCTTGATGTCTGCCGATGCCTGCTGCCCAAAAGCGATTCCGAAAGCAGCACAAAGGAGTAGGAGGGTCATGACTGCTTTCTTGTGATTCTCCATACGTAGCTCCTTAAAAAGGATTTCCGCTACTCTTCAACGGATGAGTAATGGTAGGTCAGGTTTTTAGAGCTGTCAATTAAAATATTTTATAATATCAAATTTTGTTGAGCATTCTCGCTTTTAGAGGATAAAAATGGAGTAGGGACCTATTCCCGGTTTGCGCGGAATAGGGAAGGATCGGCTGGCTATTTTATCGAGCGCTTCGACTTTTCATGCTCCGGACTAGATCCAGGGAAGTATAATATCCCGGTTCCTGCTTCAGAAGCCACCGAAGCGCGGTGATGGCGCCGGAGCCCAGCACCTTCCTGGATACGACGACATGATGAAGTTCGATGCTTTCTTCCTCTCCGCCATAGATTATCGTGTGTTCGCCCACCATGCTTCCACATCGGACGCATGATATGCCGACGTCGTTCTTCCGGCGCTTTTCCTTTTCCTTTGTGCGGTCATACACAAAACGCGCTTCAGGAATCACGTCCTTGATAATTCTCGAGATCGCCACCGCAGTCCCGCTGGGAGCATCCAGCTTGCCGCGATGGTGCTGCTCCACGATTTCTATATCCCAATCCTTCAGGTACTCGGTAGCGCTCCTGATGAGATCGAGGAAACACCAGACGCCGATGTGCATATTATAGGTATTGTAGACAGGGATCTTCTCGCCCGCAGCCCGGAGAAATCCATAATGGGTTTCCTCCAAGCCTGTGGTTCCCACAATGAGTGGAATATTATTATATACACTGTATTTGCAGAGAGTTTCCGCGCATTCGGGAACCGAAAAATCGAGGATGGCGTCGGGCTTTTCGGCGATTTCATCCAGACTTGCGTAGATTGGAAAGCCTTGATCCTCGCCTGGAACGAGATCGACTCCGGCGATTACTCGGATATCCTTTTCCTCTTCAGCAAGCTTGGTGAAATAGCGGCACATAGTGCCATTGGCACCGTTCAACGCGACCTTGATCATGTGGCACCTACCTTGACCGCGATGGTGAACCGATAAAAGATCGCTGCTACTCAGCTGGTGAGTATTCTTGCGCCCAGTATCCAAACTTGTCAATGAGAATTCAGTACCACTGCCTTCCACATTCGCGAATACTTGATTTCTGCTTAGCCCCGGTTAAAGAGAATTCCCCCCGCGATTCCTGTTGCAAGCACCGTGACATCCCATAGGGCGGCCTCGTCGGCTAGCATAAGATCGGTATCGAGGACGGTAAAATCCGCCCATTTGCCCTCTTCAAGGCTCCCCTTTTCATCCTCCTCGAAATTCGCGCGAGCCGCCCAGATTGTCATCGCGCGAAGCGCTTGCTCCCGGCTGAGCGCGTTTTCGATATGGAATCCGCCTTTAGGCAGCCCCGCGTCGTCCTTTCGAAAAACGGCGGATCGGAAACCCCGCAAAGGCTCGATTTTCTCGATCGGGAAATCGCTGCCATTGGCCAGCCAGCCGTTTTGCTCGAGCAGCTGACGATACATATGGGCTCTACCCATCCGGCCCGGACCAAGCCGATCCTCGGTCCACCCCATGTCGGAAGTGGCGTGAGTCGTCTGCACGGAGGGAATGACCGAAAGCTTGCCGAACCGTTTCAGATCGTCGGGATGAACCACCTGCGCGTGTTCGATCCGCCATCGCCGATCGTTCCCGGGAATCAGGAATTTCTCATAGGTGTCGAGCACAAGCCTGACCGCGGCGTCCCCGATGGCGTGGACATTCATCTGAAATCCGCTCGCCGACGCTATGCCGCATACCCTCTCGAGTTCCTTCGGATTGAGGGTAAGGAGTCCGCGATTCGTCGAATCGTCGGCGTAGGGCTCGAGGAGGTAAGCGCCGCGCGATCCCAAGGCTCCATCCGCGTACATCTTGAAGGAACGCGCGGTAAGGCGGTCTTTTAGCAAGGGGCCGCGGGGGGCGAAGCGTTCGATATTGGCTTGGCTGGCCGCGAGCATGGCGTAAACGCGGATTCGCAACCCTCCTTCTTCCTGCATCTTGTCCATAAGGAGGAGATCATCCAATTCGGTTCCCGCGTTCGATACGGAGGTGAGGCCCGCGGCGAGACAGCGGGATTCGGCAACCTCGAGGGCCTGCCGCTTTGTCGCGTCGTCGGGAGCGGGAATGGCGTTTTTAACCAGATTTACGGCGTTATCGAGAAGCAGCCCCGTTAGGCCGCCATCAGCGGATTTGGCGATGATTCCGCCATCGACCACCGTGTCCTGGTCGATGCCGGCGAGGGAGAGGGCTTTGGCATTGGCCATGGCCGCGTGGCCATCAACGCGGATCGCGCATACAGGGTTTTCCGGGAAAGCCCGATCCAGGAGATCCTTCGTAGGGAATTCCCGCGGGCTCCATGCATTCTGGTCCCAACCTCGTCCTTGCACCCAATAATCGCCCCCACCCGCAGCGTGGGCGACAAGACGCTCCACCGTCTCTTCCCAAGATTTTGAGGCGAAAAGATCGGCGCGCTGCAACACATAGCCGAAGCTCAAAAAGTGGCAGTGAGGGTCAATAAAGCCCGGATAGATGATCGCTTCGCCAAAATCGAGTTTTTCGGGGGCTTGATATGAAGTTTCGATGTCGTCGCGCCGACCGATGGCCACAACGCGCCCATCCCTGATCGCTATGCACTCGGCGAGGGAAAACGCCTTATCCACGGAATAGATGCGGCGAGCGGAAACGAGGAGATCGACCTTGACGCTCACTCCATCCTCCCAAAATCACTCAACGTGAACACTCCTTTAAGAAAAAGGCCGCTAAAAGCGGCCCTTTTCCGATTGCGCGGTTTCTTGCGGCAGCGGCAGTCGCTTAGGCCTGCTCGTCCCACTTTACGGGGAGGATGGATTTCTCGGTCTCGCGATCGAAGTAGCGGGCCTTGGCCATGTCGGGGTCGAAGACGATATCGTCGCCGTGCTTGTAGACATGATGCGGATCAATGCGCGCGACCATCCCCTGGGTGGGAGTGGAAGCCTGAAGGTGGATTTCGGCGCCGAGAGGTTCGACAACCGTGACCTTGGCCTTGATGACGCCGATTTCCAGTTTCTGGTTGGCGACATCGAGATCCTCGGGACGAATGCCGAAGGAGACTTCCTTGCCGACGTAGGGCTTCAGGAGCTCGAGATGGGCGGGGTCGGGGGCGAGCTTGAAGGCACCCTCATCGATGATGAGCTTCCCCTCTTCCTCGATCACCTTGACCGTCAGGAAGTTCATCGGCGGGGAACCGATGAAGCCGGCCACAAATTTGTTGATCGGATTATTGTACATGTAGAGCGGCGAGCCAATCTGCTGGACGAGACCGTCCTTCATGACGACGATTCTGTCGCCCATGGTCATGGCTTCAACCTGGTCGTGCGTGACATAGATCATGGTTGCCTGGAGCTTGTCGTGGAGCTCGATGAGCTCGGCGCGCATCTGCACGCGAAGCTTGGCGTCGAGATTGGATAGGGGCTCGTCGAAGAGGAATACCTTGGGCTTGCGCACGATGGCGCGGCCGACGGCGACGCGCTGGCGCTGTCCGCCTGAAAGCTGCTTGGGCTTGCGCTCGAGGAGTTTTTCGATGTCGAGGATGCGGGCCGCTTCCTTGACGCGCTGATCGATCTCGGCCTTGGGAACCTTGCGGATCTTGAGGCCGAAGGCCATGTTCTCGTACACGGTCATGTGGGGATAGAGGGCGTAGTTCTGGAACACCATGGCGATGTCCCTGTCCTTGGGCGGCACATCGTTGACGAGTTTTACGTCG
>Ga0172379_10004184_pt1 | contig 21704 bp, 27 predicted proteins | sample GrowelOW334metaG_FD_119756 | JGI IMG/M metagenome (GOLD analysis project Ga0172379, IMG submission 119756) | Groundwater microbial communities from an aquifer near a municipal landfill in Southern Ontario, Canada - Groundwater well OW334 metaG | ecosystem: Environmental > Aquatic > Deep... | reverse complement strand
TCGAAATCGTGAGTTTCTATAGTTAAGAACTGATATTTCTTAATTTTTGGAGATGGCGAGATTCGAACTCGCGTCTAAGAGACATATATAAGAATATCTACCACGATAGTTTATTAATTATCCGGACCACCACTTTCGTGATGGCATGTTTTTTTGAGTTACTGCGTCAGGATACGGTAGCCAATAAACAGGCGTAGGTTTTTACCGCAGCAACTTACTGGTTCCTACTTGGTCGCCTCGTGGCTAGTAGGAGTCACACAACGAGGATTGTACGTTACTAGGCAGCAACTAGGTTGAGTCTAGGAACGAGAGCGAAAGCTCTAGTTAGTTTTTTAGCATTTTTGAGCGAACGATTGTTTTATTTCGGTACGTTCGTCGAAGAGTGGCTGTTCATTACATATGGAATTCTCCCATCAAATCCAAGAGCATCCCCAAATCAGTGAAAAGTACCAAGTACAAATCACTGCTAAGTAGCATATATATTTCCTTGTTTTTCGCAAGAGTTGATTTGTTTTTTATTTTACCTCACATTGCAGTTTTTCATCTTTTATTTTTATTTTTACATGATCATTTTCTTTTACCTTTCCCTCGATGATTGCCATTGCTAATTCGTCCAAAAGATAACGTTGGATCGCTCTCTTGAGAGGGCGGGCGCCAAAGAGCGGATCTCGTCATTTGTTGGCTAAAAATGTTTTTGCTTTGTCTTCCAGTTGTATAGTAATATTTTTTTCTTCTTTGATCATCTCTATGAATTTTTTGATCTGGATGTCGACGATATGTCTGAGCATCTCTTGACTGATAGGATTGAAGGTGATGATGTCGTCGAGTCTGTTGAGAAATTCTGGACGGAAAAATTTTTGTAGCAGTGCTATGAGCTGATTTTCTAGGTCTGCATCTATCGTTTCTTCCTTCTTTTTTTTGCTCGTTTGGGATGGCTGTTCGAGTTTTTGCATGATAAGTTCAGAACCTATATTACTTGTCATGATGATGATGGCGTTTTTGAAATCGACGGTGCGTCCTTTGCTGTCCGTGAGTCTTCCATCGTCCAAAATCTGCAAGAGGAGATGAAATACATCGGGATGAGCTTTTTCTATTTCATCAAAAAGAATCACCGCATATGGTCTTCTCCTGATCGCTTCGGTCAGCTGACCTCCTTCTTCATGTCCTACATATCCCGGAGGAGAACCGATCAATCTCGAGACGGCATGTTTTTCCATATATTCCGACATATCTATCCTGATCATAGCTTTTTCGTCATTGAAAAGAAATTGAGCCAGAGATTTTGCGAGTTCGGTTTTCCCGACTCCGGTAGGTCCTAGAAAGAGAAATGATCCGATCGGTCTTGCTGGATCTTTGAGTCCTGCTCTCGCACGTCTGATCGCATTTGAGACTGATGATATCGCTTTTTCTTGTCCTACTACCTTGGCAGAAAGATGCTTTTCTAGTTCGGCAAGTTTGTGTGCTTCGCTCTGAATCAACTTGGAAACTGGTATCCCAGTCCATTTGGAAATGATTGTCGCTATGTCTTCTGGTTGTACGATCTGAGAAATGCTTTCTCTTGTCCCCGTTTTTTGAGATAGGGTATCTATTTCTTCCAATCTTTTTTGTAAAGCAGGAATCTGTGCATATTTGATTTCAGCGACTTTATTGTAGTCTGTCTGTTTTTCAGCGATGGTCGCTTCATGTTCTAGCCTCTGGATGTGTTGTTTGATATCTTTACTTTCTTGTATGAGTTTTCTGGCTTCTTCTCGTGCTGTTTTTTCTATCCTGTGCTGATCTTTGAGATTGGCGAGTTCTTTGTCGATCGCTGATATTCTCTCGCTCTTGGATTTGTGATCTTCCCTGAGAAGCGCTTGTTTTTCAATCTCAAGCTGTCAGATTTTTCTTTCGAGTCTGAGCAAGCTATCTGGCATAGAGGTCATACCCATTTTGACGGCAGCAGCGGCCTCATCTAGGAGATCGATCGCTTTGTCCGGTAGTCTGCGATCAGCGATATATCTGATGCTGAGATCTACTGCAGCGACTACGGCAGCGTCAGAAATTTTGACTCCGTGGTGAGTTTCGTAGTTATTTTTGATGCCTCTGAGGATGGCCATCGCATCTTCTTTTTCTGGTTCATTGACCATGACGGGTTGAAATCTCCTTTCGAGTGCTGGATCTTTTTCTATGTATTTGCGGTATTCGTTGATTGTGGTTGCGCCGATGAGACGGATTTCTCCTCTCGCTAATGCTGGTTTGAGCATGTTTCCCATATCCATAGATCCTTCCGTTCTTCCTGCGCCTACGACGTTGTGGAGTTCATCGATAAATAAGATGATCTGTCCTTGCGCTTTTTCCACTTCTTTGAGAATGGCTTTGAGGCGTTCTTCAAAGTCGCCTCTGTACTTGCTTCCTGCCATGAGGGAGCCCATATCGATTTCGATAAGTTTTTTATTTTTGAGAATATCTGGCACATCGCCTTTGATGATTTTTTGTGCTAGCAATTCTACGATGGCAGTTTTTCCGACTCCTGGATCTCCTATGAGGACGGGATTGTTTTTGGTCCTGCGAGAGAGGATCTGTATGGCTCTTTTGCTTTCATCATCACGGCCGATGACGGGATCGAGTTTCCCTTCTTCGGCGAGTTTGGTAATGTTTTTTCCGTATTTTCCTAGTGCATCCATACTGACTTCGGGATCTTGTGATTGGATTTTTTCTCCTTTTCTCATGTCTTCAATGATCTCTTTTGTCGTATCATATGTTATGTTTTCCGCTTTGAGTATGCTTTGCGTAGGTGAAGTGTTGTTTAGGATCGCGAGGAAAAGATGCTCAGTCGTAAGATACGCATCGCCCATGTGTTCCATGATTTTTTCTGCATCGACCAATACCTGATTGAGCTCTTTGGATATACTAATTTGCATCTGACCTTGTGCGGTAGGCAAGGCCTCGATCTGATTCAGATTTTTTGTTTTGATGTGTTCGAGATCTTTTCCGAGTTTTTTGAGTATCATCGGCACAAATCCATCTGTCTGCTCTAGCATCGCATCTAGCAGGTGAGGGATGTCGATGATGGTATTCTTTTTTTGGAGAGCGAGATCGTGTGCAGTCTGTATTGCCTCGCTAGCTTTGATGGTAAATTTGTTGAAGTTCATGGGTATGATTTGGTAAAAAGCTAAATAGCACAAAAGTGTTTGTGGTGCTATATTAGGGATTTTTTTTGGAAAATCAAGATTTTTATATCAAAAAAACCTCTCTAATAAAAGAGAGGTTTTGGGTCCATACGAAATCGATTATTTGCTATATTTGGATTTTCCAAAAGCTAGGATAGGGTAGAAGATGAACGGAAGAAGAACTGTTCCGATTGTAAATCCCATTCCCTTGTTAAATCTTTTAACAAATGCGATAGTAACATCAATGTACAATCCCAACAATCCTATTGTTCCAATGACTGAGCATGTTTTTAGTACAGTCATGTCGTAAATTCCCAAGAAGATTGGTGCATTCATAATCACGATAGGAATCAAAAACAAGAAATAATATCGTCCTTTTTTTCCTGCCATAATGATCATGCTAAATGCATTGTGTCCAGAGATTAATGATTCGTATCCTTTGTATCCGGCTTTGACAAATATTTTCCAGAAAACGATACAAAAGAAAACAGTAACGCCTAGCAACAAAATTACTATAAGCCAGAAGTTTACTCAAAACATTGCGCTTACCGCTTGAAGGAGAACTAATGGGCTCATAGATGCGTTAGCTCATGCGCTAAGCAAAGAAGGATCCATCGATGTAGTAGAAAGTGCGTCCATAATTTTTGTAAAAAAATAAAAGACAAATACGCTGATAGTGTATTCAAGTACAGACTCATTTTCAATAGGAAATTCTTTCTATTCAAGAGTCTTTTTGATCTTGAGGAGTGATTGTTTTTGATCTGTAGAAATTGATTTGTCTTTGAGAATGTGTTGAATACGTGCTTGTAATATTTTCCCGATTGTCTGTTTGATAATCTGTAATTGTTTTGATTCGTCTTTTTCTTCCAATTCCTTCTCTCGTCGTAATTGTAGTGGGGCAATATCAGATTGTTTCTCTTGGTAATTTCAAACCATATTTCCCGGCAATACTTTAATAAGTTTTAAGAGAGGTTCTCGTAGCTCAGATGTTTTGACATATTTATTGATAAAATCGTCGTGAAAAAGCGCATTTACAAGGTCTTCTCTGTCTGGCTGATATGTTGTAGTGGTGGATTTTCTGTCCATTTGACGAGTGATGAATTTGCCGTCGTTTTTGGCATATTGTTTGTATTGCGAGAGGAGTACTTCATAGGCAATATGTATATTTTCTCCGAGTAGATGAAGGTAGTGATCTTGCATAGGTACGCTATTTATACTAATGATTAGGCCAAACATCGCATTCAGGATTTTTTGTTTGTCTATGGGAGAAGAGAGCTGATGAGTGGTAAGAAAATTTTTGAAGACTGCAGAAAATCCGTCCTCCGCTGCATCAAATTGTTCTTTAAAGAGCTGGGTTCCGTTTTCAATATTTGCGAGATCGTCGGCATCTTTTGCTGGTGCAGGAAGGGTAATTTTTTTGGGGAAAATATCATTTTGGTATGCAATAGCGAGAGCTCTCAGTGTTGCAGCTTGGCCGGCTTGATCGCTGTCAAAAAGCATATAGAGGTTTTCTGTATATCTCTTGAGGAGTTTCATATGTTGCTCGGTCAATGAGGTTCAGCTTGTCGCGACGCCAATAGGGAAGCCCAATCTGGTGAGTCCTACGACGTCCATTTGCCCTTCGACGATGATGATGGCATTATGTTCTTTGACATGATTTTTTGCTCGATTGAGTCCATAGAGGATGCTTGATTTATCAAATGCCTTGTGTTCGGCACTATTGAGGTATTTTGGTCCTGTTCCCGCTGAAGCGAGATTCCCTCCGGTCGCATTGGGGTCTACTATCCTCGCACTAAATCCTATGACATTTTGCATGGTATCGTAAATCGGAAATGTGATTCTATGTCTAAAAAAAGAATAGATGTCCTGATTCTGCCCCTTTTTTGCTAGTGATGCTTGAATGAGATCGTTGTCGTTGAAACCCTTGCTTTTGAGGTGTTGTAATAGTGTATAGTGGCTTTCTGGCGCATATCCGATACCAAAGTATTCAATCATCTTATCGTCAAGTTTTCTTTGCTCTTTGAGGTAGGTAAGTGCTGCTGTATTTTTTTTGAGTTCGTTCACGAAAAATTGTTGAGCGAGTTTGTGCATGCGCTTTATTTTCTCTTTTTCGTCTGCATATTCTTCGATCTTTTTGTTGTCTAGTTGGTATTTTTCTAGGTTTATATTTCCCATCTTTGCCAATTCTTTGATGGTATCTCGAAAATCTATTCTTTCAATTTCTTGTACAAAGGTAATGAGGTTTCCTCCTTTTCCACAGCCAAAACATTTGAATATTTGTTTGGCAGGGGAGACCATAAAGGATGGCGTTTTTTCATTGTGAAATGGGCAATTACCAGAAAAATTACTTCCCGATCTTTTGAGGGGCATATATTTTGATATCACGTCGACGATGTCGAGGTGGGCTAGGATGTCGTCGGTGAGTTGACTCATAACAATGAAAAATGAAGAATGAAGAATTAAGAATGAAGAATTTTCGTATTTGATTTATCTGTGATATATGGGAGATTATGGATTGGAGGAATTTTATCAATTGAAAAAAAAACAGACAGACCCCGACGTTTCGGGGTGACGGTCTGTTTTTTATGTGTTGTTTGAAAATATACTATTTATTTGTTACCTTTTTTTATGAAAAATCCTGTGACGAATAGGATACCTATTACGATCAAGATCATTCCTCCGATGACTTGTTTGAGGAAGTAGAGTCCAAATACCAAAAGAATAATTCCTAGGATGGTGTACACTTTTTCTTCTGTAGAAGCATGTTCCCATCGAGTACCAACTTTGTGTCCAAGTTCTTTCCCTTCTTTGCTAATTACTTTTGCTTCTGCTTTTACTGTTTTTTTGAAAGCACTTGCTTTGGTAGTTTTTGAAGGTGCAACCTTTTTTACTGGTGTTTTTTTTACAGCCATTGTATGTATTTAAGAATTAAAGAATACAGTATATTTAGCGAAAGACTTAGCCTTTGCAAGCTATTTTTCTTCTGCGGACTCTATTTGGAAATTCTCTATGATTTCTGGTTCGTAGTTATCTCATGGAGTCTTCTGCTCCTGGAGATATGTCTCTGGTATTTGGTGTTCGTTGGGCTCTCTCATGGCTAAGCGAAGCGGAAAGGTAAAATGGAAAACGGATAATGGGTAAGGTAGAACGTGTACCGTTCGCCGTGTGCCGTTTTAATTATCTATTTTTAATTCGATCTTTGCGAGTGGTTGTTTGACTGCTATCCTATTCTTTGACCTAATGAAGAGACCAAGAGAAATTATTCTTCTCACTGTTTCGATTTCTGAAAGCAGGTCTTTGTTGATGTAATGAGTTGAAGAAATTGGTAGATACTCCAAGTGCACGCTTTCGGGGTCGCGGGTCGCGGTACGCGATTTGAATTTTTGGAGTTCGAGATAGATGTGTTCGGTGATGAATGGTGTGAATGGTGCTGCGATTTTCATGTATGTTTCCAATACTTCAAACATTGTGTGATATGCAGATGTCTTGTCCGTGTCCATACCCGATGCCCAAAATCTCCTTCTTGATCTTCTGATATATCGATTGTTTAATTTATCGATGAATCCAAGTACGAGTTTTGTACTGTTGTCTAGGAGATATTTATTCATCTGGTTTTCTAGCTCTACTCAGAGATTATTCAATTCCGCAAGGATTCGTTTGTCGAGTTCGTTGGTGATTTTGTGGGTAGGGAGTTTTACAAATTCTTCTCTATGGATTTCTATATCTTTATCGTCCATATAATATTCTTTTCGTATGTTTTGAAATTGTGGAAGATGCGAGACGATGAGGATATTTCCTTCGGATTTTTTGAGTAGCTTTTTGTATGTATCGACTGCATTTTCATTACTGAGAGTTTCATCTATCTTTATTTTTACTTTTTTGCCGAGGTATTCTTTCATGATGTCTTGCACTGCTTTTGCTGTTTCTTGTGCTCTGAGGAATGATGAACTATAAATAATTTCTGGCTGGACTCTCAAAACTTCTTCTACAAATTTTGCTGATTTCATGTTTGTCTTTGCGTTCTCTGTGAGCTTTGCATTAGGCTCTTGACCTTCACCTTCTCCATGTCTGAGGAAATAGACGGTCGGTTTTTTATAAGAAAAATTATCTACCTTGGCATAGGTTTCAAAAAATTTGTAGGCATTGAGAATCGCGGCAGTGAAATCTTTGTAGATCTGATCAACTCCTTTTTCAGAGAATTTTACTGGTTCTGCTCTGACTCCTGGTGAACTCAACATATAAAGTCTGTAGGCGTCACTTCCATATTTGTGGAAAAGATATTCTGGATCTGGATAATTTTTTAATTTTTTGGACATCTTTTTGCCGTCTTCTGCGAGGATCATTCCATTGATGATGACGTTGTCAAATGAATTTTTGCCCATGACGGCGTTACCTACTACATGAAGTGTCCTAAATCGACCTCTGGTCTGATCGAGTCCTTCGATGATGAAATCTGCTGGGTAAATTAATTTCGGATCATCTTTGCTGGTGCATCCCACCTGACCAAACGGCATAGATCCTGATTCAAATCGACAATCCATCACTTCCGGAATTCTGCGATATTCTTTGGATCCTTTCTTAAACCGATAGCTATCGATGTATGGTTTGTGGAGGTCGACTTCTGTGTTTCTGTCATTGTCCCGATAACGAATGTCTGGCACATAATCAGTAAGGTTTCTATTGTGAGTGTAATAATCATCTCTTTTTGTGAGATAATCAAAATCTTTGAATACTTTTTTGGTTACGGTTGCGGGTTCTCCATGAGTTACGGTAATAATTGTCTGTCCTTGATGTTTTTTGTTTACTTCATGAATAAATGATTGTACTCTTGCGATGAGATGGTCTATAGATTCTGCATCTGGGAATAAGCTATCTTTGGTCGGTATACTGGTGATGAGTTTGCAATTGAATTGCTGGTCTTCCATCTGTGGTATGAGCATTTCCATGATTCTGAAATCTACATACACACTAGCTCAGATTTCAAATGTTTTTTGTGTAGAGGCGTCACTTATATAGTTCAAAAGCCTATTCTCTTTCCATAGAGCATGAAATTTTGTTTTTATTTCTTCGTATTTTGTTTTCATAGTTTCCATGCTTGCAGCATCATATCTTGACTCCAAATATGGCAAAATAGTCTGTCGACATCTCGTCAGAGGAGATACATACACATGGATATCCTTATCTTTCTTTGTTTCTTTTTTGAGTCGACCTTTGAGTCGTTTTGCTTCTTTTTCGCCAAGTTTATTTAGGTGAGCATTGCCAAAGCTATCTTGCATATATGCATCGTTGTAGTCTGTTCTTCCGTGTCTGGTAATGATATTTTTGGTAAGATTTTGTGATCAGGTTTTTGTGTTTTGGAATAATTCTTCGAGTGTTCCGATCACGATACGATCTTCATCGTCAGTGACGAGTTTCGAGTTACTAGTTACGCGTCACTCCTTACTCGTTACTGCTTCCCGTATGGGAAGCGGAGAACCTCGATATCTATTTCTAGAAAGATTTCGATCTGGTGCACTTTGCAATACGTCTGAAAATCTATTTTTGATAGCTTCTGGTACAAATCCTATTTTTTCTGCATGAGGCACCGTGATCGGATTGAGTTCTGGTTCCTTGATAAACCAGCTCGTGACTGCCTTACTTACGAGCGGTGTGTCACATCTTCGACAGTGTGGATAGGAGTGGTTGTATGATCTTTGACCGATAAGTTTCTTCTCATCCTTGAGTTTTTGGATAACATCTTTGTTGGCATCATAGACTCTCATGCCTTTCCACTCTGGCACTTCGTCGGTAAATTCCCCATATTCATTGATCGGTAAAAAGAGCCATTTTTTTGCTTCTTCTCTAGGCAAAAATTGTGCTACTGCTTCAAAATCTTCTACTCCAAAGCTTGGCGCGATGTGAACGATTCCGGTACCATCTTCGGTACTGACAAATTCTCCTGCGATGATTTTGAAAAATTGGTCTTTGTATTTTTGCGATATTTTGCTCTGGTTGATATGCTGAAAGAGCGGTTCGTAACTCAATCCTACGAGATCTTCTCCTTGAATTATATTAATGAGTACGTATTCATTAGCATCTCTGTAATATTGTTTTATTAAATTTTCTGCGAGGATAAAATATTCCTTCGCTCCTGGATCATAGACGATACAGTAATGTATGTGTTTTCCTACTGCTGCGAACATATTGCTCGGTAATGTCCATGGTGTTGTTGTCCAAGCTAATACGCTTACTTGTGCCTCTGTGTCTGTCTTTTCAAATATTTTTTTGTTGAGTAAATAGAGATCGTAAAATTGATTCATGATTTCAAAATCATCATCAACAATAGTATTTTCTATTTTTACTGCGAATCAAAGTTTGTTATCTGATGGTATCATTTCTGCTCGAATCATTTGAGGAAGCTTGTCTGGCTCCATGAGTTTGGGTTCTCCATCAATCTCTATTTCAAAGATATTGAGATTGAATAAACCTCAGCGAAGCACTTCTTTGATATTTCCTAAGGCTGTCATTTTGGTTACTTCCACTCAGAGTTCTTCTGCTATTTCTTTTTTGATGGTTGTTTCTAGGCTATCGCCCTTTTCTACTTTGCCGCCTGGGCAGACATATTTCTGGCATTTGACGCTATAATTCATGAAAATTTTTCCATCACGTTTGATGATGCAATCAACTATCTGAATAAATCCATCATGCGTAGTTTCATATTTTTTGTGATCTATATTCCGGGCGTTTTGGTTAATATTTCGACGAAGAGGGAATTTGACCGTGATAGCTGGGTCTTGGCGATCCTTATATCCTTCGTTGACTTCATTGTTTGCTAATGTTGTCGCACAAGAAGGGCAGTATCGTTGTACTTTAAACCCTTTGTAAACGAGATTTTGGTTGTACATTGTCTGAAATGCTCGTAAGACAGACTGCATAAAACTGAGGTTCATGGTGAAATATGCATGATCCATATCTGCTCGTCTTCCTAGCTGATCGATGAATGTTCTCCATTCATCACTGGTATTGCTGACGTAGTTTCTGCACTCTTCCACAAACTTTTGGATTCAGACTTTTTCTTCTATGTCTTTTCTTCCGTCGATACCAAGGTGTTTTTCTACGGCTTTTTCTACCGGCAATCCATGACAATCTCGTCATCGATCTCTATTTACTCTGTAGCCTTTCATAGTTTTGTATCTCAAAATCGCGTCCTTCATCGCTGAAGTAATTCCGTGTCCAAAATGCGGAGTTCCTGACGCAAAAGGCGGCCCATCATAGGTGATAGAAATGAATTTTGAAGATCTTTCATTGATAGATCTTTTGAAGATATCATTATCTTTCCAATATTTGTTGAGGCTTTGGATGAGTTCTTTTTGTTCCATGAATGTACAATTAATAAATGCTAAAGGTGTAAATGTGGGGACGTAATAAATCCTCCTGTCCATTCGGACATCCCCCTTTCTCAAGGGGGACAAACCGATAGGCGATTACCCGATGAATGGGATTTTGATTCATCGTACTCTGATGAGATCCTGAAGAAGAATGTAAATTCCAAGTCCCATAAGAAGTACAAAGAAAATGAGGTTAATGTATCATTCGATATTGAAATATTTTTCTTCTTTGAGTCTTGCACCTCGTTGAATGAATACTCCAAGTAATCTTCCTCCATCAAGTGCTGGAATAGGAAGAACATTGAATATCGCTAGTGCCAATGAGATCATTCCTGCGAATCCTAGATAGAGTTTTCGTCAACCTGAGTTGAATATCATTTCTCCAAATTTAATTGCTCCCGCTGGTCAAGTCATTTTATGAAGTGATTCTTTGATGTTTGTCCATTTGAGTGTGATGATATTTTTGCCGAAAGTTCCTAGGAATCAAAGTGTCATTCTTGTCTGTGCTCGTAATTCTTTTGCTCCATATTTCATCGCAGTCAGGATGGGAAATTTTATTTCTTTCATGTTGTCTGGATTGATCGATGAGGTGTAGGCTATCCCGAGAATACAATCATCTTGTGGGCAGGTTACAGATTTTGTGAGCACTTCTCCGTTTTTTTCATAGGTAAGCTCAAAGGTTTTCCCTATGTGATCTTTGAGTGTTTTTTCTACATTCCGTGTGTTTATTTTGATATCGTCTACACGCAAAAGGGTGTTACCTGACTGTACGCCTGCTTTGTCTGCCAAGCTATCTGTGTAGATATCTTCAATAATTACCTCTTTTTCTAAATCTCCTGTAATCAATCCTTGTTCGTAGAGAAAGTATTTTGTAGGAGTGAGAAAGCTATGGATGTCCCCCTTTACCATATTATCAGGTATTATCTGAATCGGCTTGATACCTAAGGTAAAGATTGTTGTAAAGATAATCCATGCTGCAATAGTGTTCATGGTAATTCCTGCGAGCAAGATGATTATTTTTTTCCAAAGCTTTGCTTTGATAAAGCTATCTTTCGCCTTGAATGTCGCTGGATCACTTGGATCTTCACCTTTGAGTCTGACAAATCCTCACAAGGGAATGAGATTGAGTGTGTAGCTAGTTCCTGACTTGTCTTTCCAGAGTGTCATTACTTTGGGCGGGATTCAAATTCCAAATTCTTCCACTTTCACACCGCTTTTTTTGGCAGTGATAAAGTGGCCTAGTTCGTGTATGATGACCAATAACATAAACATAATAATTCCGACGACGATAGCTCGCATATTTTTTTGTAAAAATAAAAAATTAGTTGCATACTATGTAATAAATTGTATATCTAAAACAAGTGTTTATTTTCTTAACTCCCTTGTTTTTATGAGATTATATGATGCACATTGTCACTTGAATGAAGAGCATGTATTCCCTCGTCGAGAGGAATTTTTGCAAAGATTTGTAGATGTTGGTGGAAAGGGTATTGTCAATACTGGGGCTTCGGATTTTTATAATCAAAAATGAGTCGAAATAGCCAAAACAAGTCCTTTATGTAAAGCAACGATATGATTGCATCCTGAAAGTTTTGTCGATGAGAACATAGATATACAAGAAAAAATAAAGAATCTGAAAGATATGGTGATACAGAATCGTGATTTCATCGTAGGGATAGGGGAGTGCGGAATCGATTTGCATTTTCCGTGAAGCGAAGCTTTGCTATCTTTGCAAAAAGAATTGTTTGCCGCTCAATGTGAATTGGCTCGTGAATTGGATTTGCCCTTGGTCGTGCATTCTCGTGATGCATTTGATCAGACTTTGGATGTTTTGAGACACTTTACTGATCTGACTGTATATTTTCATTGCTGGTGATATGGCACAGAAGAGATTAAGAAATTGAGAGGTCTGAAGATAAAAAGTTTGTTTATCTGATTCTGTGGGAATGTGACCTATAAGAAAGCTGATATGTTGCGTGAAAGTTTGAAATTAGTTCCATTGGATTCGCTATTGCTCGAGACGGATGCGCCTTGGCTCGCTCCACAAACAGTCAGATGACAGGAAAATGAACCTGCGAATGTAAGATATGTGTATAATTTTGTGAGTGAGGTGTTGTGAATTTCGGAGAAGAAACTTGCTACACAGTTGGAGGCTAATTTTCAAGAATTGTATAACGGATAATGGAAAATGGATAATGAAAAATGAGTATGTTGTTTGCTGTTTTTTACACACCGACTCTAAAATAAATTTCTTTGTCGACTAATTCTCTCTTGGTTCATCGTTTGAGTGCTGAAATCTGTTTCATGATTTCTATTTTTTCTGGCGTATTGGCTTTGGGGTCTTTGTAAGGTACTCTCGTCTGGAAACTGAACGGTCTGGATTGTTGATTGTTGATCGCTATCTTGATTGCTGCTTTGTGTGCATCGGCATTTACAAGATCCATGAGTGAAAATTCCGGAGCCATTTCTTTTTCTAGAAATTCTGCATCGGGTGCACCGACTTTGAATATGAAGATATTTCCTATGTTACCAAAAACAGTCTTGGAAAGATCAAGTTCTCCACCAAGTCCCTTCTGTTTGAGCTGTTCGATGTACTGATGGGCGATTGTTAGTCCGAGTTTATATTTTCTTGCTTCTGATAGGATACTTTCGATAGACTTGGACACGTAATTTTGGAATTCATCGATATAGAGATAAAATGGTTTTCTATCCTTTGGATCTATAGCGGCTCTTTTGAGTGCCGACAATTTGATCTGCATGGCTATCATTCTACCAATGAGTTGTGAGTTTATTTCTCAAGTTAAACCTTTGGCAAGTTTTACGAGAATTACTTTTTTCTCGTTCATAGCGTCATAAAAGTTGAATGCTGATTTTGGCTGACCGATTACATTCCTGATGTAGGTACCTGTCGTAAATGGTCAGAATTTTGCTTGAATAAATGGTATGATCTCTGCCTTTTCTCTGTCTCCCATTTTTTTGTATGTTTTGTTCCATCGAGATGCAATGACGGGGTTTTTAATATTTCTGATTTTGGATTCTGCATATGCATCATCGGTGAAAAGTCTCATAATATCCACTAGAGTTCATCATTCTGGTTGTTCCATAAGAAGGAAGCATGCGTTACGAAAATAATCTTGTATACGCGGTCCGAATATTTCTTCTCCATACATGGACACAAACATTTCTACGAGATCATTGGTTACTACATCTCTTTCATCTTCGTTATCTGTACCGTCGAGAGGATTGAATGCTAGAGGATATTCTGTATTTGAGAGATCAAAATAAATAAGATCATCTATTCTTTCTTTGGGATAATGCTCCATAATAAAATCTATCGCATCGCCATGCGGATCGATATAACAAAATCCATTTCCTAATCTTATGTCTTCAAGTACAGAAGTAAGCATAATAGTCGTTTTACCTGAACCTGTTTGTCCAAGCACGTATACATGTCTAAATCTATCGTCATTGGTGGTCATGATTCTTACTTCTTTTTTGATGCCTGCATAGAGGTTGTGTCCTAGAAGAATTCCTTCTGATGAAAGATTTTCTGGCGCGGCAACTATCTTATATCTTTGTCGTTGAATACGCGGACTTCTGTTGAATTTGGAATTTGGTAAGTGAAGAATGGAGGAGAGTTCTTTGATATTCAGGATATTTTTTTTGCCAAATCCTTTCATGTTGTTCCAAAAGCTGGAGTCTGTAAAGAATAGTCTTTGAACAAATTCTCTTGCGAAATTTTTAATGCCTCATGTTTTTTTGAAATGGAAATTATTGAGTCCTATATATGCATATTGATTGAAAGATCTCGCCATATCATCGATAATTTTGTCTGGTCTGTCTGGAGACTCAGATGTTGCTATTGCTCTTATCTTCACGGTGAATAATTCATCTTCTACTTTTTTATCTAAATCACCCAATTCTTGTTGTGAGAAACTCAGTTTCTTTTCTTTTTCTGAATCTTGTTTTTCGTCTTTTGCGTCTGATGTCACGGCACTTCGTAGTGATCTTAATATTCTTATTATAGCTCGTCCGCGTTTTCCTTCTTTGATTGCTTCAATCTGTTTTCTCATCTTTTTAGATTGATTTTCTAGCATAGGAGCTATGAGAATTTGTAGTGCGAGCTTCTCATCTTTGGTAGTCTTGGAGAATGCGGAAAGAATACTTTCCATGGGATCTGCTTCAAAGGAATCATATGTTTTGATGGGATATGCGCTTGCTTTGGTGAGAATAAATTCTCCTCAGGCCATATATTTTCCAGCTTCCAATAATTTTGGTTGATCTATAAGTTCTACAACCGATCCAATGAAAAATGTGGATATCATCTTTTCTACATTTTCTAGATGATCTTCCGGTACTCCTATGACAAATTTTATCACTTCATTTTCCACAAACATTTCTAGACTCATGTAGTTTTGTCCTCGTAGGCTGTTTTTAATCATATTTCTATGATACCATGGTCCAAATATTTTGTACATCAAATTATCTTCATGAATGCTGTGCTCTTGGATAGAGTATAAGCTTTTATATAACTGATTCATGTATTGAATGTTCTGTTTCATATTTTGTATCTGATCAGTGATTTCTGATTCGTTGGATTTTGCTACTCTTAGCTGTGGCATTTTTACCTTGAGAAATCTCAATTTGTCAGCTTGTTTTTTTCTGTGTCTCTTGATAAGAGCCAATGTTGCTAATTTATAAAAAACATTTAATCCAATCAGGATTAAGCCTATTCCTATAACGATCATGAGAAGTAGAGTAGTGTCGACCATATCATGAGTATACTCAAAATATCTTCAAAATCAATTTTTGGGCTTTTTTGAGTGAGTAAATGTCCTATTATAAGCACCAAAAAGTCGGAAAATTTATATAATAATGGTCCGAAGGGCCAGTATCTAGTATAAAGTAGCAAGTACCTAGTACAAAGTACAAAGTACAAAGAACAAAGTACAAAGAACAAAGTACAAAGAACCTGTAGCTGATTAGACAGATCTAAGCATCTAATTTTCTATTTTTCTTGTATTCTTTTATGGTTTGCATGATTTCTTGTACGGTTTCTTCGATACTTTTCCCATCAGTTTTGATGACTTTTGTATAATTTTTCTTGTTCATAAAATCTACTCCATATACCTTCAATAGCCTTTTTTGTAATCTTTCCATTCTGTCCTGACTAGCTTTCATCGTTTCTTCTACATTTTTATATTTTTTTTCTTGCTCGCCTCTGTCTTGAAGAAAAATTCTTCTCGCTCATTCTTTGGGATCGACATCGAGTCGTATAGAGATAATTTCAGGCAAACAATGAAATCACATTCTTCGACTCACAACTATATTTTTTTTACTATTTTTTACTATTTTTGTGAATTCATCTTCTAGAGCTCTATCTTCTTCTGGATGTTTTTCTACTAATTTGTCATATTCTGCTATAGTCATTCATTTTTTTACTGCTCTTGATCTGTATACTTGTCATAAATCTGCGGTTGCATATCAAAATTCATCCACCATGCGTTGAATGACGCTCGATTTTCCTGCTCCTGCTGCTCATGAAATGGTTACTTTGATGGGCATGATGTGAAAGAATTGATAAATGGTTGTTTTTATGTCTGCTGGCTAACAAATCCACCTTCCGCTTCGCTCCCTCCTCCTTTGTCAAGGAGGACAACCGGTCGCTTGTTTTTTTTGCGTCCCTTGACAAAGGGAGGGGGACCCTTTGGGGGAGGGATTTGTTAGCCAGAGTTGAGATTTTTTATTTTCCTATTTATTTTTTAATTCGGTCCAGAGTTTTTCTTGCTCTTTGGTAAGTTTTTTTGGAATCTCAACTTTGGTGATAAGGTACATGTCTCATTTTTTACTGAACATGCCTCAAGCTCAAAATCCTTTCCCTGATACCTTTATCATGTCACCTATCTGTGTACCTTTTGGTATTTTCACTTTGATTTTGCCTTCTGGATGATTGACTTGTACTTCTCATCCTAGAATGAGATCAAATAAAGTTACATTGACCGGAATGTAGAGATTGTCTCACTTTCTCTCATATCCTTTTGATGGAATGATATCGATCCTTACATAAAGATCACCACTTTGTCCTGATATGCCTTCGTGACCTTTCCCAGTAAATTTGATGTACGATCCTTCTTTGATGGCTGCTGGTATCTTGACCTCTATAGTCTCTCTTATTTTCTCCAATCCACCATTTTTGAGTTCTTTGCCGTCTTTGGTAAAAATTTTCCCTGTTCATCCACAGGTCGGACAAGCTCATTGTGTCTGCATTACGCCAAATGGTGTATGTGCTTGTTGTGTTACTACACCATGTCCTTTACAGGTACTACATGTTCTTTCTTCTGTTCCTTTCGCTTTGATCAATCTATCATATGCTACTTTTTTGCTTGTTCCTAGGTATCATTCTTCAAAGGTGATGTTGATAGCTATCTTGATATCTTCTCCAACAGTGCTCTTTTTGCGTCATCTTCCGCCTCATCCTCCAAATCCTCATCAGAAAAAACTTCCCATGATATCTCATAGGTCTATGTCGCCACCCCGACCGTTCGGGGCATCTCCACCTCATCCTCCAAATCCTCAGAAGTCGAATCAACCCTGTCATCATCCTCAGAATCAGCCTTTTCTGTATGCATCATATTGTCCTCTTTTTTTCTCGTCTCAAAGAGTTTGATATGCTTCATTGGCGTCTTGAAACTTTTTTTTGTCTCCTCATTTGTCTGGGTGATGCTGTATAGCCAGTTTTCTAAATGCTTTCTTTATCTCTTCTTGTGAGGCATCTTCTGCTACTCATAACATCTCATAATAATTCTTTTTGATATCAAAATCCATCTATGTACTGTTAAATGTTAAATCTTGAATTCTGGGCACTACATTAATTGTAGCACTTATCGTCGTGAAGTGATAGTATACAAAAAATTATTTTAATTGCAAACTTTTTTAAGGATGAAAATGACGAAAATTATAGTTTTATTTCTCCCTTGGAAATATCAAACATATCTTTTTTAAAGTCTGTAATATATCACTCATTGAGCTCTATTTTGATATATACATCTGTATCGTATTTCTCTTCTACGATTTTGCAGTGGTACTTATTCAAGAGGTTTCTGACCGCCTGTGTGAGCTCAAAATGATGAGAAAATGTTATCGTATTGGTCACTTCTGCCTCAGTTATCTGTGCATGTTGGAGTGTCTGTTTTGCGCATTCGCTATATGCCTGTACCAAGCCTCCTGCACCAAGCATCGTGCCTCCAAAATATCTCGTAACGATAATCAAAACATTAAAAATCTGACTCTTCTCGATGATGTTGAGTATGGGTTTCCCGGCAGTTCCTGTTGGTTCTCCGTCATCATTCGCTTTATTTTCTCTGGTAGAAAAAACGGTATTCCCAAAAATGTCGAGCGCATGTTTCACATCGTATTTGTATGCGTAGCAATGATGCGTCGCATCTGGATATTTCTCTTTTATTTGTTGTAGATATGTTTCTACATCGCTCTTATTTTCTACATGAAAAATATCTCCGATAAATCTTGATCATTTGATTTTGGGGAGATGAAATTCTTGGTGAGTGATGATGGTTTTATAGAAGAGTTTAGTCATATACTTACTTGCAATAAATATTTTTGTCTATGAAATGACACCATGCCTGCGGCGCTTGCCTACGGCGTGGTACTTTTGCCATATCCGCAAAAGTACCCAAAAGGTCTAGTTCTTTGCGAGACTCGCTATGTAGTTCAGATTGCTATTTATGAATGTACCCGGCTCAGACAATTCGCAAGAACCAAAATCGTTGACTGCAGTCTTGGTTGGTTTCTTTTTTAATTTTTTTTAGTTCTTTTGGCTCGCCCTGACAAGGGAGAGTCGGAGAGGATTTTTATTCATCCATTATTCATTTCAAATATTCGAAAATTGCTTTTTTGTTGTTTTTGTTGCTGATGTCGTCGATGACTCGGTTGAAGGCGTCTTTGAGATAGTCGCCGATGTTTGGGCCTGGCGCGAGTTTGAATTTTTTGATGAGGTCGTCGCCTTTGATGGCAAGGTCTTTCATCGTAAATTGTCCTTCTGATTCTTGTAGGATATTTAATTGTCCTACGGCCTCGTAGACATCGCCTACATCGTTGATGGATTGTAAAGGATTGTATTGTCCCATTCTGTCTGCGATGCAGACATCCAGCACATTGAGTGCTCTTTCATATCCTGCTTCACTGAGGAATTTTCTGAGTTTTTTGGTTTTGTGCTCGTCTTTTGCTCAGAGAAATTCTTCGGGTCTGTGATGCTGAGATACATACCGTGCAATGTCTTCTGTCTCTTTGTTGGAAAATCAGAGTCTGCTGAAATCTTTTTTTGTCAGTTCTGGTCAGCTTCTTCTGTGATTGGACGGACCTGCCAAAATTTCTCTAATTTCTTCTTTGGAAAGATCTCCTTTGTAAGAATCGAATTGTCCGACCTTGCCTACATCGTGGTAGAGAACTGCGAACTTTACTAGTGGGTCAGTATTTATTTTTTGTATTTCATAGAGTGCCAACATGGAGTGCGTATAGATATCAAAAGGGTGATATCTGGTCGGTTGCTCGATATGTTTGGTCTCGTACAATGCTGGGAATATGTATTCCAACAATTTTATTTCGTCCAATAAAGCCACAAATCCAAATGGATTGTCGTGGATAAATGCTTTGGTGAGCTCGTCTTTTATTCTTTCTTTGGCTACCTTTTTGACGAGGTGAGCATTCCTTTTTGTGCTCTGTCGCGTTTCTCTGTCGTAGTCAAAAAAGTGATTTGATCTGATGGCGTGTTTGCTGTAATAATTTCTGAGTTTCATATTTAGAATATTTACGATCCTAAGTGCTCTGAGGATTCTAAGTGCGTCTTCGTTGAATCTCGTATCTGCATTTCCTACGGTCTTAATTTTCTTGTTGATGAGGTCTTGAATTCCTTTGTGAGGATCGATAATGAATTTTAAATTTTGAATTTTTTCCCTCACCCCCAACCCCTCTCCTGCAGAGAGGGGGGCAGAAAATATTACATTTTCTTTTGTGATGTTTTGCAGGTAGGGGAGGAAATCTGATTGGAATTGTCCGTTTTTGAACAGCTTGGAAATGTAGTTGTGATCTTGAATGATATAGAGATTGAGATCTTGAATAAATATGAATCCGTGTTTTTCGAGTAATTTCACAAATTTTTCTGTGTTTATTTTTTCTTTGGTCGAGGTATGATTAATCGTGTCCGTACTTTTTGCCTTTTTTGGAGTTGTTATTTTTTGTTGAGACGTTGCATGCAACGTCTGTACCGAATAATAGATGCAATTGAAGGTGAAGTCTCTCCTATCGGAATCCAATACCAGATCATTACTTCGATGAATTTCTCCTGGATGGCGACTATCTTCATATCATCCTTCGGTGCGAAGTGGGGTAATTTCGTATTGGTAGAGTGATTCTTTTTCTTTGCTTGGTTTTTTGATTAAAGTGATAGTTCAGAATTTTTCTGTCATAAAGTGTGATAGTCCTTCTTTGTCGATATTTTCATAGATATCTTTGGGGTTTCCTGCTAGTGTAAGGTCGATATCAGTAGGATTTTCTTCGATATCAAGGAGTAGATCTCTGATGCAACCACCTACGAGAAAAAGATTCTGATTATTCCCCGCATCAAGTGACGGGGCAAGCATCTTCTTGTTCAGAAAGTTGAGGTGCGTATCGAGTTTACTGAGGTTTTGGAAGTGAAGCATGGCACATGGTAAATTTTAAAGTTTGTGATTTGTTTGTATCTAAAAGCGTGTTCTTTTCAAGGAACACTTTGGTGGGCAAACAAAAAAAATTTTCAATTGCTTTTTGCTAGCAAATTTTTATACACTCACCACATTTATGGGTGAGTAGCTCAATTGGTTAGAGCAGGGCCCTCTTAAGGCCAAGGTTCAGGGTTCGATTCCCTGCTCGCCTAGATGATCAAATATTTACTTCTATAAATTCAAATTAATGACTAAACATGTTTATTGATATGACAAGACACTTAAACGAACTGTTTATATATCGCTTGGTATAATCTTGCTTGTGTTTTTATTATCCAAAGTCTGGACTATCTTTATCATAGTATGTTTACTTTCTGTTTATAAAATTCTTGATATACAAAAAAGAAAATTAATCATAACAGAAGACGGTATCAATTTAGTATCTTGAATAATTTTTAAAAAAAATGAAGAAATACAATTTAAAAAAATAAATAACATAGTAGTCAAAGAAATTTTTTGAATATGAAGCTTACGAATATACACAGGTAATGACAAACCTATTAAATTTATGTATTTAGATAATTATTTGAATGCAAAAGAAACGATATCAAAAAAAATCAAATAGTTAATAGTGGGCGTGTGTTTCTTTGATCTGTTTTTAAAAAATTAAAAATCTGTATCGAGGTGTAGATTTTTTTTGTTTATTGGAATAATTGGCATAATTAAAAGAAATGTGTGGCTAAAATAGGGGAAAAGATTAGAAAATTAGCATTACGTCATCATAAAATCCATTTTTTTGCGTCTGTAATTTATTTATACATATATATTCATCAAATAATGGGTTTTTTATTAGATTAGCGTCGTCCAACTTGTTCGACTTGTCTTTTATTAAAATGGAGTCTTGGTTGGTCATATATGCAATAATTCTACTTTAGTTTATTTATCATTCTTTCAATTGATTTTTTATATCGTTGACTTTCAATTCAATATATTCTGTTTTCCCAGGCTGCATAAGAAAATTCCCCACGCTTACAAAATCTTGATCAAGATGATTTTTCTAAGTGATTATTCATTCAATATTTCCTGATATAATATGATTCTAGTCTAAAATTTCTTTTTATTTTTTTTGGTATTCTAGGCCTATCTTTGTCGTTTACAGTTAATCAGGTTACATATTGAGCATATCTTGAAGTAGTTATTCTTGTTTTTTTATTGTTTATTCGGAATCCATACATTTTAAGTAGTCATTTTATCTCATTGATAATTTTCCGAACCTCTTGAACGGGTATCTTTTTTTAGAAGAAAAGGCTAGATCATCCGCATATCTACTATATTTTATAAATGACCATTTTTTGTCTAAAAGTTCCTTTATTTCTCTATCTATTGGTAAAAATACAAGATTTGAAAGCATCGGGCTAAAAGAAGTTCAGGTTATAAGCATATTATCTATAGTAGAAAATTTAGCCATTAGT
>Ga0172379_10004183_pt1 | contig 21709 bp, 18 predicted proteins | sample GrowelOW334metaG_FD_119756 | JGI IMG/M metagenome (GOLD analysis project Ga0172379, IMG submission 119756) | Groundwater microbial communities from an aquifer near a municipal landfill in Southern Ontario, Canada - Groundwater well OW334 metaG | ecosystem: Environmental > Aquatic > Deep... | reverse complement strand
TGCCGAGGGCACCGGGTATCCGGAGCATTCCGCAATGCGCGCGATGGGTGGCAGGGCCGGAATTAGCGATGAAAAAAAAGAAAAGCTGGCCAAGCTTGCGGCATCTCGCGCGGAGCTGCTAAGTACTGCTGTGACCCTGTGGAAGCAGCGCACAGTATTGAAGCAGTGCGCAACTGTAACTCCCGAATTTGAACCCCAAGGAGATGAACCCAAAAAAAAGAAAGAAAAGAAGGCTTCATTGGGGCAGGAGTTGCAGCCTGAAATTATTGATACAAGCAAGGCTAAAGTGATAGCCACGCTGGCCGCGCTGATTAAGGCGGCTTTGCCGCTTGCTGAACTTGTTTTAAGCGACAGTTTTTCGTCGGAGGACCGGGCGTTTCTTCGCAGGCTTTGCGGGGGAGACGGAGTGTTCCGTCTTTCAAACCAACTCAACAGACTTTGCGGCGAAACAGCCCGCAATTCTTGACCAGGAGGATGTCAACAATGACAAACAGCAGAGTAGCAGATGAAAGCACTATTGGACTTCATTTTGGAAACGTTCTTATTCAGCGAGTAGCAAATACATATGACACTCTGCTCAAAGTCATTCTTGAGCAAGTGCAAAATGCTCTTGACGCTGGAGCCAAAAAAATTGAGATTATTCTTAATAAAAAAAATCATCAGCTTATTGTTCGGGATAACGGAAAAGGCGTGAGCGAAACAGTTTTTCGCGGAGCCTTAAAACATGTTTGCTGTACTATTAAGGATGAAACCAAATTGGGGCGGTTTGGAATAGGAGTGGTTTCTCCGTTAGGCAAGTGTATAAGGTTTACCTTTACCTCTTGTCCTGAACCGGAGCAAAATAATTTCCGTGAGTGGATTTTTGTAACTAAAGACATTGAAGGACAAATTGACGAACCAAAGGTTCCATCGCGTTTCTGCCCGCATTTGACCATGGATGTTTGCACTGCGGGATTGGAGAGGGTTTGGTGGCGTACCGAGGTTAAAATGTTCGGAATTACAACCGATCGCGTCCTCGGAAAAGTCACAATGAATTCCTTAGTTGAAAATGTTACCGCCATGTTCGGCCCGACAATGCGCCGATTGAAGACAAGGGTGGAAGCGGAAATTGTTGATGAAAGCGGGGATAAGGATGGTAAATCTTTTACTGCGCTTTCATTCACCGGTTCAAAATTAAAAGAGCGGGAGATTTTTGAAACACAGTGCGGAAAAACCATTTTTCGCCTGTATGTTGCCCGCAAAAAAGATAGAGGCCGCAAAGGCAAGGTGTTGATGGGGGAGATTGGAGACGATTTCCGATTTCCTTTTACAGACTTTGTTCGTTCGGCTGCCGGGGAGTTTCTCAGCCCTGAAGTTGTGGATGCTTTGAGGCTGGGCCTTTTTGAAGGAGAGATTCTTTCAGAGAAGGCCAGACTCCATGCTTCCCGCAGGAGATTTGAAACAGATGAGGCGCTTCAAGCGCTTTGTATAACAATTGAAGCTTGGTTTGAGCGGTATGGAAAGAAGCATCTTTCTGAAGCAAATGATAACCGTGAAGCCGAGCGGTTTCAAGATCTTGGACTGCGTTCTTTGCGCAGCTTGGAAAAGTTGCTGCAAGATTCGCGGTTTGATCAGTTTAAAGAAGCTATTAAGAGTTTCAGGGTGGGCACCGTTGGAACCGGGCATACGGAAGTTCCTGGAATCAACGGAGAAGAAGACGAGCCCACTTTGGCGATACGAGGCGGCGGCGGAAAGTCAAAACTGGAAGCCTCTGGAAAAACCTCAAACAAAAAACATAATCCGCCAAGGAAAGACCCCGAGGAAGAAAAAGAAGGCCAAGTGCCGTTGACCTCGGCAGGCCCCTTAGGCCGGCATCGGAAGACCATTAGGAGTAACAGCTTGGGATTGGAATTCCGGCATGAGCGCATGGAAGGCTCTGACGACCTTTGGAAGTTTGATGATGCCAGAGGGATTATTACTTTTAATATCCGGCACCCCATTTGGGTGGAGTGCGCGGAAAAGGACAGAACCGTTATGGCCCTCCAAGAGTTCATCGCCCTTCAGGCGTTTGGACTTTTGATTATGCCCCCCGACTGGAGGGACATAGTTAAGACGGGTTATGACGAGCTCGTGGCTCCTTTCGCATTTTTGGCAAAGGTTGGCGCTTTTGGAAATCGCGCTCCTTCTGCCTAAATTCATGTCGCTGATGTTCCTTGGAGCATCAGCGACTTTTTATTGTGCGACACTGCTGTTTGTATTGACAAAATTGGGAAAAGCATTAGTATTGATGCAGATCTTTGAAAACCCATCAGCCCGCCTGGGGCCTCGATGGTGGTCGACTGTCCCGCGTTGGGATAAAGGCCTAAACCAGGCAAAAGGAGAATGGTCATGTCGTCTTTACAGGTGCCTCAGTTCTACACGCCGTTTGAAGTTCAGGTGCCCAACTACCACGAGGTCTCGCCCTACCTTGTTAATTCGCAGTTCTTGGGCGTGCCAGTGGCCAGTAAAGTGCATTTGCAGGTGATTCGTTTGCATATGGACTCGTGGCAGCCAGGCAGCCAGGTGGCAACATTTCACTATGTGCATAACGTGAAGTTTGGCCCGCCTGAAGCGCCCTGTAAAGTGGTTAAGCTTTGGCTGGAAGGCAAACAAGGGTTCGATGGCGAGAAGGTTTTTGCTCTGCTTGAAACCGAGCAAAGGAAAAGACACTCCATAACCTTATCGCCCTTTCCGTTTGGCCAGGATGGAAAGCCGGACATTTCTGGGTCGATGCTGGATACAGAGTTTCACCGGCGGCTGCTGGCAGTGATGTTTGCTAACGGAAATTCCATTTTTACTCGCAGCCGTCAAGAAGATTGGATTTTTGAGCCATTAGGAAGAAAACCCAATGCTGAAGAGGTGGCAATGGCTCTCCGTTGGTTAAGTCATTTTAGAATATTGGCTTGTGAACAATACATCTACAGACCAATTATGACAAAGGAACAGCTCTTGAGCTTGTTTGGCATCACACTGCCCGAAGCTCCTCCAGGGCATAGAATGGCAATATGATTTTTCTAAGCTCTCGCACACCAATGGTGTACGAGAGCCTTTTTATTTAACTATTGACAATTTAGATTGTATAGATTAAGATACAAACATAACAAACAACAGCCGCAGACAATAGGTACCCTTAGCAAAAGCTTCGGGAGAAATCCTATTTGAGGCGAAACTTACAAGTACCGGGTATTTGTAAGCCATTCCGTCTGCGTTAAAGGTCGCAGATTTTTTATTTTAAATTTAAAGTTTTCGCTATTATGGCACTAACAAAAATACAAAAGACAAAGCAAATAGAAGATATCAAAGCCAAAGTTGCAAACCAAAAATCAATGGTTTTCGTTGACTTTGCAAAGGTTCCTTCACAGGATATGTTTTCTTTGAGGAAAACCTTGAAAGAAGCAGGATGCAATTTGAAGATTGCCAAGAAAACCTTGGTGAGAATTGCTTTCGGACAGTCAAACATTTCTTACTGGAACAAAATAAAATCCAGCATTCCCGGACAATTGGCAGTGGTGTTTGGAATTGAAGATGAAATTGCCCCGGCAAGAATTGCAAACAAGTTTGCAAAAGATCACGAAACATTCAAAATATTGGGAGGAATTTTTGAAAAGAGATTTATTGACAGAGAAAGAGTATTAGTATTGGCCAACTTGCCGTCAAGAGACGAATTATTAAGCAGATTGGTTGGTTCTCTTTCCAGCTCAATGACAAGCTTTGTAAGAGTATTGGATAAAATAAGAGAAAGCAAAGTCGCATAATTCGCTCGGCAACGAAATTCCAAAAAATTTATTGCCTCGCTAGATACATTAAAATTAAAAATAAATAAAAAAATAACATGGCAGATGAAATAAAAGTAGAAGTACCAGCAAAATTTGAAAAGCTGGTGTCTGAAGTAGAAAAAATGTCAATTGTAGAATTGGCAGAATTGGTAAAAGTTTTGGAAGCAAAGTTTGGTGTTTCAGCAGCAGCTCCAGTAGCAGTTGCAGCCGCAGCCGCGGGCCCAGTTGAGGAAAAGACATCATTCAACGTAGAGTTGAAAGAAGTCGGAGCTCAAAAAATTGAGGTCATCAAGGTTGTCAGAGATGTAACAGCCAAAGGATTGAAAGAATCAAAAGACTTGGTTGACGCAGCCGCAGCCGGAACAGCCCAATTGGTAAAAGAAGGCGTAAAGAAAGAGGAAGCTGATGAAATCGCAAAGAAATTCACAGCCGCCGGCGCCAAAGTAGAAATCAAATAATTTTGTTGCCTCGCTAAGTACACAAGAAACAGGGGATTAAACCTCTGTTTTTTGTTGAGTTGTTTTATTGACAATTATACATATAATATGGTATAATAAATATATGTAAAACAGTTCCTTGCCAATTGGAGAAAGAAAATGAAGAAGTTTGTAGCTTTTACTGTGGCAGTCGGGATAGTTCTCACGATGATGTATTTATTGGACATGTCAATGTTTGACTTTTCGCGTAATAAGCTTTTTTGGGACGCCGAGAGGTCGGCCCAGGAAGAGGGCCAGAAGGTTGCTAAAGAGATTTTGGGGCTCGGGCGGCCTTCAATAACCTTTGCGCCATGGATAATGGTAGCCGGGCAAGCGGAGAAGTATGGGAGACTTTTCGCCCGAACCGAAAGAATTTACGGTTTCGGAAGCAGCGAGCGGCCGTTTCCGGTTATTGAAGATGCGCTGACTGAATACGCCTTTGGCCTTGCCAGGCAAAAGTCAGAACAGCCCAACAGCCATCTTGAGGCATATCGCATTGCCCGAAGCGATTCGGGCTTCCGGTATGCTATTCATCTAAGCAGGTGCTTTGAAGACATCGCCGGGATTAGCTCGGCAGTGTTGAAGGCCAGAACCTGGAGAGAGTTGGAGATGCTTAGAAAAGAGCTCGAGGCTCTCAAGGACGACCTTGACTACGTTATCAAAAATAAAGAAAAGGAGATTAACTCCAAAAAACCAAAGACCGAGAAGGCAAGCCTTCTTATGGTGGTTTAAGACGCGGGGGCGCCAGGCGCCGGGAAGAATGCGAGAAATCGCATTTGACCCGGCGCTGTTTTATTGCTTTGATAATTTGCGTATTCTTTTATAAAAGTGGTAAAATACATAAATTGATAAATGCAGGTTCAGGGCACGTAGCTCAGCTGGTTAGAGCGCACCGTTCACATCGGTGAGGTCTGTGGTTCGAGTCCACACGCGCCCACCAGATACATTATGGCAACATTATTCAGAAAAATTGTTTGGACAGAACATTCTAAAATAAAAATGAAACAGTACGGCCTATCGGCTTCAAAACTTTTAGGCATATTGCGAAACCCCGAAAGAAAAGAACAGGGTATCGCGCCAGGCACTGCGGCTGCAATGAAAACAAACAAAGTTTTTAAAAAAACCGTTTCGTTGCTAAAAGAGAAACAACAACCCGCCTTCGCCAAGGCTTCGGCGTGGCGAAGAAAGGCTCCGGGAGAAATTTGGATAATGTATAAAGATGCAAAAAAACAAAACGAGGGGCAAATAAGAAAAATAATTTCAGCCTGGCGATATCCCGGAATCTCAAAACCCGGTGAAGAAATTCCGATTCCGGAAGATATCCGCAGAGAGCTGACTAAAAATAATGAGTATCAATAAAATTATAGGCATTGTTTTGTTGGTTGCAGGGCTGGTGGTGATAGGTTTTGCCCTGTACCAGTCGTATAATATTTTTACAGATAAAACTTCCGCTCCGCTGATTTTTAAAACATCCAATATCGCAAACACCAATAACACAGCCGGCTCTGACGTGCAAAAACAAATAGAGAACACTGTTCAGCAGCAAATCAACCAGATTTTACCACAGGCCTCAATCACGAAAATTTTAAATCTTTTATGCTGGTCTATGTTTGCAATGATTTTAATCTTTGGGGGAAGCCAGATATCCGGCCTGGGCATTAAAATGTTAAACAAATAAAAAATGGAAAATACAGGCGCTCAAAATATTGTAACAACCTGGATTCTGTGGCATTTTTATGAAATGCCGAAATTTTTGCTGTCAATTTGGAAAAATTATTTTTTGTTCGGGCTTAATTTTTTATCAATACCCCTGCTTTTAAAAACATTTTTTTCTCCGTGGAGAAGATATAATTGGGTATATCCTAAGTTTTTTGATATCAAGGAGTTTTTTAACACGCTGGTTTCAAATGCATTTTCAAGAATTTTAGGGGCCATATGCAGAACAGGTCTGATATTGATAGGTATTATGTTTCAAATAACAATCATTCTTGCAGGGGTTGCCGCGATTCTTTTTTGGATTTTGTTTCCCTTTATTTTAGCTGGCGGAATTATATTTATTTTAACTTTTTAAAATATTCTAATTATGAATTTTGATATTGGAAAAACAAATATTTATAAATCTGTAAGGACAGACAGATTCTTTATATTCCGTTTTGCAGACTTATTAAAAAGCATTTTTCTCGCTCTGTTTATTCTGTCGCTGTTTCCTTTATTTTTGTCTTTTTTTGAGTCTTTCAATAAGGCCTTGACAATAAGGCTGCCGGTTTTGTTTATTATTTTATATTTTTTGTTTTTTGAAATTTCATTATTTGTTGAAACAAAAATAAAAAAGCCCGATTTAAAACCCGACCTTCAAGACATAGCCGGCCGAATAGACAAAGACGCGGAGTATTATAACTTGGCCGAATTTTTAAGCTTTGACGCGTGCATAGCGGCTGAAAAAGCAATCAAGCTGTGCCAGAAAAAGAAAATTGAGGTCAATTCAACGGCGCTCTTTTATTTTCTTGTAAAAACAAATAAGGATGTTTCGGTTCTTTGTTACAGATTGGGGCTGGACGCTGAAAAATTGCAGTCTGATTTAAAAAATTATCTTGAAAAAATAAAGAAGCATTCTGACTCGGGCAATTCTTTTTCAGATAATTTTAAAAAGACTATAATTGGCTCGGCAAAGATTGCAATTGAAAGAGGGCATAAAACAATTGGGGAAAAAGAAATCTTGGCGAGTTTGGCCGATAACGATGAATTTTTTAAAAAAATTATGGTGGAGTTTGATTTAAAGTCAGAGGATGTTAAAAATATAACTTTATGGCTGGACTCTATTGAAGAAACAGCAAAACAAAATAAAGAATTTTGGTCTGAAACTAATCTTTTGAGAGCAGGGTCAATGGGCAGAGATTGGGCAACCGGCTATACTGTGACATTGGATCAATATTCAACCGACTGGCGCAAAATTGTTTCAAAATGGAAATTTAAAGAAATCACAAGCCACAAAAAACAGGTGGAGGAAGCGGAAATGATTTTAGCAAGGTCTGTTAATTCCAATGTTTTGATTATTGGAAATTCGGGGGCCGGCAGAAAAAGCGTGGTTGAGGCAATAGCGCACAGGTGCTATTTGGGCAAGTCTTTGCCCGAGCTTAATGGCGAAAGAGTTGTTGAACTGGATATGGTAAAAATTTCTGCGACAATCCAGAATTTTGAGGTGTTGGAAAAAACGCTGGATCAGATATGTTCTGAAATTCTAATGTCGGGGAATGTGATTTTGGTTATAAATAACTTGGACAATTTTGTGGGGCAGTCGGTGCAGAAGGTCGGAGCGGTTGACGTTACAGGAGTTTTGTCAAAATATTTGGCAATGCCTGAATTTCACTTTATTGGAATTACAACATATGACGGGCTTCACAGAAACATAGAACAGAATTCTGCCTTTGCCAGTCTTTTCAGAAAAATTGAAATTCCCGAAATAACAGAAGATGAGACGATAGACATACTTCAGGCAAATGCGATGGAAATAGAATACAAAAAAAAGCTTCTTATTTTATATCCGACAATAAGAGAAGCTGTGCATTTGACCGCCAGATATATGCCAAGCCTGCCTTTTCCTGAAAAGGCTATAGATGTTTTAACCGAGGCCGTTGTTCATGCCCAAATGCGCCATGAAAAAATTGTTTTGCCTCATCACATTGCCGAGGTTGTTTCCAGTAAAACTGAAATACCGGTGGGAAAAATGGAAGTGAAAGAAAAAGAAACTTTGCTTAACTTGGAAAATTTAATCCATCAAAGGATTGTAAACCAGGCAGAAGCCGTAAAAGAAATTTCTATTGCTATGAGAAGGGCAAGGGCGGGGCTTTCTTCAAAGAAAAGGCCAATGGGGTCTTTCCTGTTTTTAGGGCCTACCGGAGTTGGAAAAACAGAAACGGCAAAAGCTCTGGCGCAAATTTATTTTAACAGCGAGGAAAAAATGATAAGAATTGATATGTCTGAATTTCAGGCGATTTCAGACATACCAAGATTGATAGGAGCGGTGTCTCCCGTGGAAATGCAGGGGTTGCTGACCACGCCCGTAAGGGATAATCCTTTTTCTCTTATTCTGCTGGATGAAATAGAAAAAGCCCATCCTAACATTTTAAATTTGTTTTTGCAGGTTTTTGACGAAGGGCACATTACAGACGGCCAGGGCAGAAAAATTATTTTTACAAACACAATAATTATATGCACCTCAAATGCGGGCGCAGATAGTATTTTTAAGGCAGTTGAAGCAGGAGAAAAGCTGGATAAACAGAATATTATAGGCAAGCTTTTGGAGAAAGGGACATTCAAGCCCGAATTTATAAATCGTTTTGACGCAACAGTGCTTTTCAGCCCGCTTACCAAAGAAAATTTATTGGACATTGCCCAACTCACATTGGGAGGATTAAAAAAGAATCTTAAGGAAAAAGAAATTGATTTTGAAATAACAGACGCTTTAAAACAAAAAGTGGTTGAGCTTTCTTATAAGCCGGAATTCGGCGCCAGAGAAATGCGCAGAGTAATACAGGATAAAATAGAAAATGTTGTGGCAGAGGCGCTTCTGTCAGAAAAAATTAAAAAAGGGGACAGAATGGAAATTGATTCAGAAAAGTTTGAAGTGGTTGTTTATCCTAAAGTTTAGCAATGATATAAAAAATAATCAGAAAGTGGGGGAAAACGGCTAAATTAGCCGTTTTTTGTTTTTACGAATAAAATTAGGTTTTTCAACTGTGGATAAGTAGTGCAAAAATAAGCCTATTTACGACTATAATTGCAATTTTTTTTGAAGTGTTGACCTAGGGGCATGAAGTGGTGTATAAATAATATGAAGTGGGAAGATGTGGATAAGTGTGGGAAAAACAAAGAAATCAGTGTATAAATAATATGCTCATCGGCCAATACGAACACACAATTGATAACAAAAAGCGCTTGGCTCTTCCAGCTAAATTTAGAGGAGAGTTGGGCGACAAAGTTATTATCACGAGGGGCATTGAAAACTGCTTGGTTGTTTACACAGAAAAAGAGTGGCAAATTATGTCTGAAAAATTAAGCAATTTGCCGATTTCCCAGGTTGAAGCAAGATCTTTTTCCAGAATTATTCTGGCCGGAGCAATGGAAGTTTCCTTGGATAAATTGGGAAGAATACTTATTCCTGACTATTTGAAAGACTACGCAGGATTAAAAAAGAATGTGGTTATTTGCGGATTATCCACAAGATTGGAAGTTTGGGATGAAACAAAGTGGAACACTTATAAAGAAAAAGCTGAAAAAGATGTTGATGAATTGGTTTCAAAATTAGGACCGTTAGGAATATAAAATGATACACAAACCGGTACTTTTAAAAGAGGTTATAGAATATTTAAATCCAAAACCGGGCGAGAACTTTATTGACTGCACAGTGGGCGAGGCCGGTCATACGTTGGCTATTTTGGAGAAGAACGGGCCAAGCGGAAAGGTGCTGGGAATTGACTGGGATGCAAAGCAGATAGAAAACAGCAAGGCTTTAACAGCGAATTTTAAAGACAGAGTGATTTTGGTAAATGATTCTTATGCAAATCTGAAAAAAATAGTTGATGAAAATAATTTTAATCTCGTAAATGGCATTTTGTTGGATTTGGGAATGTCTTCGTTCCAGCTGGAGGGTTCTGAAAAAGGATTTTCCTTTAAAAAAGATCAGTTGCTTGATATGAGGTATGACGACGCAAACAACGATTTAACTGCAGAAAAAATAGTGAACGAATGGGGAAGAGAGGAAATGGAAAAAATATTGGAAGATTTTGGGGAAGAAAAATTTGCCAGGCAGATTGCAAAAAATATTGTTGAAGCCAGAAAAACAAAAAGAATAAAAACAACATTTCAATTGGTTGAGATTATTGAAAAATCAATACCGAGAAGGAGACTGCAAGGTATTCATTGTGCGACAAGAACATTCCAAGCTTTAAGAATAGCTGTAAACGGCGAGCTGGATAATGTAACAAAAGTTTTACCCGAGGCTTTTTCAATTTTATCTTCTGGAGGAAGATTGGTGGTAATTTCATTCCATTCTTTAGAAGATAGAATTGTAAAAAACTTTTTCAAAAATCCGCCGTCCGCCAGTTCCGGCGGAGGCGGAGCAAAAATATTAACCAAAAGCCCAGTAACAGCGCAAGACGGAGAAATGGATGAAAATCCAAGGTCCAGATCCGCAAAGTTAAGGGCTATCATAAAGTTATAAAAAACATGACAGCAATAGCATTAGCGTATTCTTCTATAAATAAAAAAATCGGCTCTTTTGAATTGCCGGTTATAGACTGGAAAAAAGTTGTTATTGCCGGATTTTTTGCGCTGGCATCTTTGCTGGTTTTTTATGTTTATGAAATTAATAATCTTACGGCCGGAGCATATGTAATAAAAGATTATGAAAGCCAAATAAGCAATCTTTCAAAGGAAAACAGGGTTTTGGAAACTAAATTTGCCCAAAATAATTTGTTGGAGGGTATAACAGAAAAAACTCAAGAGCTGGGGTTTGAAAAAACTCAAGAAATCAAGTATATACAGATAATGAACGCTTCTCTTGCAAAAGCCAAATAGAAGAAAATGAAAAACAAAAGGTTAAATTTAGTTTTAGTATTATTTTTTATTATAGGAGCAGCTATTATTAGCCGCTTGTTTTTTCTTCAAATTTTAAATCATAAATTTTATCAGTCGCAGGCTTTGGGCCAGCAGGCTGGGTTTAGCGAGATAAAAGGCTCAAGAGGAGAAGTTTTCTTAAAAAACAGCCAGGCCAGCAAAGGTAAGAACACGGCAGGCGAGGCCATAGGAGTAGCAATAAATAAAGAGAGCTGGCTTGTGTCGGCTATGCCTTCTCAAATTGAAGACAAGGGTGTTTTTATAAAAAAGCTTAGCGAGATAATAGGAGAATCAGAGGATTTTATCAGCTCTAAAATCAACAGCGAAAATTCTTATGTGATAATAAAAAAAGATTTAAGCTCCGAGGAAATTGATAAAGTGAAAAATCTTGATTTAAAGGGCCTTTATTGGGAAGAGACTTCTGAAAGATATTATCCGCAGGAAGAGCTGGCGTCAAATGTTATCGGATTTTTTGGCGGGAATGAAATTGGACAGTATGGGATAGAGGGTTTTTATGAAGATACTTTAAAGGGCAATAGCGGCATAAAAGAGCAGAAAAAAGGGCTGTCTTTAATAAGCGGAGACAGTTCCCAGTCAACTTTAGACGGAGCTGATTTATATTTGACCGTTGATTATAATATCCAATTTGAAGCGGAAAATTTGTTAAAAGAAGCAAAGAAAAACCTTGATATAGCTTCCGGCCAGATTATTGTGATGAAGCCGGATTCGGGCAGGATTATTGCCATGGCAAGCTATCCTTTTTACAATCCAAACAAATATTTTGAACAGTCTGACCTTGGGGTTTTCCAAAATGCTTCTGTTCAAAAACTTTTTGAGCCCGGGTCTGTTATGAAGGCTTTTACAATGTCAATTGGACTGAATGAGGGCAAGGTAACGCCCGACATGCCCTTTTTTGATACTGGTTCTGTGACAATAGGCAAGGACGTGATTTATAATTTTAATCATCACAAATACGGGCAGCAAACCATGACAGGTGTTTTGGAAAATTCCATAAACACCGGGGCAGTTTACGTTTCCCAGCAAATTTCTCACGAAACATATTTAGACTATATGGACAAATTCGGGTTTGGCGCCAAAACCGGCGTTGATTTGCAGGGGGAAGTATATTCCAAAAATACTTTGTTAAGAAACGGGTCGGAGATGGGTTTTGCCACAGCCTCTTTCGGGCAGGGAATTGAAACTACTCCCATACAGCTGGTAGCCGGATTTTGCGCCTTTGCCAACGGCGGGAAATTAGTTAAGCCTCACATTGTGGAAAAAATTGTCCGGGATAAAAATGAAGATTTTATAGAAACAGAGGTAATTCAGAACCAGATTGTCTCAACAAAAACTGTTTCAGAAATTACAGCCATGCTGACCAGCGTAGTTGAAAAAGGATATGGAGGAGGAAAGGTGCCCGGCTATTATTTGGCCGGAAAAACTGGAACAGCAGAGGTGCCCTATGAAAATAAAAAAGGATATTACCCCGATAAAACAATCCAGAGCTTTGTGGGCTACGGGCCTGCGTTAAATCCGCAGTTTGTGATATTGGTAAAATTAGACGACCCGAAAGTTTCAAAATCCAGCTTGTCTGCTGTGCCTGTATTTAAAAAACTGGCGCAGTATATTATAAATTATTGGCAGATACCGCCAGACTATGACGCAGCCAGCCAGGTGTCAAAAAAATAGCATGGAAATCAAAAACAAAAAAATTATCGCGATAGCAGAAAAGGACAAATCTGAAAAGATTGAACAGATTTTGCTTTCAATAAATCCGGATTTTAAATCCCAAGTTATATTTTTTGAACCCGCGCGCATTTTAAAAATAAAAGATTTGCCCGAACAGGAAAATTTTATTTTAGTGTTCAACGGCGACCAGGAAAATGTTTTGAATTTATTGGCTGAATTAAATTTTGAAAAAACAAGCTATGGATTTTCTGAATCATCAGATTTTATGGCGAGCGATGTCAACCAAACCGAAGGAGGCGCAACATTTAAATTAAATTATAAAGGAAATTCAATTCCTATATGGCTCGTTGGAAATATTAATGAAGAAAAAATTTATTATGCGCTGGCTGTAATTTGCATAGGAAGCTCTCTGGGGATGAATGTTCTTGAAATTGCCGAAAAATTAAAGAAATAAAGAGGAGCGTTCAAAACGCTCCTTATTTTTTATCAAGCGGCCACGGCCGGCAAAGGTTCGGTGGGCACGTGCCCGAAAGTAATTTCTTTCCTGGGAAGGCATAGAACGCAGAAATTTCTGTCGCTCCTGATGTCTCCAGGATTTATAATGTTGATTTCTTCGCCCTCTTCATAGAAAGCGTTATTGGTAAATCCGCAAAGGGCAAAGGTTGTTTCGGGGTATGTTCTTCTTATTCTTGCTGACAGCTTGCCCATGTCAACTTCGGAAAGATCCAAAAGTTTGGCTCCCAAATCAAGTTGAACATAAAACCTGTATCCGTTTATTTCCACAACAGGATTCTTTTTAGAAATGACCCGCCAATTTTCAGGAAGATACTTTGGCGCTTCTTGGTCTTTTCTTAAGTTGCAAAAGACCGTAAACGGTTCCATTTCTTCTTTGCCTATATCTTCTTTTGCGATATTTCCACAATGGATTACATATCCTACGCCTCTGCGCAGGAATTCGTTTTTCAGCTTGCCCCAGAACAAGGGGTCCATTTTTGAGATGTTCAGACTGTCGGAAACTATGCCGATTGAGAAATCGGGGATTATAGGCTTTGTGTTTAAAATTCTGCTGAAAACAATCTCTTCTGTGTCGGTGTCAATTGTGGCAAATTCATAGTTGCCGTCAAGAGCGCCCTCTACAGCCCCGGGATTTACGAAATTGGTCAGCTTTCCTTGCATATAAATTTGATGATGGGTGTGCCCGGAAAAATACCACCTCAATCCATCATGGGTTCTTCGGGCTGCCTCAATGACTTCAAAGAGTTTTCGTTCTGACCCGAACAGATAATCAAAAGCTCTTTTATGCCCCAGATACACTCTTGTCCCGTTTATATCAAGGATTCTGTTCGCCGGATCTCCGGTAGGATTGCTGGGCAAAGTGAATCTCCAATTAGACGGGGGAACCCGAAAAGCCGGGTTCTCTGCCTCCTCTTGGTTGAGCGCGCAATAAACCGGAAAATTTAAAAACAGTTCCGGGGATAAATGCTCTTTTCTTATATCTCCGCAATGTAAAACAACTTCTGATTCTCTTTTCCGAAATTCTTGCATTATATGCGCCATAGCATTTTTTCGGTCAAAATGAGTGTCGGACATAATTCCCATTCTCATAGTTTTGCCTCCTGCTTCGTTGTCAAAGAACAAAAACATCAATACATCTAACCAATATATTGATAGCTCTTTTCAATTTTTAAGTCAACAGCGGGAGTATTATTAAGTTAGACAAAAGCTGATTTTTATGATATATTTTTGATAATGGTCTCATCGTCTAGCCCGGCCTAGGACACATGGTTCTCATCCATGTAACATGGGTTCAAATCCCATTGAGACCGCTATGTAGGATAATTTGACAAAATTTAATAAAAAGATAAGCTGAAGTTAGTGTTTTATTCCAAGGTTCTTTAACAGATAAGGGGATCAAAATGGCAGAGATAAGGGTTATAGGGCACGGATTGTGCAAAACATGCGGTAGCCAAACAGATATTAAAGAAATTCACAGTTTTCCTTTTCCGGGAGAAGAACAAACAGAAACAGTTGAAGAATGCGCGAATTGCAAGTCTAGAGCAGAAAAAGGTTTTATTTCAAGTAATGCAACAACTGGTTTTGATCATTCTCTGAAAAGAGATACAGATAAAGCATAATAAATGCAAAAAAAGATCCGGACATATGCATCCGGATTTATTTTTTATTTAAACCATAAAATCTTATAGGCCGGTAGCCGGACTGGCTGCTGGATTTTGCCGCCCAACGGTTGTCATATGGAGCAATAATGAGAGTTGACCTGTATTACTTTATATTAAAAAAGCAAGCCAGGGCTGGCTTTACAAATTTAATTTTTAATGTAGAATATAAATACGTTCTTTTACAAAATATCAGACAAATTTCCGGAGGTTGATATGCACTATGTAAGCCCTGAACAGCATACAGATATTATGTATGGCCGGGTTAAAATGACGCCTCTTGTTGAAGAGCTTGTTTCTACCCCAGAGATGCAAAGGCTCAAGAATATTTCCCAGGATGTGCTTCCGCAAAGCTGTATTCCATATCCGGTTACCAGCAGATTTGAGCACTGCTTGGGAGTTTATTATCTTTCCCGATTGGTAATTAAATCTGGATTAAACTGTTTTTCAAAAAGAAATGAAAATCTTTTGTCTGTTGCTTCCTTGCTTCACGACGCGGGAAACCCGGCATTGTCGCATTTAAGCGAACCGTTTTTGGAACAGCTTACCGGCAAAAACGGGGAGTCTTTCCTGTGGGAAAGATTAAGCAGAACAAAAGCAGACTTGATTCTTAACAGACATGGTTTTGACTTGAAAGAAATTGTCCAATTTGTTACAGGCCAGGCCCAGCCATTTTCCACAGTGCTGAATGGCAGCATGGATATTGATAATTTGGATAATGTGGGCAGGTATTGGTTTGTTTCTCACAAAGGCCGGAGGAGATTTGATGCAAGGCTTATAGCATCGTCTTTCCGATATTCAGATCACAGGTGGCATTTGCCTTATAAGTGTTTTGAGGCGGCAGAAAAATGGCAGGAAGCCCGGCGGGCAGTATATAGAATGATTTATGGAAATCCTCATTTGAATATTGCCATGATGGTATATCGCGCGCTTGGCCTGGCGTTTTTTGCCAAGGAAATTAAAGAACAATTTTTCCATTTGGACGACGAAGAAGCGCTGGCTCATCTTCTTTTCTGCAACAGCGAATGCGCGAGTATTGTGCGACAAGTTATGGCCGGCGTTTGGCACAAAGAAATTGTTTCAAAGCAAACAACCGAGCCGTCGGAAAAACTGCTGGATGTTTTGAAGCATTGGAATTGCAGGCTTTTGCTTGCTGATTATATTTGTGAAAAATGCCAGCTGCCCAAAAGCGCCATATGCGTTTACATTGGCGAGGGAAGAGACAACAGGAAAATCACCTTGCCGTTTTCAACCCAAAAAGGATTTAAATATTTGGACGGCGATACAGCGCCCATTTTCCGGTTGAAAGTTTATGTTGCTCCGGAATTTGAGGAGAAAAAGAATTGCGTTAGGCGTGTAATTAGAAAGTTAAATTTGTTTTAGAGCTTCGTTGCTAACGAAGCTTTTTTTGTTGTTTTAAAAATGGTTTTCCCCGTGATAAACACGGGGCTTCGCTCGCGATGCTCGCTTGAGTTATCCACAGGGGTTGACATTGTTTATTGTTTGTTGGGAATTCAAAAAGGTGGTAAAATTAATGAATATGAAAGACAATAAAAAGTCTTCAACCGTGTTGGGATATGTTGTGGTTCCCGGACTGCTGATTTTAATTATAGCTGTTGTTTTGAATTTTTTTGTATACAAGTTGGAGATTAATCTTTTTTCCAATATTTACAACAATGAAGTTGCCGGAGAGGTTTCCCTGATAAGCAGGAGATTTCAAAGCGCCCTGACTGCCGCTGAAACCACGGGCGCTTTTTTTGAATCCAGCCAGGAAGTTACGCAGGAGGAATTTGATGCATTTGCCTCGGTGCTTACAGAAGACATTGCTTCTGGCGTAATTAACCTGTCTGCAATGGTGGAGTGGGTAGATGTCCAGAATGTCATTCGTTATGCTTATCCGGTAGATGAAGAGAGCAAGGGTGTTGTTGGTTTGGATATGAATAAATATCCAAACCGTTTGATACCCATAATAAAGGCAAAAGAAACCAAATCACCGGTTGTGTCTGAACCGATTATGTTTGTGGAGGGATATCCCGGATTGCTTATTTATTCGCCAATTTACAAAGGCGATGAATATGAAGGGCAAATTATAGTTGCGATGCGCATGGCAGATTTGCTTGCCCATATTCCCGGAGAAAATCCAATTTATCAAAAAGATATATATATTCAAACAGATAATTTTACAATCCCGTTTGACGATGACGTGATTTTTAATAATAACGGGGAACGCATTATTGACGCAGAAGGAAACACGGTTAAAGATTCTTTGTATGAAAAAGAATATTCCAGCAACAAAAAAGGAACAGCAAGCCAGAATATTGTTTTTGCAGATAAGACTTGGCAATTAAAATTATCACCGGTATATATAGGAGAGGTGCAAAAAAGAGTGGCGGCTTATGCGGGAGCGTCGCTGGTTACTGCTTTTATTTTTATTTATTTTTTGTGGATTTTACAGAAACGGCGGGAAAAATTAGTTAAAGAAAAAGCCAAAACAGAAGCTTTAATTCACAGCGTCGGAGAGGGAATTATTGCAGTAGATAAAGATGGAATAATAACCTTTGCCAATGAAAAAGCAGAGCAGCTTTCCGGATTTTCTATTAAAGAGGCGGTTGGAAAAAAATATTATGATTTTTGGCGCTTGATTGACAGCAAGGGAGCCGTTCTTTCACAGGAAGAAAGGCCGTTTCATCAGGCTATAATGAACAAACAAGTAGTGAATATTTCGTTGGGAGAGCATCTTTATCTTTTAAAAAAAGACGGAACGCGTTTTCCATTTGCCTCTACAATTGCTCCAGTGATAGTTAATGGAGAAGTGGAAGGTTCTATTATGTCATTTCGGGATATAACAAAAGACAGCGAGGTAGACAGAATGAAAACGGAATTTTTGTCGCTTGCTTCCCACCAGCTTTTGACCCCGTCTTCCGCCGTTAAGTGGATATCAGAGCTCTTTTTGGAAGGGGGGGCGGGGAAATTGGCTAAAAAACAAAAAGAAAAAATTGAATTAATTCATACTGCCAACGAAAGCATAATAGGCTTGGTTCATTCATTGCTGAACATTTCAAGAATAGAATCGGGCAGAATTATTGTTAAACCAGAACCCACAGATTTGAACAGTCTTGTGGTAAGCGTTTCAAAAGAGCTGGAGGAAAAAATAAAAGAAAAAAATCATTCGTTTAATTTAACAGCAGACAAAGGATTGCCACAAATAAATATAGATCCGCATCTCATAAAAGAAGTTTATAAGAATCTTTTGACTAATGCTATAAAATATACCCCCGCGAAAGGAAATATTTCTGTGAATATAAGCAAAGTAAAAAATAATATTGTTTCAAAAGTGAGCGATAACGGATATGGAATTCCCGTGAAAGATAAAAACAGAGTGTTCGAAAAATTTTACAGGGGCGAAAACATTCTATCTGTTGAAAAAGATGGAAACGGACTTGGGTTATATTTAATAAAACAAATAATTGAAGTTTCCGGCGGGGAAATATGGTTTGAATCAAAAGAAAACAAAGGCACAACATTTTGGTTCAGCCTGCCTTTGGCAGGATCCGCTCCTAAGGCGGGAGAAGTGACTATTACATAACTCTTTTTTAAAATGTTTTTTTTCAAAAAAAATGAAAAAGATAAAGAAGAGCCTCTGGCAATCGGCAGAGAGGTTTTTTGCGATATTTTTGTGCAGTCTGCCATGGGGGAAGCAGTTGTAGATTTGGAAGGAACATACCTTGATGTAAATGAAAGATTTTGCAATATAATAGGATATCATAAAGAAGAAGTGCTTGGAAAAAATCTCGCAGAGGTCACTCATCCCGATGATGTTCAAAAAACGAATGATGTTTTGCAGGACATTCTTCTAAAAAAAATTCCTTTCGGCAAATTAGAAAAAAGATATATCCGCAAAGACGGCTCTATTGTGTGGGGGTTTTTAAACATTGCCCTGATATGCGGTAGCGATGGCAAACCGCATTATTTTTTCGGTCAGGTGCAAGATATTACTGAAGCCAAGGAAAAAGAACAAAAGCTGCGCGAGTCGGAGCAGAAGTATTCAACTTTGGTGGAAAAGGGAAACGACGGAGTTATTATTATTCAGGATTTTTTAATAAAATTCGCTAATTCAAAACTATTGGAATGGACTGGTTACAGCAAAGAAGAAATTCAAGAAAAGCATTTTTTATCTTTTGTTGCGCCGGAGTATATGGATTTGATTAAAAAGAATTACGTCAGAAGATTTGCCGGTGAAAAAGTAGATATGAATTATAAAGTAGAAATTGTTAAGAAGGACGGTAAAAAAATGTCAGTAGAAATTAGCGGTTCTCTGATAAATTACCAAGGCAAACCAGCTGATATGGTTGTTTTCAGAGATATTACTGAGCGGGAAAAAGCCGAAGAGGAACTAAAAAAATACAAATTTATAGTTGAACAATCAAATCAGCAAATTGCTCTTGCCGATTTGAATGGAAATATTGTTTTTGCCAATGAATCGTTTGCAAAAAATCATGGATATTCGCTGAAAGATATTATCGGAAAGAATCTTTCTTTATTTCATTCCAAGGAAGAGCTTGCCAAGGTAGAAAACGCAAATAAGATTTTGAAAGAAAAAGGGAAATATAACGGAGAGATAATCCATATGAGAAAAGACGGCAGTACATATCCTACGCTTATGGACAATTTTGTTTTAAGTATAGATTCAAAGCCTAAATATTATGTAGGAATGGCCATTGATACAACAAAACTGAAAGAGGTTGAAAAAGAATTAAAAAAGCAAAAAGCTTTGCTGGACTCCGTCATCAAATCCATTGATGAGGCGCTATTAGTAATTGGTACAAAGGGAAAAGTTGAATTTTATAACGAAAGATTCAAAGCCTTGTGGAAGATACCCGACAAGATTATAAACCAAAATGACGATAAAAAATTATTGAATTATATAGCCAGCCAGCTGACAGATTTTAAAGAATTTTTAGTTAAAGTTAATTATCTTTATTCGCATCCTGCGGAAGACTCAGTGGATTTTATTTATTTAAAAGATAAGAGAATTTTAAGCAGGCATTCATTCCCTCACAGGGTAGGGGAAAATATTATCGGAAGGATTTGGAGCTTCGTAGATATTACCAAAGAAAAAGAAATAGACAAAGCTAAAACAGAGTTCGTTTCTTTGGCATCACACCAGTTGAGAGCTCCTGCAACAGCCGTAAAATGGTACTCGGAAATGCTTTTAGACAAAAAAACGGGAGAGTTGAATAAAAAACAGAGTGCATACTTAAAAGAAATTTACAATGGGAATGAAAGAATGATAAGGCTTGTAAATAATTTATTAAGCATATCCAAAATAGAATTAGGGAAAATTTCAATTAAAAATGAGTTAATAGATGTTGGAGAATTATTTGAGAGCGTAATTAAGGAGCAGAAAAAAGATATTTCTGAAAGAAAGCACAGTATAACTATAAAGCAGCCGGTCAAGTTTTTAAAAATATCCGCTGATCCGGTTTTGCTTAGAGTGATTTTTCAAAATTTTCTTTCTAATGCCGTTAAATATACCAAAAACAAAGGAAAACTTATTTGCGTCATTAAAAAAGAAGATTCAAAATTTTTGTTTTCAATCAAAGACAATGGAGTGGGAATACCGCAAAAAGAGCAAAGAAGAATTTTTGAAAAATTGTTCAGGGCCAGTAATGCGCTGGAATCAGATAAAGACGGTAATGGCTTGGGCCTTTATATAGCCAAACAAATTGCGTTGGCGCTGGGAGGAAGGGTTTGGTTTGAATCAAAGCTGGGCAAAGGAACAACATTTTATCTTGAATTGCCGATAAAAAATAAATTGTAATATATTAATAAAATATATTAATAAAATAAAATTATGAAAAACTTTTTATTAAATAATAAAAAACTTTTAACGGGCGCAGTTTTAATTATTTTTGCGGCGCTTGCTTGGTCAATAAATCAGGTATCAGCCCTTACGGCAGGGCCCAACAGCCCTGGTACTGTGGCAAACGACTCTTCTATAGGAACAGTTGTCTGGACTAGTCCGGATAATATTAAAACATCCAATAACCAAAATGCCAGCACCGCGAATATGCAAGCAGGGGAAATCACAGTTTATTTGAAAGCAACTAATTTTGGTTTTTCAATTCCCTCAACTGCGGTTATTGACGGCATTTCGGTGAATATTGAGAAAGCGGCAAATGAGGCAAGTTTTTATGATAACGCAGTAAAGATTATAAAGGGCGGGACGATAGGGTCAACAGATATGTCAAATTTAAATGTATGGCCTACTTCTGATGCCACTACCACTTACGGCGGGGCATCTAATTTATGGGGAGAAACTTGGACGTATTCGGATATTAATAGTTCAAATTTTGGAGTTGCTATTTCAGCAAAAAAAGTTGGCGGGAACAAAAATAAAAAACCGTCTGTTGACTGGGTTAACATAACAGTAACATATCATGTAAATAATCCGGTTCCTACAACAACAAGCATTTCTCCATCATTTAAGACAACGGCAGACACGGGTTTTACATTAACCGTTAATGGAACAAATTTTGTTTCGGATTCTGTTGTAAATTTTAACGGTTCAGCCCGTGTGACAACTTATGTCAGTTCAACCCAGCTTACGGCTGCAATTCTCACCTCCGACTTGGCTTCGACCGGTTCATTCAATATTACTGTAACTAATCCAAGTCCTGGCGGAGGAACATCAAATGCTCAAACTTTCACAGTAGGACCGCCTCCGGCAACCAAGTTTGTAATTATAGATCCTCCGGATGGAACAGTTGATAATTCTATTTCGGTTGAGGTGCAAGCCCAAAGAGCAGATAATTCAATTGATACAAACTATCAGCAAGATGTCACTCTCAACACCTCGGGTTCTGCCACCGGAGGAGGAGTTGTTAACATCATAAATGGAACAGGAACAATAAATATTTCAGACACTGCTCCTGAAACAGTAAACTTATCTTTGACCGAT
>Ga0172379_10004182_pt1 | contig 21709 bp, 14 predicted proteins | sample GrowelOW334metaG_FD_119756 | JGI IMG/M metagenome (GOLD analysis project Ga0172379, IMG submission 119756) | Groundwater microbial communities from an aquifer near a municipal landfill in Southern Ontario, Canada - Groundwater well OW334 metaG | ecosystem: Environmental > Aquatic > Deep... | reverse complement strand
TTTTGAGGATTTATAAATCCGCGCCTTATAAGGTTTCAGTCGTACTACCCGAGTACGTGCCAAACCGAATTCTGCCAATTTCGTTATAAGGTTTTCTGTAAAGTATTTCTGGTCATAACCGAGGCAGATGACATTCGGCCGATATTTTTTTATGACTGCGTATTTATCGCCTAAGCTCCCGAGGACCGCCCGATCGACAAGGCCGCTTTGTTTGACCGAATCAAGCCTCGCTTTCTCGCGATTCCGGGGAATACGGCCTTTGAGGCCGGTCACCGTCTTATCACGCGCCACCACTACGATCAGATAATCGCCCTGTTTTTTCGCCTGTTTCAAAAAATTCTCGTGTCCCGCGTGAAAAATATCGAAAGTGCCGAATGCTAATACTTTTTTAGATGTCTTGCTATTCACGCAATTATTTTTTTCTATCAAATTATAGATCAAAATGTAGCTTTAAATACTCTTTTACTTTTTCCAATGCCTTATTTTCAATTCGCCCGATCTTATTGATAAATCTATCATAGTCGAACGAAATTATATTATGTACTTTTATCACTGAATCGGAAATCAGTCTGTTGCTCTCGTCTTTCTCTACAACAATATCATTATTCAAACAGTTATCCAAATTTGATGTTAGCGGGATAACCGTTACTAAGTTTGATTTGCTGATTTGTACGTTGCCCTGGATGATCAGCGCGGGCCGCTTGCCTTGATATTCATGGCCGACACTCGGATTAAAATTAAACAAACACAAATCACCCTGTCTTAGAAAGGCCCTGGAAATCATAAGTTTTCATAATAATTAACTTCTTTTTTTGATATCGGTCCCAGATTTTTTAATATATCCGCGGCGGAAGCGCTCTGCGTCCGGGATAACTCTTTAAAAGAAGAATTTTTTATTACATTTTTTACAATGCCGTTGATCATATAGTCATCATCGGAGTGAATATATATAGGCGGGATTTTTTCGCTTGATTCAGACATTAGGGCTATTTGGTTCTCTTTTTTGTTAAATAAAAATTTCTTAATATTCGCGCATCCATCGATGATTGAAAGAACATAATCGCCGTTCTCCGGACTTTTGTTATTAGGATCAATTAAAACATAGTCTCCCTCCTTGACGGAATGTCGTCCGTTAATCTTGGCTCGATTCATAGACGGTCCTTGAGCGCGTATGGCAAATATATTTTTTACCTTCCCGATCAAACTTCGTGATACCCGTAAATACCCGTCCAAATTCTCACTAGCAAATATTTTTGCTTCCCCGCAATCCGCGCTACCATAGATCGGCACGGCAACCACGTCGCTTGTCTCGCTTTTGCTTCTTACGCTAATCGGCATTACTTCACCGGTCTTGTGATCAATTTTAATAAAACCTTTTTTTACAAGCTGGTCTAAATGATGTCTGATTTTTTGCGGATGAGTTTCTTCAACTAACGCGCCAACATCCCTCAAACTCATCTTGTTAAGGTTTATTTGTCCGGCTATTTTTAGCAATTTTTCCTGTGTTGCGTGCAATTTCATAAAATTTGGCTTTCTTATTATCCACAGTATATATCAATTTTATCGATTTGTCAAAAATCTGTCAATTTTTACTATTTTTCCATCAAGTGTCTTGACAAATAAAAAATGAATGATAAAATATATAGTAAAGCACTTTCTCGCTCCCCGGAAGTGAGTTAAGCAACCCGATTGAAGTCCGAGGCGAAAATCAAAAAAATTAATCTATGGGTATAGTATCAAAGACGTTTCTAATTGGACGCAATGCTGAAACGGGGGAATTGACTAGCGTAGAATATGCTAGAAAGCACCCAAAAACGCATGTAGTAGAACGCATGCCAAAAGCAGGCCATGGCGACACCAAGAATGACTAATGCGGTATTTCCTGATTCTACCTAAAAGCCCGTCCAGTTGGACGGGCTTTTAAATTTGTTGGTATCTAAATTGAATTTAATTTCTACATCATCTTCTTCCGAATGAAGGCCGGTATGCCGAGTTCGTCTTCTTCTTCGGTCGCCTGTTCTTCGGTTTTTTTCTTGGCCGGTTCGGCTTGGGCCGCTTTGAGCGTTGATGTCTTGCTGCCACTGAAGACTTTTTTCCTTTCCTGCTGTTTGGCTTCGATCGCTTCTTCGGCTACGAACGGCGTCGGCGTATAAGCCCGTTCGCTCACCGCTTCACGTCCGCCCGCCACCTGGCGGTCAAAGCCGGTCGCGACCACCATTATCTTTATCTCATCCTTCATCTTTTCATTTATTACCGTGCCCAAGATGATCTTAGCATCTTCGTCGGCTGATGCGGTAATTATCTTAGCGGCTTCATTGACTTCGTTCATACCCAGATTCGTGCCGCCCATGATGGTGAATAAGACGCCCTTGGCGCCGTCGATAGACATCTCGAGCAAAGGCGAACTGATGGCCATCTTGGCCGCTTCCAGAGCCTTATTTTCACCCGATGCCTGGCCGATACCCATCAGGGCCGACCCGGCGTTGGACATGACCGCTTTGACATCGGCGAAGTCCACATTGATAAGACCGGGTATGGTGATCATCTCGGCGATTCCCTGCACGCCTTGCCGCAAAACGTCATCGACGATCATGAATGCGTCGAGCAAAGAGGTTTTCTTGTCTATGACCTGCAGGATCCTGTCGTTCGGTATAGTGATGATCGTATCGACTTTATCGGCCAGTTCCATCAGTCCCCTCTCCGCTATATTCTTGCGTTGCGCGCCCTCGAAGGAAAAAGGTTTGGTCACGACAGCCACGGTCAGCGCCCCGAGATCGCGGGCGATCTCCGCTACGATCGGACTCGCTCCCGTGCCGGTGCCGCCACCGAGACCGCAAGTGACAAAAACCATATCAGAATCCTTCAAGATCTCCCTGATCTCGTTCTGTGATTCTTCGGCCGCTTGCCGGCCGATGTCCGGATTCATGCCGGCACCCAGGCCGCGGGTCGCGGCTTTGCCAATATGAAGTTTCTTGGTCGCTTTATTATAATGAAGCGCCTGGATATCGGTGTTGATGGCGATAAATTCGACGCCTTTGATCCCCTTGTCAATCATGCGGTTGACCGCGCTATTGCCCGATCCGCCGACGCCGATCACTTTTATCTTGGCAAAGGTTTCGATCGCTGGTTTAACTTCAGCCATTTTATTTACAAAAATAAAAAATAAGAGAAATAAGGAAAATAAGCATTAAATTGAGTCTTATTTTTCTTCTTGTTCTTATTTTTCTTGTTTCTATAATATCTTATTACCCGAAATATATCAATATTCAAAAATATTAAATCACAAAGATCAGGGTATCAGCTTCTTGAAAAAACCCTTGATCGCGTCAACAGTCTTGCCGACCGGCGCGCTCCAGCTCGCTCCCTTGGCCGACTGACTGCCCCAGACGACGAGGCCTAAAGCGGTCAGGAAGGCCGGGTCATTGACCTTATCGATGGCCGCGACTACTGCCCGGTTCGTGCCGACGCAGGCCGGCAGACGTAATTTCTTCTTTGCCACGTCGACCAGGTCAGTCGTCTTGGCACCGCCGCCGATGAGATAGACTCCGGCCGGCAGCATACCCGATCGATCGATCTTTTTGAACTCCTCGTCCACCTTTTCAAAAATTTCTTCTACCCGCGCCTCCATTATTTCCGCCACGTAATTTTTCGATACTGTCGTGAATTCATCGTCCGAGATATCTTCCTCTTGGGCGAGCGCGCGGATATCCGCTTCTTCCTTCTTGTTGAATTTATCCGGTCTCGCGCTGCCTAGTTCGATCTTTATCCTTTCCGCCAGATTGATCGGACACCTTAGGCCGATCGCCACGTCGGCAGTGATATGCTCCGAGCCGATCGGCAAGACCGCGGCATGCAGCAGTTCGCCCTCCTCGAAGACCGCCAAACTCGTAGTCGAGGCGCCGATATTGACAAGTGCGGCTCCGAGCTCTTTCTGCTTGTTACCGATGACCGTTTCTGCCGCCGCCAAGGGCGAAAGGACCAGATCTTCGATCTCGACGCCGGTACGGAAAATCGCCTTGGTCAGATTGTTTATCTGGCTCGAAAGTCCCTGGATGATCAGGGTTTCGACCTCCAGACGGACCCCGGTCATGCCGAGCGGATCCTTGATATCAGTCTGATTATCGACTGTAAATTTGACCGGAATTACGTGTAATATCTCATAATTTGGCGGTACCGATAGCGCGCGGGCCGCTTCGATCGCCCGCTCCATATCGTCTTCAGTGATCTCGCCGTCAGATTTACCGATTGCCACCACGCCCCGGCTCTTTTCGCATTTGATGTGCGGGCCGTTGATGCCGACCCAGAGCCGGTCGATCGGCACGCCGGACAGACGCTCGGCTTTTTCCAGGCAGGCCGAAATAGAGGAAGTGGCGCTCTCGATGCTATTCACTACCCCGCGGTTGATGCCCTCGGCCGGCGTTGAGACCGCTCCGATGATCTGTAATTTTTCTCCGCCGGCGCCGTTGATCTTTTGGCCGATTACGATCCGGATAGCGGTCGAACCGATATCCAGGCCGGCGATGATGTTATCTCTCATATAAGTAGTCCGAATATACAAATATTATCCCAATCTACAAATTAGATAAAACTACAAAAAATTATCTGAACATTTGTTGATTCGGATGTCATTTGTCCCGCCACCTATATTATTTATCGAAGGCGGGATCCCGCCCGCTTGTAACACTATGCGTAGCATTGCGGGCAGGCCAAAGCGGTGATAGATTTGGACTCTATGGTAATTATACTAAAAAAAACGGTAATCAGCAAGCAAAATTCAGAATAGACCAAGGTGGGGTATGAAGATGATCGAACCGACAATGATCGCCAAAAGGCTTGCGAGCATGACGGCCGCGGCCATGATGTCTTTGATCTCTTTTACATAGCCATCGATCCTCGGTTTCAACACGTCAGTCATCCTCTCGACCGCGCTATTCGCTATTTCCATGAGAATCACTAAACCGATGACAACCGCCAAAAAGAGCCACTCAACCTGGCTGACACGAAAAATTATACCTAATATTACAGTAATCAAGGCAAAGAAGGACTGAATCTGCAAATTCTGCTCTTCATAAAAAATCTTTGCCAGTCCCCGGAAAGCATAGGTGAAGCTTTTGTATAATCTGCGAATTTTGATCATCTTTCGGTTTCCTTTCTTTTGTTAATCTTATTGATGATAGAATGCCCCAAGGAAATCATCTTGTCTCGAGCCGAGTCCGTATCGTCGTCGTACCCTGACAGATGAAGCAGGCCGTGGATAAGGATGAAAATCAGCTCGTCAGTCGCTGTTTTGTCTTGCTCTCTCGCCTGCTTTTTCACTTGCGCGTAATCGATCAATATCTCACCCAGAAAATCTCCCTCGCCCATGAAAGACAATACGTCGGTCGTGCCGCTCTTGCCGCGGTAGGTCTTGTTCAGGCGGGCCATGGTCCGGGGCGCGACGAAAGCGATGGACAGCTCCGCTCCGGCGATCTTCCTGAGCTTTAAAAAATCCCGAGCCGTCCTCCTTACGACGCTCAAATTTATCCGGCTCTGTGTTTTATTTATGACATCGACCATCGAAGACGGTTTCATCAACTGCCGAAGAGGAAGCTCTTGATCATGGCGTTGAATATGTTCGGATATTCTATCTTATTTGACAAGCCGAGATTGTAATTGAGCGTGACTAGATAATTCAGTTTCGCGTCGACCAGATATATCGTTCGTCCGTCATCGCTTTTTATGCCGAGCCAGTTGATCTCTCCCGTCTTGCCTTTCTGTTCGATCAGGCGCGCCGGATCGACTGCCGGCAGGTTGAATTGCTCTTTGTACCAATCAACGACCGATCGTTTCTTGATATTCGGTTGGACGTCGATCTGGATCAGCTGGTTCTCGATATCCCCGGTCGTCGTTTCTCCTTGGATGGTGAAGATGACGGTATAATCGCCGCCGACCGTCGAGACGGGCCAGGCGACCGGCTCAATCACCGAATAATTGAATGATTTGTTCGAATATGTCTTGAAGCGACGGCTGTCAGAGAGTTTCCCCGCGCCGGCCGGATCATAGAGATTATTGAGTTCGCCTAAATCGCTGAAACCATCGCCATCCGAATCCGCGGCGCTCGGATTGCTGCCGAGCAGATTTTCTTCCGCGTCCGTGATGCCGTCAGTGTCCGTATCGGGAGAGGTTACGAGCGAGGATGGCTGATTATCGGGTTCGGCAGCGGCCGAAGCGTCGGCCGACGAACTCGTGGCGGCGTCCGGTCCTACCGCGATCGGCACGGTACTGGTCGGCGCGGCAACCTCCACCGGCTGTTCGATCCGCTGCGCTGGCGGTTCTTGCTCGGGCGTCTCTGTCGTTGTCGGCACGACGGCCGTTTCCGCGGTCGAGGTCGCTATCGGACTGCCGCCCGCCTGATAGATGAATAGGAAATAATAAAACCCGCCGCCGGCCAAAACCAGTATCACAAGACCCAAGACCAATATGAGCATGCCGGTCTTTTTCGCGCGACCGGCGCCAGGATTCGATTGCCTGAAGCGTTCGGGCATCGCGTGGACCACGATTTCTTTATCCAGATCGAGCGCGGCCGCTACCTCGGCCGCCTGCTCTTGCTTGGCAGACGCGGCGGTCTCGCCTTTTTTCTTGAACAGATTGAACATAATATTGTAAGAGTCGCCTGAATTATGCCGGATTATTTTTTTGCCGGATTATTATCGAACAATTTTCCCCAGCCCAATGGATTAAAACCGCCTTTTACCTCTTGACCGTCATTGTAGCCATCGCCATCGGTATCGGCCTTAAGCGGGTCGGTGCCATAGACCTTCACTTCTTCATAATCGAACAGGCCGTCGTTGTCCGAATCAACCGAGTTAGGATTGGTAGCGAGTTTGGCCTCTTCTTCATCGGTCAGGCTGTCGTCGTCCGAATCTTTCGCGGCCGCTGATGACGCGGATGGATTTGTCGCGGCTTGATCCGCGTTTTTGATATCATTCACCGGAGCCGCTACCTCGTCGTTACCGAGACCGGTTTCTGTGTCGCTCGGCTCTACGGGCGACGGAGCGATCGGTTCTGTTTTTTGACCTGCCGTAACCTCCGCCTGCTCTTTGCCCGCTAAACCGGAAAAATTCTTGTAGCCGTACCAGCCACCCGCGGCAATTACCGCCACGCCCAGAAGCAGGCCGCCCAGGACCAGATATTTCTTCTTGCCTCCAGAGTCCGTTTCGCCCTCGATGGCGAAACCGCCCGCCTGTTCCGGTTCTTTTGGCGCGAAAATGGCCGGTCGTGGCGGCGGCGTAGGAACCATTCCCTCAGTCTTATCGAACATGTCTTCGGCAGCCTTAGCCGGAACTTCCGTACCCGCGCTTGGTGCCGGATCCTTTTCTTCAAACATAAATTTATTCTGATTTATTAATATTTTTAAATTTATTATTCTCTTTTTAACGGTTTTTTAGACAATCCGATCCGGTGTCCTTGACGATCGGACTGTGTCCGCTCTTTTTCTCGTCACCATCCTTACAACCATCGCCATCGGTATCGGATTTTAACGGGTTGCTCAAGATCATTATTTCATAATCGTCAGAAAGACTGTCACCATCGGAATCTTTAGGCTTATTTTTGACCATTGTCAGACAGTCGAACTTTAAAACCTCATCTTTAACTTTCTCACAGTCACCGGGCCGGCCGGCCTCATAAGCCATTTTAGAATAAACATTGCTTTCGCACAAATTGACGGCGGTCGGATCTTTATAATCGGAACAGAGCGCCAAGTCTCCGTTGCCTCTGAATTTCGTCCTTAAACATTCTTCTTTGAGCCTCGTATCCGCGAGCGGCAGGCAGTCTTTGGCGCCGCCCCCTTCGATCGCTTCCGCAAAATTTATTTCGTTAGCGCATCTGGTCCTTATTTTTTCATCGGTAATTTTCGCGCATTGAGCGATGTCCCTAATATTTAAGAGGATGATGTAGTAGCATTCATCGCGGCCGGTGACGGGCAGTCCATCGCAAAGCCTGGGATCTTTAGCTTTGGTGGCTTTTTTTATCGTCTCATTGGTAGTTGGCGTGCCGACCGGTTCTAGCTTCTTTTCGATTGTTGTCGGTTCGGTCTTTTTGGAAGGTTCTGCCGGCTTATTGTTCTTTTTAAAATAATAAAGGCCCGCGCCTGAAGCGGTTAAGAGACAGGCTGCAATGATTATTATAATAATTTTTTTGTTGCCGTTGATTAACATAGGCCTAGGGACAAGTAAAAATATTATCCAAAGTACTCGAGGCGAATCTTTTATATATTGTTCCGTCATCACACCATATCCTGCCTTGATAGCCCCTGTTCGATTGAGCGACGACGATCGTCAGTGAATGAGGAACGATGACCGGCGTGGAAAAACTTACGGGTTTCGGGAAAACGGAAGTATAGCCCCAGCCGCCGTTGATGGTGTAATTTGCCGGCAAGCTCGACATATTAAGATTGTTCGTGTCCGGCGCGCCCAAGGTCGTTCCGGAGCAGACGAGGTTCTGCGGCAATGTACAGTTGGCCGGACAGGGCGTGGTATTTACCACCGTACAGTCGACGAGAGTTTCGCAATTATTGAGCCTCTTGCCCGCACACGTATTGCTGCCGCTGCCGTCATCGCAGGTGGCGGTGCAATAAGAGCAGACGCCGCTGCCGTCATCTTCGCAACCTGGGACGGTAGCTGTTTTAGGATTGGTGCAGGTCGACCTTAAGTTATAAAATACCGGCGTCACGCCGCGCTCTTCCGAGCGGAGCATGATTCTGACTTCCAGATACCGCCCGTAGATGGTGGCAGGTATGGGCGAACCCTTCACATAATTATTGTAAGGCATGGTCGAAGTGAAGGAAGTCGTCGCATTGGCCGATCTGATCGTCATTCTGACGCTCTGCCTCATCGCGTCCGGTATGACGTCCTCCCAGCTGATCGCTCCCCAATGCTGGTCGTTAAAACCGCTGTCGAAGATATATTTGCGGATGCCGGAACGAAGAAGCATCGCCCGGTTAAGGCCGGTCATGTCGCTATAGGTATACGGCTCGACCGCTCCGGCGGCGACCGGGTACCTGCCCAAGAAGGTGCCGTTCGTATCGAATACGGTGACATTGCTCGAGAACCTGTTGACCGCCCAGATCTGCCCGGCCGAATCGCCGGCGATGCCGTGCGGGTTTGAACCGCCGGTCGCCCAGACACCGACCGAGCCGCTTTGCAATCCGGTGATCGGATTTCTCTTGTAAACTACGTTGCCGATGTAGCCGGAGCTCCAGATGTCGCCATTGATATCGATCGTAATGCCGGAGTTGCCGCCCCCGTAACCGAAAAAATCAATCGTGCCCGTCGGTAAAGTTCCATATAATATCCGGTATGAGCCGTAAGCGGCGCTCAGATTACCGGTCCAGACGTTGTCGGCTAGATCAACCGTTATGCCATAGATGCCGGACGTGCTGTAAGCGTCGGAAACCGTAATGGGCGCCGCCGTGGTTATTTTTTTGACCGCGCCGCCTATATTCACCCAGACATTATTTTCGCTGTCGATCGCCAAGCCATATGGATTACCACCGGTAATCACTTCTGTCCTGACGCAAGTGGGGAAATTATCATCTTGGATCCGAACGACTTTTCCGGTATAATAATTCCCTGCCCAGACGCTGCCATCTTTCTCAATTGCCAGACCGCCGCCGCTGCCGACAGGAACCGGAACAAAGGTCGGGTCGGTCCGGCAATTTTTGATCATCACGCCGTCGATATTGAATTTCATGACCGATTGATCGCCCCGGTTATGCACCCAGACATCGCCGGTCTCGGCGTTGACCGCAGTGCGGGACGGATTAGGCCCGGTCGCGAAATTACCGACCAGCTGGCCGCGCGTCTCATCACAGGCCGTGCCGCAGGTCTCGATGCCGTTCACGGTCTTTCTTGGTCCGTCGAACGTCCTGATCTTCGACACCCGGTTAGCCGACCCGGAATTAGCGATCCAGATATAAGGCGTGGGCATCACTCTGGCCAATTTGAGATACTCGCCGGGTGAACCGAAGGAAAAATCATAAGCGTCGGTGGTGGACGAGAAAATCGTCGAATCGCTCTCGTTCTTCAGCGTACCTGCTCCCGGCATCGCCAGATTGACGACAACCGGATCACCGGGCAGAGCCTGACAGGTCCATTTGCAGTCATTGCCGCAAGCGTCGACATTATCCGTATTCCCGTCATCGCAATCCTCATTGACGCCCTCCATATTGGGATTCTGCGGCAATCCGTCGCCGCAATAGGTGTTGACTGACAAGCTATAGTTCAAAAGCGGATTCGAGATGGCACCGTAGGGATCGTATGCTTCGACCATGATGTTAAAAACGCCTTCGTCAGGGGGGGTGCCGCTTATCACGCCCGTATCGATGTCGATCGTCAATCCGGCCGCGGTATCCTGCGAACCGGCGGCAAAACGATAACGTACCGTATGGCCGTCCGGATCAGTGGCATTCGCATCGTAGGTGTAAGCTTGGCCGATCCTGACGAGCGTCGGCGGCGGCGGTATCAGCTGAAAACCCGGCGGATTATTTACGATGGTAATACTGAAACTTGCCGTACTGGTCGCGCCGAACGAATCACCGACTGCGATCGTATAATTATTGGTGAAAGTGGCCGGAGCGAGGTCGGGTGTGCCGCTGATGCGATAAACAACGACCGGCGGTGCGGTCGGCGACGGATTGGTCAAAGACAGTCCCGAGGGCAGGCTGCCGGTCAGAAGATAAGACAGGGGATAATTGTTTTCCGGATCGACCGCGCTGATGATTATCGGCGCGGTTACCAGATCGTTGCGGCCGACGATGACGCTGGCCGCCTGCTTATTGACGGTGAGCTGCGGCGGCTGGTTAATCACCGATACCCGGTAGAACCGTTCATCATACAGGCCGGTCTCATCGGTCACCCGGGTAGAAAAATAATACCTCCCCTGCCGGCCGGTCGAAGTGGCGCTTATCTCCACTGACGCGCTTCTGGGATCGGTAAAATTATCAGAAGACAGGATCGGCAGGTCATTCCAATTGCCCGCCGCCCAGGTCGAGGGAGAAATGATGTTCATCGACCAGCGTGATAACAAGTTTATGTTAGAATCCGGATCAGTCGCCTCGATCAGATAGCTGAATGGCACGCCCGGGTAGGTGGTGATATTTATATAAACGACACCCGCCTCGACTACGGTCGACCCGGGCGGTACGGTTATCCGGGGCTTTGAGGGGGCAGTGATTTCCGTAAATTCCGTCCCCTCGCCGATGATGGTTATCGGATCAACGGCTGAAGTGCTCAAGGTATAGGATCGGCCGTCGGGTGTCACGCGATAGACATATGCCTGGCCGCCTAACAGGTCATATGGTGCGGAGATGTCCGATGGCAGATCGCCGCCGAAGGTAGAAGTGGTCGCGTTCCAGCAAGTTTTTGCGTCAAAGCCGGGGCAACTGCCCAGTACGTTGATCGGGTCGATCGGCAGGGGCTTGCCCAATTCACGCGCCAGCGTTTCCTGCCAGCTCGGCCAGGTGGATAATGTCCGGTTGGCCAAAAATGAACCGGCAGCAACCTTCGGATAAGAACCTTTGGCCTGTCGATATTCTTTGAGTATTTTATTGATATCGGCGACATCGGACAGGCGTCGGGTGTTGCGTACCACCTCGGCTTTCAGGCTAGAGCAGTAGCCGTAGCCTTCGCATTCCGAAGTATTGATGCAAGCCATAGTCGTGCTGGCTGTGCAATCGCCTTTGGTTTCGAGATTGATATTAAAACGCCAATTAGCCAGAATCTTGCCGAAAATATCCTCGGTTTCCGATTCCGCCTCCTGACTATAAGATATTATGTAGATGAATGTTTTAAGCGTATCATCAGTATAATTGGCGGCATTGATATAGACCGTCCGGCCGTCGCGTACCGCTTGATAGCCGTCGACCAAGAGTTCCTGCGGCGAACCCTTGACCTTTATCTTCTCCTCATACCAGCGCATAGGCGAGTAGTAATCCGGATTGGCGACCACCCGGATGCCGATCGCGTCCGGCGAGGTCTGGGCGGAGACGGAAAGATGTAATAAATAATACGAAGTCAAAAGTAAAAAAAGAGCTGCAAATGAAAGCCAATAAAAAAGTCTTTTTGGGGAAATTATAAATTGGAAATTCATTGTCGCCGCTTTAACGGGATCCCGCCATCAATAAATTAATAATAAGTGGCGGGAAAAATTGGAAATTGGAAATTGGAAATTCATTAACTGTTGATAATTCATACGCCAAAAAACAGACTGCTTTTTTACCAGATTTTATGCATCTTATAAAGGTATGGCTGATGCGGCAGTCGTCGTCGCTTCATTATTATATTGGTCATAGGCGCCTAGCATAAACCAGTATGTGACGCCGCTTGTGAGACCGGTGATGGTGATCGCATCGGCTTTTTCCGCGTCGACATTCGCGCCATAAACACCGTCCGCCGTACCATAATAGACACGGTAGCCGGCCAAGTCGCTTGAAACGGTGGTCGACCAAGAAAGATCGACTGCGCCAACGGCTGGCGTAGGAGTAAGGCCGATCGGCAGGGCCGGCGGCCATTTATCGGTCGGCGTTTCTACCACCTCATTGGAATAGGCGCTTTCCGCCCGATCGTTGGTATAAAAGGCGGTAACTGCGAAGAAGTAGCGCCGATTATTGGTCAAGTCGTCGATGAACAGCTGGCAACCTGGCGCGCAGACGGATGTATTGACTTCCCTTACCGTCTGATATGATCCGACAGCATTGCCGTAATACAACTTATAGCCGCCCGCGCCCGGAATCGGATCCCAGCCGGCCAATACCCGCCCACCGGTGAGCTGATCGTCCACGGTCAAGACTGTAACTTCCGGCAAGGGGGCTCTGGTGAAGAAAAATTCTTTTAGCAGATTGTTCGGCGCGGTAGAAGAACCTCGGATCGCCGGGTCGCGTGTTATCGCCGGCAGATCATTCGCCGTTCCCTTAGTTCCCGCATCCCGGCAATAAGAGAATTCAAAATTATTACTTCCGCAGGAGGCGGCGTCGATATCACAGTTGCCGCTCCTGTCATACCAAGGCCAATCAGTCGGATCAATGACCGGTGGCCAGGGATTCTCGCAGATAAAGACATAGACGCGGGCCTTGGCTGATTTGGTCTTGCCCTTGGTCGGTGGCTCATTGATCAGGTCGACATCGATCTTCGCCGACGCTTTTATGTAAGTCTTAGCGTCTTTCTGGTTCTGCGCGCGGACAAGCGCGGCGGACGGCGTCACTCCGGCCGAGGTCGAGGCGACTATGCGCGCCGCCAGTCCGTTCTCGCTCAGCCATTCCCAGTTCCAGCCATAGCCGGCGACCGGTACGATTTCAGCCCCCGCGCTCGAATGCGCGGTCGCGTTAAAGATATAATCCACGTCTGGCTGCTCGCTATTATCCGTCAAGCTCGCGTCATCGCTCGTATCGTTATCCATCGTCGTAAAGACGTAGCTCGTCGGTTCGATCCTGACATATTCCAGCCGGCAGATGCCGTCGTTGTCGGTCGTCTCTTCCATAGTGGTAAAAGACCAGATGCGACCGGAAAAAGGTATGCCATTATACGTCTCATTATCCGGTCCGTTCATACCGACGCCGGAACTATTCCGTACGCCTTCGACCGAGGCAGTGGTAAGGTCGTCACCTTTGATAATGACCGTATAGGTGCGTCCGGCATCGAGCACTTGGCTTGGACTGAAGGTCAAAACGCCATTACTGTCAGCATCCTGATAGCCGGAAACCAGGCCGGTGATTGCGCAGAAATTCGTCGCCTGAGCGATCGCGTCTTCGACAAATACGCTCTTGACTCGCAGCCAGAATCTGGCCAGACGGCCTAATTTTAAATATTTACCCGCGGTCAAATAGGTCGTGCCGGCAGGACAGGCTCCGGTGCCGAAATCACCGAGCACGATCACATTGCCGGAAAAACTCGCCGTGTCCATCGGCTGGTTGAAAGTCGCGCTGATGAGCGGATTTCGACATTGGTCTATCGAGCCTTCGAGCGGTTCGACCGACTCTACGTTCGGCCGTTCATAACAGCAGGTATCAAGCCCGCAACCGACGAAATCCGGATCACCGCATTGCATATCTTCCGAGCAGCCGCAATAGAGGCCGCGGCTGTCATCGGTCGAATCGCAAGGGGTCTTGTTAGCGATGCAGGTCAGGGTCGAGGCAGCGCCGCTTGAGCTGACCACATCAATCGTATCGCCGGGAATGCAGCAACAGCGGCAGTCAGCGCTCGCCTCGCTCAAACAATCATAATTAGAACCGCAATCAGTGACGCCGGCAGTACAGGCTGCCAGTGGTGCGGGCGGTACGCAGCGCGCGCCTGGCTCGCCACCGTCCGTCGTTTCTTCGCAGATACAGGTAGACGTATTACAGGTATCAGAGCCGCAGATGCCGATATCCTGGCAGCCCGGGGCAAGCGGATCGCCGTCGCAAGGCAGGCCCGTCGGGTCGGTGCAGGTACAGCCGGCCGCCGGATTACAGTAGAGCAAGGGGTCGCAGGGCGGATCGCTCGGGTCGCAAGTCGCCGCCGTGGCCGCGTCATAGCAATCCTCGCCAAATAGCGCGACGTCGTCGCAGACGCCGTTATTCGCCGGATCGGATAGATCGGTCGGATCGACACTGCAATACCGGGTCGGCGAACCACCGGTACAGTTACAGGCCTGGTCGCTCGCCGCCTCTTCCTCGGGCGAATAGGTGGCACGATCGCTGTCCAGCTCTACCCGGCAACCGGTACATTGGCCATAGGTACAGGTCGGATCGCTGGCCGGATCGCAGCCATCCCCGCTCGCCCCGCAGCCGAGCGGCGCACAGGTGAGGCCAAGACAGCAATCCTGCGCCGAGTTAGCCAAGCGGCAGCAGCACTCGCAGGTCGAATTCGTTTTGACGCATTCTCCGGCCGTGCAGTCCGAGCCGGTCGGACAGATATCGCGGTTTATCACGCATTCACCAGCCTGGCAGGTAAAACCGCTCGAACAGAGGTCGCAACCGGAAGGACTGCCCGGCAGACCGAGATAGCACCAGTCACCGGTGTCGCGGAAGGTCGTGGTGGCGCCGGCGGGCGGACAGGAGCCGGGACTCGAGATCTGCCAGAATCCTGCATCGCCGACTCGGCGGCATTGGGCAGCGTAGCCCGCGAGCAGGGTCGTGTCGGCCAGATCGCAGGTCGCGCTCACCGACTTGCACTTATCTAAGGCCGGATCGTAAACGCAGGCCCCGGCGCAGATCGAAAAAGTATCATTACAATAAGCATTATCGCATCGATTCAATACAGCGCCGCTCTCCGACTGGCACTGGCCGGGCGAATTTGGGCAATTGGTCGAGGCTAGACATTGGGCGGTATTGCCGGAATAGCCGCGACAGGTCGGCTGTGTGGTACCGCCCGGCGCGGTGGTGAAGGTCCAGCCGAAGGTGCAGCTTGGTGCGATGCCTTCGCCGCAGGAACCGGTAGCCCGGCAGATGCCGTCATAAGTGCCGCCCGCACAGCATTCTTCCCCGCTTTCGCATTCCGTGGTCGCGGCGCATTTGCCGACTTTGAAAGGCAGGCTGTTAGATTCGGCCGTGCCATCACTGACGAAAAACGGGCCGGTTTCGGCACTGACCGGGACATTATTGCTAATCTCTAAATTCGACCAAGCGGAAACAAGACCATTCTGTTCGTCAAAAAATTCCGTTCTGCCTGCTCCCTGGGTCGCTCCGAACCGTTCACCAACAGCCGCCACACTAGTATTAACCGGACCATTGTGCGGATCTAAGAGACAGAGACCCGGGCCGGCGCTGCCGATCGTTATCCGGAAATCAGCGGGCGCGCTTTCGATCGCGTTACGGTTGGTAACCGTAATCTGCCAGGGGCCGACCGGCACCGCGTCTGTCGGCACTTTGACCAGGATATATTGGTCATGCCACCAATTATTGCGGCATTGCTCCGGGAAGCTGCTGTCAGCTTCGACGGTCGTCGCCCCGCTTGTGAACTCGACCAGGCTGGTGCTATCGAGATAAGTCTTGAAATTCCGGCCATAGATCGTAATATATTGTTTGGCCGGCCCTTGCGGCGGATCGATATACTCGATGATCGGCGTATTGTCCGGATCGATACTGACTTGAAAATTTAACCCGTTAGAAGCGCGATTGTCGACGTCGACGAAGACCGTATTGCGTCCGGCGCGGATATTCGGTACTGCCGCCCCGACCGAACTGCCGGTCCAGGGTGTCGAAATATTTGCCGTGGTCGAGGCGGTTTCGTTGCCGAATTGGACCCGTTGGCTCGCTCCGGTGAAATTAGCGCCCTGCAAGGTGAAATTATCGTTGAATTGGCCGCTCGCGGGACTGGCAAGACAGATGCCGGGCCTGACGATGCCGTCGTAAACAAAATCAAAAATTTCTCCGCGGCCATTATCGGTCGTATCTTCGAGCGTATCGTCGCGCACTACTCTTATCGGCCCGGTGGTTGCGCCCGTCGGCACTACCACTATAATCTGTTCCATTTGCCAATTATTAGTGCAAGCCGCGTTGACAGTATTAGGAAATTGGGCTAAAACCGTCGTTGAACCGGTTGTCTCTGAATAAAAATAAACCTGGCCGGCGGTGGTACCGAAATATCGGCCGCCGATAGTGACGAAGTTGTCTTGGGTACCCGCGCCGGGAGACAGCCAATCGATCACCGGAGCGCCTTGACAGGTGCAAGGTGGCGGACCGACGGAATCGCAGCGCAAAAGCGAATCGCACCTGGCGTCGCTCGGATCGCAGACCAAGGGCGTAGTGGTGGCATTACAATCAGCACCCAAACCGCCGCGGTTTTCGCAGAGACAGGTCGCCGTATCACAGAACTGATCGGTCGCGCAGGCTAAAGGCAGTCCGCAAAGATCGGTCACATCGCCGTTATCGTCACATGACGTAGTTGTTGGCGGACAGGTCGAGCCGACGCAAGGCCCCCAGCTGCCGCTGACGCAGGTCCTGGTGCCACCACAACCGCAGCTGCCGGTCGCTCCAGGGGTACAGCCGCCGCCTCCACCGCCTCCACCGCCTCCGCCTGTCCCGGTACCCGTCGCTCCCATCATACTGTTCAGGATAAAAGTCGCTATGCCAAAGGAGGCTAAAATAATGATCAGGCCGATGACGGCGCCGATCAGTATCTTTTTGGCCCGCTCGATCTTATCGGCCGCCCCGGCCGCCGTCATCCACAAAAAGCCGGCGTAAAGGACGAGGCCGACCGCGATGATACCCAAGAAACCGAGGGCTATCCTTATAATATTGGCTATCACGATACGCGGATCCTCATTGCCCAGCCCGAGCTGATTCTCCAGATTGACCTTGGTCCCGCCGAACGGATCAAGATTGCCCTGAGCGGAAACATATGAAAACAAACCGAAAAACAGGGTTAGGGATAATAATATTATCAGTGTGTATTTTCTATTTTTCATTGCTAATAACGATTTTTACATCTGACAACTGACATTTGACTTTAGATTTCAGGCCCCTTTTGTCAATTGTCAGCGGTCAATTGTCAATTGTTTTCCTATGGGCAACTTCCCCCTGCTGTCGGTACGCCGTTACAGCATGACGGCGTGCCGGTCAGGCCGAGGCCGGAACAAGGCACATAGCAATTTTGGTACAGATCCCTGATTCCCGAAGTATATTCCGGCGAATAAGCAGTATTGATCTCGAACGGATCATGCTTGATGATGGCAATAGTCGAAGTGCCGGCGTTGTCCTTGGCGATCCAAAAAGCGTCGGTACCGCCGATCGAGATGCTTGAGTCCAAGCTGTAGCTCATGAGATATTTCGTGAAACCGGCTTCGACATCCTGGTTCCGGTCGACATTCGACTGGTTGATGCCCGGGCTGATCGATTCGATCCGCGGCGCGGTCAGATCGATCGTATTATCGGTCGCGAATGACCAGATAAAATCATCGCCCTGGATGGCCGCGTCCGGTGCGTTCTCGTTATATGGCGGCTGGCCGCTGCCGAAATAGGGCGACGTTGGAGTTTCGGGGCCTTGAGCGACGCCATCGTGATTACCGTCGAAAGAGTTATTGGCCATATCAAGAGCGCCGTCATACGGGAAGATGCCGCCCGGCTGGCCGGTCATCTCGAGCGAATCGGCCTTGATGAGCACGGAAAGATTGGCCAAGCCCGGCAGGCAGTAGATCGTCTCGCCGCAGGAGTTGGTGCCGCACTCGTCGTTAGTCAGAAATTCGACTGTCCGATATTGGTTCGATATGTAGAAATTGCCGTCGAGCGGCGCGGGGCCATTCGAGACGACGATCCGATCGAAACCGCTGGCGACGTTGCCGCTCACGGCTATCGGATCGACCGCTTCATCGAAATTTATCTGGATGACGACGTTTCGTGGCTCGGTCGTACTCGGTTTAGGCAAAACGCTCTCGATCTGCGGCGGCCGCAGATCGATCAAAGTGCTGACCTCGAACGGCCAACTATAGCCGATGGTGCCGGCTGAATTACCGAACGCCGCCTGGCCGTTCGCCTTCCGGATATTTTTGCTCAGGGCGACCGTATACCAGATATTTTCCGATGGGCTGCCGATCGGTTCCGACGGTCGAAAGACGAAGGTGCGGTTATCCGCGGTCGAACTGGCCGTAACCGCAATCGTATCGGTCACGTAAGGCCCGTCTTCTTCATCGATCGACTTATAGATAAGTATGTTAGCTGCGTTGACGTTGGCGCCGTTTACGATATCGCCTACCATCATCGGTTCACGGAAAGTTACGACAATCTTGGTATTGCGCGGCACGTTCGTCGCGTTTCTGCCCGGATAATGCGCCTGGACGATGCCATTGCCCAAGGCCGTCAATTTACCTTTGCCGCTGGGAGGATTGCTGCCGCCGGGACCGCCAGGGCCTGAAATTTCTAAAAGTTTGTTCAAGATGAAGGTGGTGATGCCGAAGGCGGCTAAAATTATGATAAGGCCGATAGCGCCGTTCTGCAGGATCTTTTTTGCCTGTTCAATCTTCTGCTCGTTGCCGCCGGAAGTCATCCAGATAAAACCGCCATATATCGTCAGTCCGATGGCGATTATCCCCAGGAAACCGAGCGCGTATCGGATTATTTTTGCCGCCGTCACTCTTGGATCGTAATTCCCCAAACCCAGCTGATTTTCCAATTCCACTTTCTTCCCGCCAAAAGGATCTACATTGCCTTGAGCAATGACAATGTTTCCAAATAAAAAAACAGCCGTAATTATTATAGCTAATCTTAGGGCTATTTTAAGTCTGGTGGACTTCAAATTGAGCATGGGTTGCTGGTTGATTAGTTGATTGGTTAATTAGTGATTGGGCTTGATTCAAAATTTATTCATCAACTCCCTCCAATTAACTAATTAACCAATTGACCAATCTTTACTAATCCACAATTAAGTACTATTATTATAACACAAAATAAAGAATAATAACAAAATATCCAAAATCTAATGATTCGTAGATTTGGATGCCATTCGTAAATTTGGACTCACTCATGACTATCAAGCAGATCATCAGTAAAGTCAAAGAAAACGACCCCAGAGCCGATACCGAACTCCTGGAGCTGGCTTATGAGTACTCAAGAAACGCGCATAAGGGACAAAAAAGGAAAAGCGGCGAAGATTATATCCAACACAGCCTTAATACCGCTTTTGTCCTGGCCCAGATCAAGGCTGATTTTAACAGTATCATCGCGGCCCTTCTTCATGACGTGCCCGAAGATACGGAATTCACGCTCGACGACATCCGGAAAAATTTCGGCAGTGACGTCGCCAGCCTGGTCGAAGGCATAACCAAGTTGTCCAAGATAAAATATCGCGGCGTGGAACGTTATGCCGAATCGCTGCGCAAGATGTTCCTGGCCATGGCCAAAGACATACGCGTCATCCTGATCAAGTTCGCCGATCGCCTGCATAACCTGAAGACCCTGGATCCGCTCACCCCGGAAAAACGTGAACGGATCGCCCGCGAAACGCTGGAAATTTACGCGCCGATCGCCGGCCTGCTCGGTATCTGGCGTCTCAAGTGGCAGATGGAAGATCTGTGTTTCAAATACCTCTTCCCCGAAGAATTCAAGAAGCTGGAATATAAGTACGAGGTCGAACAGAAGACCGAGCGGACCCAATATATCCAGAAAGTCAAGAACGTGCTGAGCCAAAAACTGGAAGAGGCACACATCAAGCACGAGATAACCGGGCGATTCAAGCATCTGTATTCCATCTGGCGGAAGATGCAGAAAAAAGACCGGAAGTTCGACGATATCCAGGACGTATTCGCTCTTCGGGTAATTGTCGATTCGATCGCCGATTGCTATAAGACCCTCGGCATAATCCACTCTATCTGGAAACCGAAGATCAACCGGTTCAAAGACTATATCGGCGTACCCAAACCGAACGGTTATCGGTCGCTGCATACTACCGTCTTCGGTATTGATGGTAAGGCGACCGAATTCCAGATCCGGACCCAGCAGATGCACGACGAAGCTCTCTACGGAGTCGCCGCCCATATCTATTACAAAACGACTGAGAAGCCGAGTGAGGGACAGAAACAGCCGCGCTGGATCAAAGAGATACTTGATCTGCAATTGAGCCTGGAAGACTCTACGGATTTCGTCAAACAGGTCAAGCTTGAGGTTTTTCGAGATCGCATATTCGTCTTTACGCCTAAGGGCGACGTCTACGATCTGCCGGAAGGCTCGACTCCGGTCGACTTCGCTTATGCCGTGCATACCGACATCGGCAATCGCTGCACCGGCGCGATGATCAACGATAAGATCGCGCCCCTCGATACCAATCTGAAGTCCGGCGATCTTTGCGAAATCATCACCGATAAGAACCGTAAAGAACCGAATCGCGACTGGCTCAAGTTCGTAAAAACCAGCCGCGCCCGCGACAAGATAAAACAGCTTTCCAAAAAATCACGTTTCGAGCAGATAAAAAAACTGATCCCGGGAATTTAGGACAGCTTCTAGCTTGTAGCTTGTAGCTGCTAGGATTTAGTAACAACAAAAAAAGAAACTCCTGAACCGGAGTTTCTTTTTTTATATCTACAAGCTAAAAACTACCAGCTACAAGCTGCCACCTATCAGCTTCTTGACCATCTCTCCCACTCTCTTCCCATCCGCTTTACCCTTGAGCCGCGCCATCGCCTGCCCCATCGCTCGGCCGAATTCGACCGCGCCTGCCCCGATAACTTCTTTTACGACCGCTTCTATCTCTTCATCGGTCGCCTGTTCAGGCAGATATGTCTTAAGGATTTCCGCTTCCGCGCGCTCTTTCTCCGCCAGTTCCGGCCGGTTGCCGGCCGTATATGATTCGATCGAATCCTGTCTCTTCTTTATCTCGGTCGCGACGGCTTCCTGTATCTGTTCATCAGTCAGCTCGACGCCGCTGCCGTCGCGCATGGCGATTGCCTTATTTTTGATGGCGGCCAGGAGCATACGCAACGTCGACAAGACCAATTCATTCTTGTCGCGCATCGCCTGTTTCAGGTCATTATTGATCTGTTCCTGCAAACTTGCCATACTAACTTGATTATTATATCGGAAATTTCTAAAAGCTATAAGCTAACAGCTACCAGCTACCAGCTTTCTATTTCCTCTTACCATCGCTTCTTCGGCTCTTCTTTCAATTTGCCGATCTTTCTCAAGTATTCATTCTTGATCCGTAATTTGCGTCCGACCAGCGCGCTCTTCTTCTGCTGGTTCTTGTTCTTTTTGGGGGTCAGATGCTGG
>Ga0172379_10004181_pt1 | contig 21713 bp, 24 predicted proteins | sample GrowelOW334metaG_FD_119756 | JGI IMG/M metagenome (GOLD analysis project Ga0172379, IMG submission 119756) | Groundwater microbial communities from an aquifer near a municipal landfill in Southern Ontario, Canada - Groundwater well OW334 metaG | ecosystem: Environmental > Aquatic > Deep... | reverse complement strand
TGCAAAACAGGAAGGGTCAGTTGCTGCTCCGACGGCTGGTTTTCATTTTACGCCGGAATTAATAGAAAAACTGGAGCGTAAGGGGGTAGAGTTTGCAGAAGTAACTTTGCATGTTGGTCTCGGAACATTTTTGCCGGTTAAGGCCGACAGGCTCGAGGATCATTTGATGCATCCGGAGTGGGTAGAAATAACTGCTAAAAATGTTGACCTGATAAATAATGCTAAAGCTGAAAATCGCAGAATCATTTCAGTTGGCACTACCACTACTCGCACGCTTGAAGGGGTGGCAAAATTATTTGGTGGAAGTTTGCGTGCTTATACCGGTGACATAAATATTTTTATAACACCAGGTTATAAATTTAATATTGTTGATGTGCTCATTACTAATTTCCATCTTCCTAAATCAACACTACTCATGCTTGTCGCGGCGTTTGTTGGCGATAAGAATTTTACTTTGGAGTGTTATGAAAAAGCCAAAGAAAAAGATTATCATTTTTATAGTTTTGGTGACGCGATGTTTATTGAATAAATATGGGGGAAAGATTTAATCCATTCAACCGAGAAAAAAAAGAACAGGAATCGGAATTTCCATTTTCATTCCGAACTGTTCAGCTCTTGGGGCCGAGAGAGGCTCAGCAGGATTATTTTGCAAGTAAAGTATTTTTGAAAGACGGTAAAAAAGTTCAAATTAATGCGGTAGCAGACGGGCATGGGGAGCTTGGGGAAGTTTTTGCCGAAAATGCAATCAAAAGTATATTGACCGGAATCGAAAATTATCCTGGAGATATCGGCGATGAAGGGTTTAAACAAATATTTAACACTGCCGATGAGATGACCAAGGAAATTCCCGGTAACGAAGAAATCCGAAGAGCTGATTTTGGCGGCACAACCATGTCGGTGGTGGTTTTAAAAAATAACGAAGTTAAAGGTGCCTATGTTGGCGATAGCGAAGTAAAACTGGTCGGCAGTCACGGCATTATCACCAGTCTTACGCCACCTCACCGCATCACCGATGCCGAAGAGCTGATGCGAATAGTATCTGGTCGGGGGCAGGTTGAGAGAGATCGGGTAAAGGTAAAAGGTGTTAGCTTGAATATGAGCCGGGCAATTGGTGATCATGAATTCAAGCCGCATGTTATTTCCGAGCCGCATACCTTTGGTCTGCGCATCCAGTCATCGGATAAATATTTGTTGGTAGCGTCTGACGGGTTCTGGAATGTGGAAAATGGGGAAGATGAGGCAGACTTAGGGGAGTTGCTTACGGCGGCGGAATCGATTGATGAGGCTAAAGATTTGCTGGAGCTTTATTTGGCTGCACGTCGCCAAGGCGATAATATCACAGTACAAATAATTGAATTAAATAACAAAAAATCCGGGTAAAACCCGGATTTTTTAATTGTTTTTGTTTTTAGCCTTCAATCGTTACACCCATTTGTTTCGCGGTGCCTTCTACTTGGCTCATCGCGGCTTCCACAGTGTGGCAGTTTAGGTCAGGCATTTTCTTCTCGGCAATTTCACGGACTTGTGCTTTGGAAATTTTGCCGACTTTTTCTTGAAGAGGTTTGCCGGATCCTTTGGTAATCTTGGCGGCCTTCTTGATTAGTTCAGCGACCGGTGGGGTCTTCATTATAAAGGTGAAGCTGCGGTCTTCGAAAATTGAAATTACGACCGGAACGATATCACCCTTCAATTCTTTGGTCTTGTCATTGAATTCTTTACAGAAACCGGCAATGTTTACGCCGTGTTGGCCAAGAGCTGGACCGATTGGTGGCGCTGGGTTAGCAGCTCCTCCTGGAATTTGTAATTTGACTTGGGTAAGTAATTTTTTTGCCATATTCGAAATAAGTGAGTGAAATGATTAAACTTGTTTAATTATTTTTGAGCGAATGAGAATATATGTTATATATTTTATTAGTAGTATTAGCTAGCTAGATAGGTCGAGAAGCGCGATCTACTTTGCATTATTAAATCTTTTTTACTTGTAAAGCGTCGAGTTCTACCGGAGTTTCACGACCGAACATTGATACCAATGCCTTGATACGACCGCGTTCAGCATCCACTTGGCTAATCTTGCCTTCAAAGTTTTTGAAGGGACCATCGATGATGCGAACCAGATCGTTAATTTCAACATCAATTTTGTGGGACGGTTCGGATGAGCCACTGACACGTTTGAGCAGGGTATCAACTTCTTTTTGGTCAATTGGTGTCGGGGTAGTACCGCTGCCGACGAAACCGGTGACGTTTGGGGTGTTTCGGACCACGTACCAGGAATCGTCAGTAACAATCATTTCAACCAAGATATAACCGGGGAAGATTTTTTCTTCTACGGTAGTGCGTTTTCCGTTTTTGATTTTAATTTTCTTTTCTTTAGGCACGAGGACATTAAAAATCTTATCGTTCATGTCAAAAGATTCTACGCGCTGTTCAATATTGTGTTTTACGTTTTCTTCGTAACCGCTGTAAGTATGAAGTACATACCAGCGTCGGCCTAAGTTTAATGTCTGTTTTGCCATATTCTAAATGAGTGAGAAGAGTTGTTAAATTTGTTTAAAATTTAGAGCGAAATAAGTTTAGTAATGGCTAAACTGAATCCGTAGTCGAGAATTGCGAAAAAAACGGCGGTAAACAAACTGAGACCAATAACAACCAAACTATAATTGATGGTCTGTTCCTTGGTTGGCCAAGTAACTTTCTTCATTTCGGCATAAGAGCCAAGAATGTAGTTTTTGAGCTTTTCAAACATAAGTTTGATATTTCGTATTTAAAAACGGCCCTGGGCCGTTATGTGCCGATACTATACACTAAAATGTAAAAAAGGTCAAGTCTTACCTAGAATTAGGTTTCGAATTTGATCGCAAACGGGTATTATTTCTTTTTGGATTACCAAAACTTTGTCATTCGCATCAAGCAAATCATTCGCAAGCAGTGAACGGTACTCAGCATTAATATTTCTTACTAATTCGTTTAATTGTTTAATTTTTTCGCGGGTGTCATCTTTAAATTTACTATTTGGATATCTTTGTTCGTAAGTTTTTATGAGAACACCTTTTTTGGAAGATACGATACTATCTTCGATAAGTTTCATTGTTTTTTCGGCCGTCAATGAGCCTTTTTCAAAAAAATCAAGCGCAAATGGCAAAGTATTGATTTCATTTAAAAAATCTTCGTCAAGACCGCTGTCACGATTAATTTGAGAAACTTCAAGTTGTTCCTCCGGGTTTATCGGTTCACGATCAGACATATTTTAGATATCAAGATTCTGAACTGATTTGGCGTAAGTTTGGATGAATTTCTTGCGCGGTTCTACTTCGTCTCCCATGAGGACCTCAAAGGTTTCGTTGGCAAGTTCAGCATCATCGACGGTAACAATTTTCATGGTGCGGCGTTCGGGATCCATAGTGGTTTCCCAAAGTTGTTCCGGGTTCATTTCACCAAGACCTTTGTAGCGTTGGACATTTATCTTCATACCGCCGATTATGATTGCTTCTGTTTCCGGCTCGCCGTCGCCTTCAATCACCTCTGGAATATCTTCTTCGGCAACCTTCACTTTTTTAGCATCAGATTTCAGGCCTTTTTTCTTTTTTAAATCTTCAATAATATTATCGCGTTCGCCGGCATCGTAGGCGTAGTGCATTTCTTTGCCGACCTTAACACTGTAAAGTGGTGGCATGGCGATATAGATATGCCCGGCGCGAATTAGATCTGGGTAGTAGCGGTAGAAAAAAGTGAGAAGTAGGGTGCGGATATGAGCGCCATCCACATCGGCATCGGTCATGATGATGATGCGGTGATAGCGGAGTTTGGTAATATCAAACTGTTCGCCGATGTTGGTGCCCATGGCGATGATAAGAGATTTGAGTTCGTTGTTGGTAAGAATTTTGTCGAGGCGCGCGCGTTCTACATTCAATACTTTACCGCGTAAGGGGAGAATGGCTTGGCGTTCGCGGTCGCGGCCTTGTTTGGCGGAACCACCGGCCGAGTCACCCTCGACAATGTACAACTCAGACTCTTCGGCTTTACGACTGGAACAGTCGGCGAGTTTTCCTGGTAAGGTAAAACCTTCTAGAGCGCCCTTGCGAAGAATTGTGTCACGGGCAATTTTTGCGGCGGCGCGGGCCCTCGCAGCGAGTACACATTTGCCGATAATATTTTCGGCGTCTTTTGGGTGTTCTTCAAGGAAGATTAAAAATGAATCGCCCAGAACAGTTTCTACCGCGGTTTTAGCTTCGGTGTTGCCAAGTTTGCCTTTGGTCTGGCCTTCAAACTGTGGATCGCGAATTTTGATTGAAATAACGGTAGTCAGACCTTCGCGTACATCTTCACCGGTTAGGTTTTGATCTTTTTCTTTCAGGAAACCTTTGTTGCGGGCGTAGGTGTTGATACTGCGGGTGAGGGCGGTTCGAAAACCGGCGACGTGAGTACCGCCATCCGGGTTATAAATATTGTTGGTAAAAGCATAGAGCGATTCCACGAACTCGTTCGTATATTGAAGAGCGATTTCCACACTTACTCCTTCAGCTTCTTTTTCAATGTAAAAAATTGTTTCGTTTTTTGCTTCGTGATTCTGGTTTAAGAAACGAACATAGGAAGCAACTCCGCCTTCAAAATGAAATTGATAAGTCGGGTTTGGAAAATTAAGGGCGGTTTTATCTTTGGCTTTTTCTTCGGGAGTACGTTGGTCGGAAATAATCATGTGCACGCCCTTGGTGAGGTAGGTGTGTTGGCGCAAGTGGTCAATGATAGTTTTCCATTCAAAATCCAAAGTTTCAAAAATTGAATCATCTGGACGGAAGGTAATTATTGTTCCGGTATCTTTGCATTTTCCATCTTCTCGTACTTTTTTTTGTGGAACACCTATTTTATATTCTTGCATCCAAATTTTACCGTCACGGTGGACTTCCGCTTTTGCGTATGTAGATAAAGCGTTTACTACCGAAGCGCCGACGCCGTGCAGACCACCGGAAATTTTATAGCCTTCGCCGCCAAATTTACCGCCGGCATGAAGCACGGTCATAACGATTTCAAGGGCGCTAATTTTTTTCTGAGGATGAATATCAACCGGAATACCACGTCCGTTGTCATATACCTGTACCATGTGGTCGGGTAGGAGAGTAACGCGAATTTCGTTAGCGTGTCCGGCCATTGCTTCGTCGATGGAGTTATCTACGATTTCCCAGATTAAATGATGAAGACCAACCGGACCGGTCGAACCAATATACATACCGGGGCGGCGGCGAACGGCTTCAAGACCTTCAAGTACAGTAATACTGTCAGCGTCGTAGCTGCCTTTGGCTGGTTTAGTTTTTTTTGCTTCAATTTTTGCCGGCTTTACAACCTGGGCAGCCTTGGCAGTTTTTTCAGGCGCAGCTAGTATTAATTCGCTTTGGTCTTGTTTTTTTGGAGTATTTTCAACTTCAATTCTTCCCCTTTGTACTTTCTTTATAGGCATAAGTTCATTAAATCGAGATAACAAATAAGTGTGAATATTTTAGCACGAAAACGGCATTCCTGCAAGAGATTTTGGGTATAAATTATCGGCAAAATTTATGCTTATTCTAGGCAAATTATCGGATACTTTAGGTTTGAACTAAAATCTGGTATAATTATGGAGCTTATGCTAAACATTTATAATCCAAATCAACAATCACAAATCCCGGTCAAGCCGTTGCCTAAAAAAGACGATGCTCCAAAAACCGATTTTCGGCGCTATCAGGATGTATCCGGCGACTTTGACAACAAAGAATTATCCTATAGTTTGTGGTGGATAAAAAATAAAGTATTTTTGTATCGATTGTTGATTTTTGTTTTACTCGGTATAAATGCTTTGTTGCTCATCTTCAACTTTGGAAAATGGGGCGCTTACATATATGGGATTACCGATGCGAAGAGAATGGAATTGGTAGCAAGTCGTTTTAATAATTATGAAGGCATTAAAGATCATTTTAAACCAACACCGCTTCAAGTTTCAGATACGGCTTTGTTACTCGGAGGCGTGAATAAATATGACGCGGTAACGCAAATAACAAATCCGAATAAAAGTTTTAATGTTACTTTGCTTTATCGGTATATTTTGGGAGCTACTTCGACTGAGGCTAAAACCATTACTTTATTGGCCGGAGAAACAAATTTAGTTGCGGTACTAGGTATTTCCGAAGGGCTCACGCCGGGTGGCGCAGTTACTTTTAAAATCGAACAAATTAATTGGCAAAGAATAGATAATCATAAGATAAAAGATCCGATTTCTTGGCAAAATGAGCGGCTTAATTTTTCCATAAATAACTCTGTTTTTCAAAACGCTCTCGATGTGGGCGGATTAAAAACAAATCGAGTGGCGTTTAATCTAAAAAATGACAGTTCATATTCATATAAAGAACCGAGTTTTATTGTTGGTCTTTATAATGGCGAAGTTTTGGTTGGCGTTTTGCCGCTTCAGACCGATTATTTTAAATCGATGGAAGAAAAACCGATTGAACTGCGTAGTTTTTCTTCCAGCTTAGATGTTACAGAGGTAAAAATATTTCCGCAGATAAATGTTTACGATGAGACAGTGTTTTTACCGCCAGACAAATAATTTCTGAATATTATTATTAATAACCCCCCGCCAACGGCGGAGGGTTTTTTAAATGGTAAATGGGTGACGATTGGAAAAATTTCCCGACCGCCACCCGAGACTCCAATCAGGGAGGGCACACCAATTGGGGTCTAATGCTTAGATACCCGAGCCTTGCCCGATGGTTACAAAAATGTTAAGGTAAACAGCGTGAATATTTTAAATAAATTTACCTCGCGAAGTTTTGACTGGGTCCTGTTCCTGGCCGTGGTTTTAGTTATCTCGCTGGGTCTTTCTGCTATTTACAGCGTTGATTTATCGCGCGGGCAAGAATTACAATATTTTAGGCGCCAGCTTATTGCGGCGGGGGTGGGTTTTACTCTATTTTTTGTCGCGAGCGTAATTCAATATACTTTTTTTCGCTCATACGCGAAGTTATTTTACGCGCTTTCGGTTTTACTTCTTGTTTCGGTTGTTCTCTTTGGTGTAAATATCCGCGGTACCCGCGGTTGGTTTAATATTGCCGGTTTTTCTTTCCAACCAGTTGAAGCGGCCAAAATCGGAGTCATATTTATGCTGGCGTATATCGTTTATCATTTTGGACGCCGGTTTGAACGGCCGTTATTTTTTTTCGGCACCGGTCTTACCACACTTCTTATTATCGGCCTTGTCATGCTTCAGCCGGACCTTGGATCTTCTCTGATCATTGGTTCCATTTGGCTCGGTATTATGATTTTGGTCGGAACTCGCTCCTCATATATAGTAGGCATTATTTTAGTCGGCGTAGTAGTCTCGGTAGCGGCTTGGTTTTTTTTCTTACAAACATATCAAAAAGAACGTGTTTTGACCTTTTTGAATCCCGAGCGTGATCCGTTGGGCCAGGGTTATAACAGCACTCAGGCGATTATTGCCGTAGGTTCGGGTCAGGTACTCGGCCGGGGGCTAGGGTTTGGTTCGCAATCCCAATTGCGTTTTTTGCCGGAAGCGCAAACGGACTTTATTTTTACTGTTATTGGTGAAGAGCTCGGTCTCGCCGGTATTTCGGCTCTGTTGTTTTTATTTTCGGTTATTTTGTATCGACTTATTCGTATTGTCCGGCGTACCAGTGATGATTTTGTCGCTGTTACGGTTTCTGGTATTGCAATTTTGTTATTCGTGCAATTTTTTGTAAACGCAGGCGCGAATATCGGGCTTTTGCCGATTACCGGTGTGCCGCTGCCGTTTGTGAGCTATGGCGGTTCGTCGCTCATGATGAATTTGTTTCTTATTGGAGTCGCTGAGAGTATGGTGGAAAAAGGCTACTAGCCCTCGTCGGGCTGGCATCACTTTTCGTCAGCGAAAAGTAATCAAAAGCTGCCGAGCTGTTGTTCCACTCTGCCACTTTCAACGACTTGTATCGCTGTGGCACAGAACTCGCCTGTTGGCTCAAACAGCTGTGCCACCCACGCTCACTTCGTCGTGACAAGTGACATCGCTTCACAAATGCTCGGAAGACAATTGGTAATTGGTCAATCAACGGGGGTTTGGGGAAGTCGATATCCCGAGCTTTCGCAAGCGAGTGGTTATATCGACGATCTCCCTAAAACCTTTGGATACTTTCAGTTATGAAAGTATCCGCCGTCTGCGCAGGGCTAGGGAAATAAGTATTATAGGAAAAAGGATAATTTGATTGAGCGATAGCGAGATGGTTATTTTTGCCAAAAGGGGTGCAAAAGAATAATTATTTATATAAACATTTTAATTATCGCGATGGCCGCGATAATTGACCAAATAATATTTAAAATACCGGGTTGGTAGGTTTTTTTCCGGAAGGATATTATCACTAGGCCAAGTGCGCCGGTGATGTTTAAGAGTTGATAAAATATATTGTTAGAAGACAAGACACCGAAGCTTAACAAAGCGTAGGCGAGTAGTATCGCTGCAGTTCCATACCAGCCGATTATTTCCGAAATATTTTTAGTCATAATTATTTTGTTTCGTCCAAAATTATTCGTTTTTCAAACCCGCCGCGGTCAGTGGCTTTTTTCTTTCGAACTTCTTCCAAACCGCTCAAATCAATATTATTTAGCTTCGCGACCGCCATTAGTACTTCCATAATATCTGCCGCTTCTTCTACCGAGGGTTTAGTATTAAATTCGTCGGTTTCTTCGTGAAGCTTTTTGGCTAGCGCCTCGGCATACTCTTTTTCATCCGCAATATGCGTCACTGGCGTTTCGCCTTTGCTTTTGATTATGTCGGGGATTTTATCGCGGACGAGTTTGTTGTAGAACATATTATTTATCTTGTAAAATAGCAAGATCCACATCCAAGCTATTAAAACCTTTTTTTAAAATTTCTTTTGAATCCTCAACACCTTTATTATAAATATATTTTCTAATATCCCGCAAAAAGAAGTCTAAGATATCTTCAGCGGCAATTATACCGATTTTTTCTTCCCGGGTTTCTTGAAAAAATGTGACGATTGCCTCAATACAAGATAGTCTTTTTTCTTTTGGTAAAAGGTCCCACTTACGTCTGATTTCGGTTTTGTCCATATTTAATAATTAAATTTTATTTTGTAGGTGTTCGTTGAAAAGCATATTATTTCGCAAGATACATTTTAATACCTTCCAAATTTCCGGACGAAAGAAGATTTTCAGGATTTTCTTTTGAAAAATCCGCCCATTTGAAATCGGTATGTTCGTTGCTGATTACAATTTTTCCTCCTTTATATTCGACTTCAAATAAAATATATAGAACATGAATGTCTTTGCCGGTTTTAGTCATAGATCCGGGTATACAGTGGCGAGCCACTGCGACAGGCGTTGGTTTTATTACGACATCAATATTCCCAACTTCTTCCGAAATTTCTCTTTTTAAAATATCCGTAAGTGGAATGGTAAATTCATCCTTATCAATGCGCCCGCCGGGTAAATCATAGTAGCCAGCGTGGGAGCCGTTGAGCAACGCTTTTAGCAACAAAATTTCACCGTTATTATTTTTTATTACAGCTTTTAAGGATACTTGGTATAAATCTTTTTCTTTGCTCATAGAGATGTTATTAAATAGTTTTTGCGTACATGTAACTATCGTGATATTTACCATCTTGGTGTTTAAGTAATTTTTTTAACAATCCTTCTTTTTTGTAACCGCATTTGATAGCGACTTTTTCACTTGCTTTATTTCCTGGTTGCATGACAATTTCCAGACGCTTTAGTTTTAGTTTTTTTAAGCAAATTGTTTCCAGTAATTTTACTGCTGTGGTGGTGATGCCTTGTCCCCAGTATTTTTCATCTAAAAAATAGCCAATTTCACCAATGTGCGGACGGCCGGAATTTATTTTTACACCTACCGCTCCGACTATTTCTCCAATGTGAATAATAGAGTAATTAAACTCAGAATTTTTTCGGCGTCGCTCGGGGTTTTTTCTTAGCCACTTTTCTTCATCCTTGATAGTTTTTGGCCTAATATCCCAATAAATAAAATTAGGATTTTTGAGGATTTCAAAGAAGCGTTTTGCGTCGCTGATTTTTTGTAATCTGATGGTAATCATAAAATTATTGTAGGCTTTTACTTTTTTCTGGGGATGCATTTATATGTATTTCAGTATGGAGTTCTTTCGTATGGTTTTATTTGAGTGAATTAGTCGAACTTCACAAAATGTTATTCTTATTTTATCAACTCTGTAATATCGGATAATAAGTAAATTATAGTAATAGGGTCAATAAAATCAGGAATAACGGTAGAGCCGTTCAAAGAATTAGTTATGGTTTTGTTTTGCCAACAAATAGGTTTTTTTAATGGTGGTGAAATTTCAAATTTATTATCATGAGCCGCTCCATTACGTAAATGTTTGGTAAATTTATAAATTTCATCCTTCTTTATTTTATTATGGTATTTGGAAAATTGCAAAATATCAAAAACTGCAATTATCATCAGACGGCCTATGCTTGTGAAATATAACGCTGTTTTTGTTTTCGTGGTTTGATTTTCAATTTTTACGTCAACTTCATGGTTGTAGTCGTTTATTAGGGCGGCAAGTTCAGGGTGTGACTGTATAACAAATTTTTGAAATTCATGCTGGGGAACGAATATTGATCCAAGAACATAGAATTCAAATATTCTTTTGATTGGCTCGAAGATTGGGTTAATATTTATTTTCGCGTAATCATCTATATTCATAGCTTATATTGATTTTTTCTCTTCCTCGTGTTAAAATCATTCAATTTCCTGTAGAATAACAAGAATAGAGGGAAAAGACAACGTGTCTTTAGATTCCACTTTCTCGCTGTCGCTCAATCAAATCAAGTATTTCTTTAATATAATTTTCGTTAGCCCTGCCGGCGGCATCACTTTTCATAACTGAAAAGTAATCAAAAGGTTCTGAGGGGCCGGCAGAACTCGTCGCGCGAGCTCCTCAAACAGCTGGCGGCCCCCAGACCCCCATTGTAACGATTGAAAATATGCCAAAATTTAAAATAGTCTCAAAAATGACTCCAGCCGGAGACCAGCCGAAAGCGATTGATGATTTGGTCGATGGAATAGAAAAAGGTATGCGTCGGCAGACTCTGCTTGGCGTTACCGGCTCGGGCAAAACCTTTACCATGGCGAATGTAATAGAGCGAACGCAAAAGGCAACGCTCGTTATCGCCCATAACAAAACCTTAGCTGCTCAGCTCTGCAACGAGTTCCGCGAATTCTTTCCACACAACGCCGTGGAATATTTTGTTTCTTATTATGATTACTATCAGCCCGAGGCGTACATGCCAAATTCGGATACATATATAGAGAAGGAAGCGATGATAAATGAAGAAATCGACCGCCTCCGCCACGCCTGCACTCAGGCGCTTCTTACGCGTAAAGATGTCATCATAGTCGCATCTGTCTCGGCTATCTACGGCCTTGGCTCGCCATTTGAATATGAAAAAATTGTTTTACATTTACGCAAGGGCGACAAACTCGACCGACGAGCGATGCTCGAGCAGCTTATCTCCATGCAATTCACTCGCACTAATAGCGAAATGAAGCGGGGCTCATTCCGATTACGCGGTCAGGTGTTTGAAATTATGCCCGTGAATGAAGACGCAATTTATCGGTTTGAAATTTCTAATCATATCGATAATATTGAGCTCGTGGATAGCGTGAGCAGAACCGTAAAAAAAGTTATCGAAGACGCTTGGTTTTTTCCGGCCCGCCATTATGTAGTAGGAGAAGAAAGTCGGAAAATGGCTTTTAATACCATCAATAAAGAATTGCAGGATCAGCTCGCATTTTTTGAAAAGAACGGCAAAGTGTTGGAGTACGAACGATTAAAGCGTCGGGTCGCGTATGATTTACAAATGATAAAAAATGTCGGTTATTGCAGCGGCATAGAAAATTATTCCGCGCACTTTGAAGGGCGCGGTGCCGGCGAACCGCCCTTTACCCTCCTAGATTATTTTATTCACGGCAGTGGCGGTGGACAAGCAAATTTTTTGACCATCATCGACGAGTGCCATGTTACCTTGCCGCAAATTCGGGCCATGTATAATGGTGATCAAGCGCGCAAAAATACGTTAGTTGAACACGGCTTTCGATTGCCAAGCGCGCGCGACAACCGGCCGCTCACTTATACAGAGTTTGATAAAAAAGTTGGTCAAGCGGTTTATGTTTCTGCCACGCCTACGGAGTACGAATTAAAGATAAGTGAACGCGTTGCTGAGCAGATTGCCCGGCCGACTGGTCTTATTGATCCGGAAATTATTATTCGTCCAATCGTCGGAAAAAAAGACGGCAAGCAACTTTCTCAGGTAGAAGATTTAATTATCCGCATTGAAGAAAGAATTAAAATGAAGGAGCGGGTTTTGGTCACCACTCTTACCAAAAAAATGGCCGAGGATCTGACTGATTATTTAAAAGAGAAAAAAATTAAAGTGGCTTATTTGCATAGTGATGTTGATACTCTCGATCGAATTGAAATAATTACCAATCTCCGGCTAGGAAAAAATGATGTGATAGTTGGGGTCAACTTATTGCGTGAGGGTCTTGATATGCCCGAAGTCTCACTTGTCGCAATTCTTGATGCTGACAAAGAAGGGTTCTTGCGTAGTGAGGTAAGTTTGATTCAGACCATTGGCCGCGCCGCCCGCAATGTAAACGGGCAGGTTGTTTTGTATGCCGACAATATTACCGGTTCAATGCAAAAAGCCATGGATGAAACTAGCCGCCGCCGGAAAATTCAGATCGCGTATAATGAGAAACATGGTATCACGCCTAAAACTATTGAAAAATCCATTCGGAATATTTTGGAAGAGTTTGGTATTTCGCCGGACCGGGCTAAGAACCGCGAGGCCAAGAAGCGACGTGACCGCCTTGCCACCACCACCGAACTCGACCTCATTGGCGATGGACGCTCGCTTAATGTTATAATAAAGGAGAAGGAAGTACAGATGAAGCAGGCCGCGCATGATCTAGACTTTGAACTCGCGGCGATACTTCGGGATGAAATGCGCGAACTTAAAGCCCGAGAAAAAGTCGGGGATGCCGAAGATAAATTAAAAATAAAAAAAACTAAGCCAATTAAACCAAATGCTTAAACATCACTGGAAATTTATTAGCTTGAGCGTGGTAATAACTTTAATGGGGGTCTTTTTTATTTTTATAATCTACGCTAATCTCGTCATAATAAAAAAATCAGATAAAATTGTTTTTCCGGCAGATGTTCCAACTTCAACAGTTGGATTGATATTTGGCGGGGGATTAAATGCAGATGGTACGCCGAACGAAATGCTGACTGACCGGATTGTGGAGGGAGTGGCGCTTTATAAAACCGGTAAAGTAAGTATTTTAATGATGACCGGAGATGACGGGAAAAGATACCAAAATGAAGTCGATGCGATGAAAAAGGCGGCGATGAGTTTTGGGGTGCCGGAAAATAAAATAATTTTAGACCGGCATGGCTACCGAACTTATGAAAGTTGTTATCGCGAAGCAAATATTTTTGGATTTACCGAGGTTATTGCAGTTTCCCAAGCTTTTCATCTGCCGAGAATTATTTATCTTTGCGAAAATTTCGGAATCAAAACTATTGGTGTTGCGGCCGATTTACATAGTTACGGCGGCGATTTGGCCTGGATGAAATTTAGAGAAGTTGGAGCGAGACTAAAGGCCTGGTGGCAAATAAAAATTACTCATCCATTACCGATGGTGCTGGAGTAAAATTAAAAATAAAAACCTCCGTTAAAAGCGGAGGTTTTTTTATTTATATTTTCTAGTGAGCTTGCAATCGAAAGGTTTATTTCACTTCCAACTCAACTTCGTTTGAAAAACTGGCACATTCATTTTTTGTGAGATCAAAGGCACAGACGCGGAAGTATCGTTTACCAGGAGTTACATTGTTTAGTTCGGTAGTGCGAGTGTCGTTCATATATTGAAACCAGAAAGCGGTTGGGTGAACTGGATTTGGTTTCGCGCTGTGTAGAACCTGGAAGCTTTTGGTGCGGTCAAAGTTTTCTGGAACTGTCCATTTAACAGATACTGCGCCGTTTCCCAAGGCTTCAACAGTTGCTTCGATTTGAGAAGCTTCTTCAGTAGCTCCACTTTCTTCGGAGGTGGTGGTTGTGGTACTAGTGGCAGTTTCTTTTTCTTCGGTTGTATTAATTGTTTCCTCGGTTTTATTGCAGCCTGCGCCGGTTAAGGCGAGTACTCCGAGAACCGTTACTAAAAAAGCAGTAGCTTTCTTCATATATTATATAATTAAATAACATCCATAATATAATCTATAGTTGTTTTTTTGGCAATACCTCCTTTTTAATCATATTTTTTTATCCGCATCCTGTGTTCCACCCATTTTAACCCAAATGACAGCGCTCGCCGCGCTGGCATCACTTTTCGTCAGCGAAAAGTAATCAAAAGCTGCCGAGCGGTTGTTCCACTCGGCAAATGTCACGGCGAAACCAAAACGATTTTTTCAAATCATCATAGTCGTATTGAAAAAATCTAATTTCGCCGGACAGTTTGCAACTCGTTTCACAAATGCTCAGGGGCGATTGGTTGACCAGCCAACGGGGGTTTGGGGGCCGCCAGCTGTTTGAGGAGTTCGCACGACGAGTTCTGCCGACCCCCAAAACCTTTGGATACTTTCAGTTATGAAAGTATCCGCCGCCCGCGCGGGGCTAGGGAAATAGAAATTAAGATAAAAGAATGAATTGATTGAGCGACAGCGAGAGTGATTAACGATTGACAATGTGTGATTTTTACAGTATCCTAGATTAACTATACCCCCTATATAAATAAAGTTGGGGCCTTTTCCTTTTTAACCAAATTCCATGCAAGAAAAGATTGTAATTAAAGGCGCGCGGGAGCATAATTTGAAAAATATTTCGCTCGAATTGCCGCGAAATAAAATGATTGTGTTCACTGGTCTGTCCGGCTCCGGTAAATCGAGCCTTGCTTTTGATACTATTTTTGCCGAAGGACAAAGACGATATATTGAAAGTTTATCCGCTTACGCGCGCCAGTTTCTTGGCGGTATGCAAAAACCGGATGTGGATGAAATCGAAGGGCTATCTCCGGCTATTTCTATTGATCAAAAAGCGCACAGCGCCAATCCGCGCTCGACTGTCGCAACAATTACGGAGATATATGATTATATGCGGGTCTTGTACGCGCGGGTCGGTGAACCGCATTGTCCGATAGACGGAACAAAAATTTCCAAGCTGACGGTGGATGAAATGGTGGCGCAGGTTAGAAAAAATTTAAAAATTGATAAAAAAATTAAAAAGACTGAAAATGAATTGGTAATTTTTTCGCCGATTGTGCGCGGACGAAAGGGTGAATATTATCAGATGCTTTATGATATTTATAATTCCGGTTATTTGGAAGTTCGGGTAGACGGAGAAATAAAAAGTCTAAAAGAAAGAATTATTTTATCTAAAAATAATAAGCACACTTTGGAAATTATCGTTGATAAAATACCGCTGAATGGAAAGTATTTGGACAGTAAAGAAGGCGATCAACGTTTGAATGAAGCGGTAAAAAATGCGGTTGATTTATCAAATGGTCTTGCTACCGTAAAATATCCAAGCGGTGAAGAACATATTTATAGTACAGAATATTCTTGTCCGAATGATGGTTTTAGTTTTCCAGAAATTGAACCGCGTTTGTTTAGCTTTAATAGCCCGTATGGATATTGCGAGGCTTGTACCGGTCTTGGTACAAAAGAATTATTTAGCGAAGAAGAATGTCCGAAGTGTCACGGCAAGCGTCTTTCTGAAACCGCGTTAAGTGTAAAAGTAGGTGGAAAAAATATTTGGGAAGTCACGACGCTTTCAATTGCAGAAGCTCGCGAGTTTTTTGCTAATACCTATATGAATTTGCCGGATACGGAACGGGAAATCGCTGGTACAGTGCTTAAAGAAATAAGTAACCGTCTGCAATTCATGTTCGATGTCGGTCTTCATTATCTTAGTCTTGGCCGCCGGGCTGGCACGCTTTCCGGCGGTGAAGCTCAGCGCATTCGTCTCGCTTCGCAGGTCGGCACCCGCCTTGTTGGCGCTCTTTATGTGCTAGACGAGCCAACCATCGGTTTGCACCAGCGTGATAATGACCGCTTGGTAAAAACTTTACGAAATCTTTGCGATGTCGGCAACACCATTATTATAGTTGAACACGACGAAGATACCATACTCACCAGTGATTGGGTGGTGGATATTGGCCCGGGTGCCGGAAAACACGGGGGTGAAGTTGTTTATTCCGGACCGCTTGATTTGTTACTCGGGGGAAGCGCCAAAAAAGATAGTACCGGCTGTAAAATATTAGGCGACGCAAAAAAATCACTAACCGGAAAATATTTGCGAAATGAATTGTCCATTCCGATTCCAAAAGAATATCGCAAGGTTGACCGAGCGACGCCAAAAATTAAAATTAAAAAAGCCTCTGAACATAATTTAAAAGATATTGATGTAGAAATTCCGTTGCGCCGGTTCGTTTGTCTCACCGGTGTTTCCGGCTCCGGCAAATCAACGCTCATGCATGATGTACTTCAACGCGCGGTAATAAATAAATTATTTCGAATCGAAAAACCGGTTGGTAAGCATCTAGAAATAACCGGTACTGAATATTTAGACCGAATTATTACGATTGATCAATCGCCAATTGGCCGCACTCCACGTTCGAACCCCGCCACTTATACCAAAGCTTATGATTTTATTCGCATCTTATTTTCGGAAACTGCCGAAGCCAAAATTCGCGGTTACAAATCCGGCATGTTTAGTTTTAATGTGCTGGGTGGTCGTTGTGAAAATTGTGAAGGTCGGGGTATTCTAGAAATCGAAATGCATTTTTTACCGAGCGTGCAAATTACCTGTGATGTCTGTAATGGCAAACGCTTTGGCCATGATGTGCTTCAAATACACTATAAAGATAAAAATATTTCCGAGGTGTTGAATATGACGGTAGAAGACGCTGAACAATTTTTTAAAGATATTCCAACTATCGAAGACAAGCTCCGGATGCTGCGCGAGGTCGGCCTTGAATACCTCACCCTTGGTCAGTCCGCGACCACGCTATCGGGCGGGGAGGCGCAGCGCATTAAACTCAGCCGCGAGCTAAGCAAGCACGGCACGACCAAAACACTTTATTTGCTCGATGAGCCGACTACCGGTCTGCATTATGAAGATGTAAAAAAATTATTAGAAGTTTTACAACGCCTAGTGTCGCATGGAAATACTGTCATGGTAATTGAGCACAATCTTGAAGTTATAAAATGCGCGGATTGGATTATTGATCTTGGACCCGAAGGCGGGGACAAGGGCGGCCTCGTGGTCGCGACCGGTACACCGCTCGAAGTTTCCAAAAAAGCCGGAAGTTTTACCGGGCATTATTTGAAAAGGGTTTTGAGAAAATAATATATGGAGGACTTGCTCCAAAAAGCAAAAACATTACCTGACTCCCCGGGAGTTTATCTTTTTTATTCCAAAGATAATGAGCTGGTGTATGTTGGTAGGGCAACCTCGCTCAAAAGCCGGGTCAGCAGTTATTTTCGCGGAAAAAAAACACCCCGTCCGATTGAGGAAATGATTCACGAGGTCGTTAAAATTAGTCATGAAACCACCGAATCGGTGCTTGAGTCGGTCATTCGGGAAGCGCATTATATTAAGCAATTTCAGCCAAAATATAACGTTTTAGGCAAAGATAGTAAGAGTTGGAATTATATTATTATAACCAAAGACGTATTTCCAAAAATTCAGACAATTCGCGAGCATGAACTTATTAGTTGGAAAAAAGAGGGAATAGATTTAGACAAAAAATATTTTAAAATTTTTGGTCCTTATCCGGGTCTGAATATGAAGGCGGCGCAAAAAATTCTTCGCCGCCTATTCCGCTATTCTACCTGCGAACCAAATCAAAAGCGTCCGTGTCTGTATTATGAAATGGGGCAGTGCCTTGGGGTTTGTGCGGGCACGATTAGCGCGAGTGATTATAAAAAACAAGTTATTAATCCTTTGGTGATGTTTTTGTCGGGAAAAAAGAAAACGGTAATAAAAGATTTTGAAAAACAAATGAAAGCGAAAGCTAAAGCGGAGCAATTTGAAGATGCTTCACGCTTGCGCGATCAAATTCATTCGCTCCAACATATTCACGACATCACAATTATCGACAAGAGCTGGTTTGAATATGAACAGTTCAAAGTAGATAAGAGCGTCCGGCGAATTGAGGGTTATGATATTTCAAATCTCGGAACAACCGGCATGGTCGGGAGTATGGTGGTCTTTCAAAATGGTGAACCCAAGAAATCTGATTACCGGAAATTTAATATTAAAACCGTCGCCGGTCAAAGCGATGTGGATTGCCTTGCTGAAGTTATAAACCGGAGACTAAATCATGAAGAGTGGCCACGACCGGAGGTAATATTACTCGACGGCGGCCGCCCGCAAATCAACCGGATAAAAAAAGTATTCAAGGAAAGAAAAGTGGAAATACCATTCCTTGGGATTGCGAAAGGGGCAGAACGCAAAAGAAATGATATAATACTTGGGAGCGTTGACCCGGTGTTTATTCGCTGGGCAAGTGAACATCGCGGGCTACTCATTCGCGTCCGCGACGAAGCGCACCGTTTCGCTATAACTTTTCAAAGAAGTAAGAGAAAAATTGTATGACCAAAAAAGATACCTCGTGGGGAAAGTCGGCCGACTGGTACGACAAGATGCTTTCGAGTGATGACACTTTTCAAAATAAAGTAATTTTGCCGAATCTTCTTCGCCTCATGGCGATTGAAAAAGGCGATCGGGTTTTGGATGTTGGTTGCGGGTCGGGTTTTTTTAGCCGGGAATTTTCGCGAGCTGGCGCGAAGCTGGTGGGGGTGGATGTGGCAAAAGAATTGATAAAGATCGCGAAGCAAAATGTGCCAAGTGCGGATTTTTGGGTGGCACCCGCGGAAAAAATGCAGTTTATAAAAAATGAAACGGTGGACAAGGCGGTGTTTGTGCTTTCGCTTCAAAATATTTCGGATGCCGGCGCGGCAATTGCCGAAGTGTCTCGCTGTCTTCGTAAAGACGGAAATTTATTTTTAGTATTGAATCATCCAGCTTTTCGAGTACCGGGTGGAAGCAGTTGGGGTTGGGATAAAGAAAATAATATTCAATATCGCCGGCTTGATTCGTATTTATCGGAAAAGAGGTCTAAAATACAAATGCACCCCGGTAAAAATGATAGCGAGGTTACTTGGTCATTTCATGCTCCGCTGCAGTATTATTTTAAGGCTTTTTATAAAAATGGTCTTTTGGTAGAACGTCTTGAAGAATGGGTATCGCACCGGGTAACGCCTGCCGGACCGCGTAAAATAGCGGAAAATCGCGCTCGGGCGGAGTTTCCAATGTTCCTGGGGCTAGTTCTTCGAAAGAATTAACACCTTTTTTACCCTCATTCTTGACAAAAAACGGTTTATCCATTAGTATATTGCTACTCATATGCCATCTCCCATTAAACCAGAATCATGGCGTGAAGCTCTTAAATTCATCAATCGTTGCCCCATCTGCAGTTCGCTTTATGATACTAAGGATGCTAAATTGTTCAGTCGTAATGAAACTGCCACTTTAGTTCACCTTACTTGTACTGAATGTTCCAGCTATTTTGTAGCGATGGTATTGCTGCTTGGCCAAGGGGTAAGTTCGGTTGGCATGATTACCGATCTCAGTTTTGATGATGTAAAACGCTTGTATAATACGCAGCCGTTTACAACCGACGAAATAATCGACGCGCACGAAGAAATGCAAACCAATACTTTTATTCATTCATTAATTATAAACAGTTAAATTTTCAGTATGACCTTTTCGCTAAACGCGGTACTTCGTAAAGAGAAGGGTGAAAAAGTTCGCTGGTCTGGTCAGCTACCTGCGGTAGTTTATGGCGCCGGCAACACCACCGAGTCTTTATCATTGAATCCGCAAGAATTTTTAAAACTTTACAAGCAAGCCGGTGACTCGAGTCTTATTGATTTAGTCGTTGACGGCAAAGATGTTGGCAAGGTGCTCGTTCAAGAAGTGCAGGCCGACCCGGTTAGTAACAAAGTAATGCACGTAGATTTCCGCCGCATCGATATGAAGAAAGAAATGACCGCTCCGGTCGTTCTCCGCTTTGTCGGTGAAGCTCCAATTGTGAAATCTTCGGGTGGTACTTTGGTAACCACCGTATCTACCGTAGAGGTAAAATGTTTGCCAAAGGATTTGGTATCTCACCTCGATGTCGATATTTCCGGTTTTATTTCTTACGATCAAGTTATTAAGATTAAAGACATTAAACTTCCAGCCGGTATCACAATCGTGAGCCCACACGCCGAAGATTTGGTTATGAAAGCCGCCCGCGCTCTTACTGAAGATGAAATCAAGGCTATGGAAGAAGCTTCCAAAGCTCCGGTTGATCTTTCTAAGATTGAAAGTGCTGGCAAGAAGAAGGAAGAGGAAGAAGGCGCTGAAGGCGAAGCTAAGGCCGAAGGTGCTGCTCCAAAGGCAGAAGAGAAAAAGGAAGAAAAGAAAAAATAGGCCCTTCAGGCATATAATCGTCCAATCATTCCAAACCCCCGCCAAATCTTGGTGGGGGTTTTTTGTTATGGTATAATTAGGGACATGAAAACGAGTAATAAAATTTTTATCATCATTTTAAGCGTCGGACTATTGGTCGCTTTGGTTGAAGTTGGATATTTATACACCAAGCGTGATAAACTTTTTGCAACTTCTACGCCGATGTCACTCGCAACCAGCACCCCCACCGCAAATTTGTTTATTCGTCGGCTTGATGGTATCGCGGTTGCGAACGCCGAGGAGGCAACATCAAGTATTCTTGGATTAATGATTGATAATCACCCTGATGCCCGTCCCCAGAGCGGACTTTCGCAGGCGCGGGTAGTTTATGAAGTGCCGGTGGAGGGTGGAATAACCAGATTTTTTGCTTTGTTTGATATAAATGATACCGTCGCTAAGGTTGGCCCGGTGCGCAGTAGTAGGCCTTATTTTCTCGACTGGTTGTCCGAATATGGCAATACTTCATATTGGCATTCGGGCGGTTCGCAGGAGGCGCTTGATCTTATAAAGCAATATAAAATTTGGGATGTAAATGAATTTTACTTTGGACCATATTTTTGGCGAAGTGCCGGCAAAGAAGCACCGCATAACTTATATACTTCGAGCGATAAATGGCAGACTCTGATTTCCGGTACGCCGCATTCTGTTAAAGATTGGCAGGCTGGCTATTTAACCCAATTTTATCGGAAAGTTTTACTGCCGCGGACGTTACTCAGTTGCAAATAAAATATGAAAAAAATTATTTAGTCAGCTGGGTTTATGATGCTGCGACAGAAAGATATTTGCGTTATCAAAACGGTAATTTAACACTCGATGAATCTGGCAGCCAAATTTTTGCAAACACGGTAATAGTTCAAGAAATGGATGTAGAAGTTGTGGACAATGAAGGGCGTAAAGATATTTCAACAATTGGCCGGGGTGATGCGAGAGTTTTGATGGACGGAAAATCTGTCCGCGGGTATTGGAAAAAAAACAGCCGCACGGAGCGGACCAGATTTTATGATGTTGGTAATCGCGAAATTCCATTGCACCCCGGAAAAATTTGGTTAGAGATTGTGCCGCAAAATACCGCGATGGAAGTGTCTAGTTAATTTTTATAATAACCAGCCGATCTCGCCCCGCGAGGT
>Ga0172379_10004180_pt1 | contig 21714 bp, 22 predicted proteins | sample GrowelOW334metaG_FD_119756 | JGI IMG/M metagenome (GOLD analysis project Ga0172379, IMG submission 119756) | Groundwater microbial communities from an aquifer near a municipal landfill in Southern Ontario, Canada - Groundwater well OW334 metaG | ecosystem: Environmental > Aquatic > Deep... | reverse complement strand
ATAATCAATAACGTAATGGGCAGTACGGCAAATCTAATTTCTGCTATCCGGATCCTGCTTGCTATCATAATCCTGTTGATTTTAAAAATCGGGCAGCTGACAGACCAGTTAACAATGATGATGATAATTTCCTTACCGATCTTCATCATCGGCGCGATACTTGATCTTCTAGATGGAGTTATTGCTAGGCTCCTGGATCAGATTACCGACCTGGGAAAATATCTGGATTCCTTAGGAGATAAAATACTCTGCGCCTCAATAATCCTAACGATGGGCGATCTTTATATGCTCACCACCGTATTCTACTTGGTCTGCATCCAAGAGGGGTTCTTAATCTTAATTGCCATCTCAAAAATGTTCATCAAGAGATTACCTTTCGAAATAGCGACTCAATCAGGAAAGTCTGGCAAATGGAAAGCGGTCTTCGAATTTCTGGGGAGTGGATTTTTATTCTTATGCCCGCTCAACCCTGGACTCTGGGAAATTATAGCTAATAGTCTGTTTATAATTTCTATCCCTTTAGCCTCGGGCAGCATCATCAGATACCTAACGAGTATAAAGATAAAGGTTCGAAGTATTTAGGTTTTAGGGACCCGTTCTTTCAAAGAACGGGTTTTTTAATACCAAAAACAGGCTCTCGCCTGTCTTCATGAATCGGTGGGCGCACAAGGATTCGAACCCTGGACCCCTTCGGTGTAAACGAAGTGCTCTAACCAGCTGAGCTATGCGCCCTCTAAGAGCCCGGGATGGCTCTCTAAGGGCAAATGGTGGGCGAAAGAGGACTCGAACCTCCACAGCCTTGCGGCCACAAGCCCCTCAAGCTTGCGTGTCTACCAGTTTCACCATTCGCCCTGCTCAAAAAATCCGTTATTTAACTACCTTCTCTTTTAACTTTTTCTTATAGCCGCTGCGCAAATAATAAAGCTTAGCTCGATTTACTTCGGCTTGTTTTTTAATTTCGATCTTGGTTATCGTCGGCAAATTAAGCGGAAAAATTTTCTCCACGCCGATGCCTTCAGAAATTTTCCGAACTGTAATCGTCGCACCGATCTCTTTATTGTGCTTGCGAGCGATAATCATACCCTCAAAATACTGAATTCTTTCTTTTTCTTCGCCTTTAGAATTCAGCTCTTTAATTTTTTGATAAACCCTGACGGTCATCCCTGGTTTTAATTCTAATTTAGTCTCGACCATATTGTTTTAAATCATACAAACGAGACTATTTTAGTCCCGTTTTAAAAACTTTTAATAAGTAATTCTTGTCTAATATTATAATTAATTTTTCCTATTGTCAAGCTCCTGTTTGACCCGCTCGTAGACGGCCTCAAAAACTTGATCCGGGGTTAAATTGGTAGTATCTAGGTAGAAATCAAAATTTTTAGGATCAAAAACACCGACTTTATAGTATTTTGAATAGCGGATCCGATCGGTCTCCATGCGCTCTTTATTGCTTGACATCACTTTCCCCCAACTTGACAGATCATGATCTTCATTCCTAAAATTCCCTTTTTGTAGGCTACCAAAGATTCTTTTGGCTCCTTCTTCACCGCTTACATCAAGATAAATTTTTAGAGAATTGGGGATAAAATACCAAGAAGTTCGGCCTTCAACTACAAAATTATCTTCATTTTTACCCAGTTCAGCCTGATAATCATCAATTTCTTTATCTGTTACCGGATCAGCTTCTCCATGCTTAAGACCCTCGACTAATGTCAACCCGCGTTTTTGCGAAATTTCACGCCACATGCCGCCCATATAATATCTTGGCCACCCTAATTTATCGGCCAGTCTCTGAGCAATCGTGCTTTTTCCTGATCCCGGCGCTCCACCAAAAGAAATAATCATATCTTTCTTTTTACTTTTTCGTTAATATTGTTTATTATAGTAGTATACAAAAATTTAACTAGAAAATAAACATGTATCTAGAAAAACTGGAAGTTCAGGGATTCAAATCCTTTGCTAATAAAAATAAACTGATCTTCTCCGGCTTGATCAATGACCATAAACGGGGTTTAACGGCCATTGTGGGACCAAACGGCTCTGGCAAATCTAACGTAGCCGACTCTATTCGCTGGGCCTTGGGCGAACAAAGCCTAAAGACCCTGCGGGGGAAAAAGAGTGAAGATGTAATATTTTCCGGCTCCGATCAAAAAAATCAGTTAAGTTTAGCTGAAGTTTCACTATACCTAAATAATTCCGAAGCGGCGAAGAATCAGGCGGCGAGTCCGGAAATAATCGAAAAAGAAAGTGATTTAGATCAGCTTATTTTAAGTTGTCCGGAAATTGTCATTACTCGCCGACTCTACCGAAATGGCGACAGCGAATATTTATTGAACGGCAATCGTGTCCGTCTGGCCGACATTCAGATGTTTCTCGCCAAAGCAAACTTTGGACAAAAGACTTATAGTGTTATCGGCCAAGGGATGGTGGAAAATTTCTTAAGTACTTCGGCAGCCGAACGGAAAGATTTTTTTGATGAAGCTACTGGCGTTAAACAATTCCAAATCAAACGAGACTCGGCTTTAAATAAATTAGAGAGCAGTTACGAAAATCTCCAACAGGTCGACATGCTGCTGACGGAAATTAAGCCACGACTTAAAAGCTTAACCCGTCAAGTAGAAAAATTAAAACGCCGCGACGAGGTAGAAAACGATTTAAAGACTACCCAATTAAACTACTACGGCTGGCTCTGGCAAGATATCAATAAAAAATTAGATAACTTCAACACCCGATCCTTAGAAAATGAAAAAATAAAGATTGAACGAGAAAAAAAATTAGCTAAACTCAATGAGGAACTAAATAAGATCCGAACTACTGATAATTTTCAGGAGATAAATGAACTGGCTCCGCGCTTAAAAGAATTAACTAACCAAAAAAACCAATATCTCAAACAATTAGCCAAACTTCAAGCGGAGTTAGAGATCCAATTAGAATCCCAGGGGCAATTTGATATTTCCTGGCTTAACAATAAACAAGGGGAGTTGAGTGCGGAATTAGAAACCGTCAACACGGAAATAAATTCCTTAATCAAAAATAATTCGGCCAAAGAAGAGGAGAATTTACGAGCGGAACTTAATTTTATTAACCAAGAATTAGAAGCCGCCGAAGAAACAAAAAGAAAAATTGATAGATTGAATGAAGAAAAGGACCAATATTTGAAACAAATTTCCAAATTAGAAGCGATTTTAGAAGCTAACCTGGAAGTCCAGGGGCAGTTTGATGTTTCCTGGCTTAGTAACAAACAGGCGGAACTCAGAACCGAACTGGCTAAACTTAATCAGGAAATAGCCGACTTAGGCCGAGAAAACAGCCTGCAAGAAAAAATTTCTTTGGAAAATAAAATCCAGGATTTTCAAAAACGGCTGAATAATCTTAATTCCGATTTGGAGGTTATTAACAAAAATCTGAAAAAGAGCGGTTCCGACGGGGATAATAACGAAAAAATAAGTGAATTAATCGAAGAATTTCTAACCCGTCTGGAAGCAATCGGCCGGGAAACCAGTTTGGATAAAATAAAAAAATTGATCGCCGAAGCTAAGAAAGATTTTACCGATCAAATAAAGACTCTGCGAGCGGGAAATAATCATGCGGATTTAAAACGCCTTAAAAATATCCAGGAAGAGATAATTACCCTGACGGAAAAACGCCAAGAAACCAATAACCTATTGAATGAGGAGCGTTTGCGTTTATCCACGATCAGCGAACGTCTGCGGCTCCTTAATGATAAACAAAAACAGCTAACCAGAGAAATGGAAGATATTAAAACTAAACTCGAAAAAACACAAATTAAATTTGATGCTTCTAAGATTGAGGATGAAAAAAATACCATAAATAAAAAAATTTCCGTTGGCCAAAAAGAATTGGCCAATTTAGAGCAAAATTATCGTCTAGTCGAGTTGTCCGATAAAAAGCAGGCTATTTTAAATAAAATCCAAGAGCTCCGACTAAAATCTTCTACCTTAGATGAGCGTCTTCGCCTGATAAAAGATAAAAAAAATCAAATCGAAAAAGAAATTTCCGATATTAAAATTAAGATTGCCAAAAGCACCGTTAAATTTGACGGGGGCGGGATCGAAAAAGAAAAACAAGTTATCAATCAAAAACTAAAAACTTTGAACGAGGAACTAAAAATTTTAGAAGACAAAGTGGAAGAACTAAATCAGAAAAAAGAACAAGAAAAATCGCAGATGTTTGAATGTCAAAAAAATATTCAATCTTTACAGCAAGAAGTGAATCTAGTCGCTGAAGAATTAAATAATTTAAAAGTAGAAGCGGCGCGACAAGAAACTAAATTAGAAGATCTGGAAGCTAATATCCGCAATGATGGGCTTAATATCGCGGAAATTAAAATCCATCAGGTGATGGAAGAGATAAATGATATCGAGCGGCTTTATAAAAATTTAATTAACTATAAAAACCAATTGGAACAAATTGGCGGAATAGACCCGGAGGCTGGAAACGAATATCAAGAAACCAAAGAACGTTATGATTTCCTGAGCGACCAAACAGCCGATCTTAATAAGGCTATAAAATCGCTAGAAGAGATTATTTACGAACTAGACATTAACATAAAAACTCGTTTTGATTCCGAATTTAAAATAATCTCCGAAAAATTTAATGAATATTTTAAAATTCTATTTAACGGTGGAACAGCTAAAATTTTTAAAGTCATGCTGGAGGATCTAGAAAAAGAAGAAAATAAAAATGCTCCCTTGGTAAATGGCGGGCCAGCCAATCTAAAAATATCCGGAGGATTAACCCCGGCGGAAACCGAAATAAAAAATGAAGTGTATGAAAAATTAAAAAAAATAAAATTCTTAAAAAAATACAATGCGGTAGGTTTGGCCGGTATCGAAGTCCAAGCGACGCCACCGGGTAAAAAGATCCAAACCGTAACCATGCTTTCGGGCGGTGAACGTGCTTTGACGGCTATTGCTCTAATTTGTGCTATTATCAGCGCTAATCCATCACCATTTGTAGTTCTCGATGAAGTTGACGCCGCTTTAGACGAAGCTAATTCCGAGCGTCTGGCCCAGATTCTTGATGATTTATCTAATAAAACCCAATTTATAATCATTACTCATAATCGCGCCTGTATGCGTAAGGCCAGTATCTTATACGGAGTGACGATGGAATCCGACGGCGTTAGTAAGCTGCTGAGCGTTAAATTAGATGACTTAAAAAAATAAAAAAAATATTTAGAAAAAATTTAGTTTATTTTAACCGCCTATCATCTAAACTAAAACTACTCCGCTTGGGAGTAGTTTTAATTTTATATTATGTCTACTAAAATCTGGTCCGCCGCTTTAAACGGGTTAGATGCGGTTATCGTGGCAGTCGAGGCTGATTCTGGGGGCGGGGACTTCGGTCAAATTACGATTGTCGGACTGCCGGATGCGGCCGTATCCGAGGCTAAAGAGCGGGTAAAGAGCGCTTTACGCCATTGCGGTCTAACTTTTCCGCGGCGGAAAATTACTGTTAATTTAGCGCCGGCGGATTTAAAGAAACATGGTCCGGCCTACGACCTGCCGATCGCGATAAGTATTTTAGCTTTAAAAAATAAATTTTTGTTTGATTTTTCACAATGTTTGATGGTTGGAGAATTGTCTCTAGCCGGTGAAATCCGACCAGTCAACGGGATATTAGCTATGGTTATGGCTGCTAAGCAGGCGGGGATCAAATATCTATTTCTCCCTTTGGCTAATACCGCCGAAGCTCAATTAATTACCGGCCTAAAAATTTATCCGGTGGCTAACCTGAAACAGTTGATAAAACATTTTAAGAAAAAAGAGCTGTTGTCGCCAGCCGATATTAAAATTAACCCGACTCCCAGAGAAAAAATAATTTTTGATTTGACAGAAATCAGAGGGCAAGAAAAAGCTAAGCGAGCTTTAGAAATAAGCGCGGCCGGCGGACATAATATTTTACTCTTTGGCTCGCCGGGATCAGGAAAGACCTTACTGGCTAAAACTATGCCGGGAATCTTGCCCCGGCTGACTTTAGGAGAAAGACTAGAAGTAACTAAAATTTATAGTGCGGCCGGAGAACTAAAGGATAATGGTTCTCTGATTTCTTCCCGACCTTTCCGGGCTCCGCATCATAGTGCCTCCGGAGCGGCTTTAATCGGTGGTGGGGCTTGGCCACGACCGGGAGAAATTTCTTTAGCTCATCGCGGAGTTTTATTTTTAGATGAATTTCCTGAATTTTCTCGCTCAGCTTTAGAAAACTTACGTCAACCGTTGGAAGAGGGAGTAATTAGTATCAATCGCGCGGCTGGCTGCCTCCAATTCCCCGCTAAATTTATACTACTAGCCGCCATGAATCCTTGCCCTTGCGGCTATCTGGGTGATGAAAAACAAATTTGTCATTGCGAACAAAAACAAATAATTAATTACCGGCGACGATTATCCGGACCAATCATCGACCGAATCGACCTTCATGTTGAAACTCCCCGTCTAAATTTGGAAAAATTGAAACTAAAAGATAAAGAAGGCGAATCCTCCCTAACCGTAAGACACCGAATAGACCAGGCTCGTAGCAGACAAACGCGACGTTTTAAAAAATTAAATTTCCTAACCAATGCGGAAATGACTAATGCCGCCATTAAAGATTTTTGTTACCTAGACGAGTCGAGTTTGCGCTTCTTAGCTACGGCTAGTGAAAAATTAAATTTGTCACTCCGCTCTTATTTCAGAATTCTAAAATTAGCGCGTACCATCGCTGATTTGGCGGATGAAAACCATATTTTAGTGGGACATATCGCCGAAGCCCTACAATACCGCCCCAAACTATAGAAACTAACCAGGAAAGTTGGAATAATTAAACGATTTTTGTTATAATAAAAAAGAAAATAATAATATATGTCTAAAAAAATAACGATTTTATCTTTATTAGCTATTTTTTTAATAACTTCCGGTTTCGGATGTAAAGTGACCAACCAAACTACACAGGATGCCATGAAACCGATAACCCTCACTTACTGGCGGGTTTTTGATGGGCCGGACGCTTTCCAGGATATAATCACTAAATATAAAGCGCTCCATCCGTTTATAACGATTGAGTACCGCAAACTACGTTACGAAGAGTATGAGAGCGAATTGTTGAATGCTTTAGCAGAAGACCGCGGACCAGATATTTTCTCCATTCATAATACTTGGCTAGAAAAATACCAATCCAAATTAACCCCAATGCCGGAAACGGTAACTATGGCTTACCCGGTAATAAAGGGCACGATAAAAAAAGAGGTAGTTCCGGAATTACGAACGACTAATAGTTTATCCCTTAAAGAACTAAGAGATAATTTCGTGGATGTCGTCAGTCATGATGTTATTCTAACTGATGGCAAAATTTATGGTCTCCCTTTATCAGTTGATACTTTAGCCATGTACTATAATAAAGATTTATTTAACAACGCTGGCATCAGCCAGGCGCCTCAATATTGGAATAAGGAATTCTTACAAGATATAAAAAAGTTGACTAAACAAGATTCTAAAAAGGGTCTGATCCAATCTGGTGTGGCTTTGGGCGGCGGCGCGAATATTAACCGCTTTAGTGATATTATCTCTGTCCTGATGATCCAAAATGGAGCGATTATGATGGATGATGGTAGACAAGTAGTATTTAATAAAATACCGCCTTTCGGTAAAGATAGTAATTATAATCCCGGCTTAGAGGCACTACGTTTTTATACGGATTTCTCTAACCCTGTTAAAGAATCATACTCTTGGAATAACGAATTACCTAATTCTTTAGAGATGTTTATCAGCGGAAATTTAGCTATTATGTTCAGTTATTCCTATGACTTACTGACCATTAAAGCCCAAGCCCCAAAATTAAATTTTTCCGTCGCTAAATTACCACAAATCGAAGGTAACCCGCCGACTAATATTAATTTCGCTAACTATTGGGTAGAAGTGGTGGCTAAAAAAAGTACTCATCAAAATGAGGCTTGGGATTTTATCCAATTTATAACTAAAGAAGAACAAGTTAAAAGTTATTTAGAAAAAACCAAGCGACCAACGGCTCTACGATCCCTAGTAGCGACTCAGAAAACGGACAATGAAATTGGGGTTTTTGCCGACCAGGTCCTAACCGCTAAAAGCTGGTACAAGGGTAAAAATGCTCAAGCCGCGGAAGACGCCATCCGGGAAATGATCGACATTATGATTAAAAATACTGGCGAGAAAATTCAGGATATAATTGATACGGCGGCGGCCAAAATTCAACAGACGGTTAATTAATATAGCTAATATGTTTAAAAAAAACATCTTTTTAATTATTTCCCTAGGATTATTTTTGGTTAATATCTCATCGATTCATAGTGCCGGGTTGGTGCCAGAAGCAAGTGGAAACAGCTGCGACGCCGGAACTGCTACTTATTGTGGCAATTACGAAGTTAATGACTTCGTCGCTCTAGCCATCAAAATCTCTCAGTGGGTTCTGGGAGTTGTCGGCACACTTTCTTTGATAATGTTTATCTATGGCGGCGTGATGTTTCTAATTTCCGCTGGATCGGCGGAAATGGTTAGCAAGGCCAAAAAAATAATAATTGCGGCGGTAATCGGATTAATAATCGTTTTCTCCAGTTATCTAATTATTAAATTTGTCCTAGATACAATGGGCATTGATTGGACCGTAGTTAAGGGCGTTAAATGGGGGAATGACCAGGCGGAAATAATCGTTAAATAAATTCATGACCTACTTTACCCCTAAAAAACTACCGCTGGAAGAAACCTCCGGTGAAAAATTACGCCAAGCCCGATGTTATAAGAACTTAAAAATTGAAGATATTGCTAAAAAAATAAATATCCGAGCAGAATACCTGATCGCCCTAGAGGAAGAAAATCTTGATAAATTACCGGCTGGCCTATACGGAAAAAATTTTCTTAAAGAATATGCTCGGTTCCTAGGATTAAAACCGCGCGATCTCCTTAAAAATTGGAGTGAACAAACAGGTGGTGATAACCGCGAAGATCCTTTTTCTCAGAAAATAGTAAAAAAGAATAAATTCATTATTTTCCCAAAAATTATCAAAAATGCTTTGATAATCGCGGCGGTCCTAATCTGTTTCTTATACTTAGTCTTCTATTTTAAAAAAGTGATACTTTCTCCGGAATTAATAATAACTCAACCAGATAAAAATTTACTTATTACCAGCAATTTCATCACGGTCAGCGGCCAAACCGAACCGGAAGCGGAAGTTAAAATAAATGATGAAATTGTTTTAAATAATCATAATGGCTATTTCTCTCAAACCGTCAATTTAAAAAAGGGTTTGAATAATCTCATTATTACAGCCAAAAAGAAATACAGCCAAGAAAAAACAGTGACTCGCCAAATATTAGTAGAATAAATTATATGTCTGAAATAAAAAAAACCGCCCTATTTGACATCTCTTCAATTTTAAGTAAAATGGGCATAGATGAAAAACAACAAGTGGCCGAATTGGGTTGCGGTAATTTTGGATTTTTTGTCTTTCCCCTGGCCCGACTAGTCGGACGATATGGACGCGTCTATGCGGTTGATATTTTAAAAACAACTTTAGAAGAAGTAGCGAAAGAAGCTAAAAAAGAAAATTTACCGCAAATTACGACTATTTGGAGTAATTTAGAAATTTTTAAAGCTACTGGTATCGAAACCGGGAGCTTAGACAATGCCTTTCTTATAAATATCCTGCATCAATCGGAGAAAAGGTTAGAAATATTACGCGAAACCATCCGTTTATTGAAACGGGGCGGAAAATTATTAATTATTGAATGGAAAAATACCGATATTCCTCTGGGCCCAGCCCTAGAAAAAAGGGTTAAACTAGATTCGCTTAAAACCGCGGTCCCTAAGATCGGTTTAGGGATAAAAGAAGAATTTGAAGCCGGACCTTATCATTACGGTTTAATTTTAACTAAATTATAGCTATGAAAAACCTTCTAACTCTAAATTACTGGTTTAATTTAAGGCCAGAGTCTTTAACGGCCTCAGCTCAAAAAATTTTTATTGCCAGTCTTATTATTTTGGCGGTCTTATCTCTGATTACGGCTTTTATCAAAAACCGAGGGGGAATCTATCGGGGGTTTTTAAACCGTCTTTATGTTTTCTTCTTGACCAATACTGTCATCGGCCTCTTATTACTTTTCTTCAATTATGAAGTCGTTCCGTTCTTTTCTGCGCGCTTCTGGCTAGGTTTATGGGGCCTCGTGATGATCATCTGGTTGATATTCATCCTTAAAAAATTAAAGAATATTCCCCAACAGAAAAAACAAAGGGAAGCGGAAAAGGAGCTAAAAAAATATCTGCCTTAAAAATATCAATCATTATTTATCAAAAAGCCCCTGACCTGAGGGGCTTTTTCTGATTTATGACGGAAAATAAAAATTTAGGGAATAGAGGGGAATCTTTGGCTAAGGAGTATCTCCAGCGCCATGGCTATAAGATTGTCGCTAGTAATTATCGCGCCGGACATCTAGAAATAGACTTAATCAGTAGATATCGGAATCAACTAGTCTTTATTGAAGTAAAGACGCGCCTCAAAACCGCTGCCAGCCAAGATGATACTCCTTTAGTCAAATGGCAAGTAAAAAATTTAAAACGAGCAATTCTTAATTATTGTTTAGAAAACCACATCCGTTTAGACGTGGCGCGTTTAGATTTAATCGTTATTCTAGTCGATCAACAGCAACAAAAAGCCGAACTTAAACATTATCGTGATATTTTTTAATACTCTTAAGCCTTTTTCGAAAATCCCTTAAATTTTTCAAAAATAATAAACTGTCACGAAGTATTTTAACCGTACTGGAACGGCGGCTGAAACGATTTTCCCGCCAATCAACCGGCACTTCAATCAACCGGTAACCAAGGCGATCGGCTAAAACTGCTAATTCGGTATCAAAAAACCACATATTTTCTTCTAAGAATGGTGCCAATTTTTGGAAAGCTTCTCGTCTAACGGCTTTAAAACCACACTGCAAATCAAAAATCCGGTGGCTTAATAAGAAACGGGAAAGACTATTATAAACCCGGGAGATAATTTCCCGGCTTAAGCGGCGTTCAACGCTCGCGGTTTTTATAAGACGGGAGCCGATACTCAGATCGCCCTCATTCCTGATTAATGGATCGATAAGCCGGGGAATATTATCTAAAGAAACCGCCAAATCAGCATCCATGTAGACGAAAATGTCCGCCTCGCTTTGCGACCAATATTTTTTTAAAGCTCCTCCTCGACCCGGTTCTTTAATTTCATAAAAATCAATTTCCGCCGGGTAGTCTTCTTTAAAATTCTGAAAAATAAGAACCGAATCATCGGTTGATCCATTGATTACTCCAATAATCCGCCAAGAAAAATCAAAATTAGACTGGCGGCAATAGGATAATAACTTATTTAAATTATTTTTCAAAATTAAAGATTCATTTTTTATCGGTAAACAAAAATCGATCAACATATCAATTATTTTTTAGATAAATAACGGCGGTTTGATCATTATAAATCTGCCGCCAATCAGAAGAAACTGATAAATAGCGACGTAGATGGTTGGGAGGATTTAACTCTTCATCAGTGATGCCAAAAATTATTTTTTCGGCTCGCGTCGCCGTAACCTTTTTATCTATCGCGGGAATTAAAATTAATTTTATTTCATATTGGTTGAGCTTCTCTCCGATCCGCCCATTGTCTTTAAAGAATTCCAAATACTCCTCAAGAAATGTTTGCCCGGCGAATTCCACCTGCGGTAAGCGCCCGTCAATAAACAATTTCCGGTCAGGCAAAGTCTGGATCAAATAGCCGCCCCAACCATAATCATTAAAAATATTTAAAAAATCATATTGTGGTTGATTTTTTAAAAAATCGCTAGCGGCGCAAGGGTAATCGCGACAATAAGATCCAAAAGGGTTATTGGTGAATCTAGCTTGCGTCAATTGAAACGACGATACTAAAAACAGGGCTAACAGTAAATAAATTTTTAATCCGATATTAAGCGGCCGTTTCTCCGTCTTGCCGGCGATTTTTAAAATTGTGCTATAAATCTCAATCAAAAAGATAAAGGTCGCTACTAATAATAAGGGGAAGTGACGACGCGACTTAAAGCTTAAAACTATGAATAAGATCACCAAAAATAAGGTCCATAAATCAATTTTAAAATATCTTTCCCGCGCCAAGGAATAATAGATATAGAAAACTAAAGCTAAAAAAACGATCGCTAAATAAAAAAGTTGCCAATAAGTAAACGGAAAAGAAAATTGTGATACCCATTCTTGAATACGCGACTGATAGAAAGTATTACTATACCCGCCCAAAAAAGAATAAAGATTAAACTTGTAAGGAGTAAATAAAGTTACCCCAAAAGATAAAAAGGACCAGCCGCCAAAAACCAAAATTTTTCGGCTAGACAAAACTGACGATAAATCCAGCCAGGGCCAGGATCGATATTTAACGATAATCATTTCTCCAATCTTAATGGCGGTCCAAGACCCTAAAATAAAAAGTCCGATTAAAAAACTAGCGTGCAGACAAGACCAAAAATAAAAAAGCGGCGGGAGCCACCATAAAATACGCTGATTCTGCTTCTTATTATAATGATTAATAATAAGAAGCAATAATAATAAAAATAAAACCCCACTTTCTTGCATCCTAATGCCGAAATGGGGCAGAGCGGCCGTCACGCCCAAAGTTTGGAAAAGGACAATCGGTAACATCGCGACCGTCGGAAAAAATTGTCGTACGGATAAATTTAATAAAACTAAAACCAGGGTTATCACTAAAGCAAAAATAATCGATAGGGCCAAATAACCCCCATGAGCATAAATAAAATAAACTAAAAAATTACTAAGCCACTCATGGTCTACCCAATTTCCGGTAAAAGTATAATTATAATTGTTAAAATCAGGGACGGTATTTGTTTGGGCTATTTCTTGCCCGACTCGCAAATGCCAGCCAAAATCTGGATCTAAATAATTAAAAGAATTTCTTAACAAAAGACAAAAAATAAAAAAATAGAAAAAAAACCAAAAGAGCCGATTAAAGTTGACTTGTTTTAGTAGTTTAATCATAAAAATTAGCTAATACCAGCCATTCTCCCCCTATTTTACCATACCCAAATTTATTTGTCTTGTTTAAAATAATATGCTAAAATTAAATACATATAAAGTTTTAAACTACTAAAAACTAGAAAGGTGGTGAAACATGAAAAAAATTTCCAAACATTTAATTTCTTTAGCAATTATTTCTTTGCTGGTCTTGCCCGTTTTCGCTTTACCAGCGATGGCTCAAGATGTCAATACTACTTTTGGTCTAAACTCGGTTAATACCGGCCTCAACGGCACATTATCAACCAGCGATCCAAGAGAAGTGATTGGGCGAGTTATTAACGTCGCGTTAGGTTTCTTGGGCGTAATTGCCGTAGGCATCATCTTACTAGGCGGTTTTAAATGGATGACGGCCGGTGGCAACGAAGAAAAGACTGCTGAAGCCAGAAAATTATTAGGCGCTGGCGTAATCGGCTTAATTATCATCTTGGCGTCTTGGGGAATAGCGACTTTTGTCATTAATTCTCTCAACTCGGCCGTAACTGGCACCAACCCCTAACAAAATTAGTGATTCTCATTTATAAAATGGGAGTCACTGCTCTTAATAGGAAGTATCTTCATATTAAGAGCAGTGATAAATTATCATTTATTCCCGTAAAAACGGGGATTAATTATATTATGAAAAAGAAAATACTTTTTGTTTCTCTCTTATTTATTCTATTTTCTTCTTTTTTAACTCTAACACTGTCTGCCCAGGCTCAAGGTGCGGCTGATACTACCATCAACGGTCTGAATGAAGCTGCTGGCGGTGTCGGCGCTTTTGCTGATCAGATAAAACCGGCTTCTGATACCACTTCTTATGGAACTGGATTCTTAGCCACTAAAGCCGGCCAGATTATTGGCCTCATTCTTTCTTTCATCGGTGTTTTATTTTTAGGCCTGATGATCTACGCCGGTATCACTTGGATGATGGCCAACGGTAATGAGCAAACAGTTGCCTCCGCTAAAGCGATGATTGTTAATGCGGCTATTGGGATCGCGATAGTTTTTGCCGCCTACGCCATTACTTCTTTCTTGGGAACCGAGCTTTTAAAACAATGAGCAAAAAAAGTTTAAAAAATTTGGTAATTGGCGGCTTATTTTTATCTTTTTCCCTATTCTGTTTTTATATTCCTTCCGCTTTCAGCCAAACTAGTACTTATGATTTCCAGCAACAAAGCGGTTTAAGCCCCGCAGCTAGTAAAGCTGGATATGAGGTTGGCTCAAGCGCTACCTCGATAGAAGGAATAATAAGCCAGGCACTTTATACTATTTTAGGCCTAGTCGGAATAATCTTTTTCGGCTATCTTATCTACGGCGGTTATATTTGGATGACTTCGCGCGGTAACGAAGAAAAAGTTAAAGAAGCTACCAATACTTTAATAAATGCCATCATCGGACTGATAGTAACCTTGGGCGCTTACGCTATTAGTTATTTCCTAATCAGCGCTTTTTGGTCCTAAACCTAACATGGAGCGAGGAACCTAGCTTATGAAAAAAATAAAAAATCTATTCTTACCAATTTTTTTCTCTCTACTGATTTTTAATTCGGCTCACGCGGCTGGAATAATAACGCCTGATAAATTCAGCGAGATGAACAAAAATCTCGGGGCGACCGCTTCTTCGACCCAAAATTATGATACTACCACCAGTTTTGAAGATATCTTAAGCGTGGTGATTAGAATTATCCTCTCGGTCCTAGGAGTTATTTTCGTAACTCTAGCATTTTTAGCGGGAAATGATTGGGTCCAAGCTGCCGGGAATGAAGAAAAAGTTAAAAAATCTAAAGATACTCTCCGTAACTTATTAATCGGCCTGGCTTTAATCTTGATTGCTTACGCCCTCAGCGCTGGTTTTGGAGGAATAGTTGCTTCCCTGCTACTTACTAAATAGACTAATTATATGAAAAAAATAATTAAATTTATCGCCAGTTCTTTCTTTTTAATAAATTTTCTTATTATCCCGGCGATGGTATCGGCTCAGGACCAGCCACCTAATCAACTTTTAAACCGATTAACCAATGTCGCTAAATTAGGAGGTTACCAAACTGATCAAACTAAAGCCTCTTCACCGATAATAGTCGGCACGATTATCGGAGCTTTTATAGGATTCTTAGGAATCGCCTTTATAGTTATCATGATAATCGCTGGTTTTGAATGGATGAGAGCGCAGGGGAATGAAGAGGCAATAAAAAAGGCTAAGGCTTCTATCCGTGAAGCCTTAATCGGCCTAGTCGTTGCTTTGTCAGCTTATAGTATTTGGAATTTCATTTTCAAAAATATAATAGCTAAATAATCATATGAAAAAGATTTCCATCCTTCTTTTTACCTTAGTAATTACGGGAGTAGCTTCCCTGCAAGTTGCTTCAGCTCAATTTTTAACAAATACCGCTGGCTTAAGCGGTGCAACTGATTTAGTCGCCAAGACTGCTAATTATAGCGATATTCGTATTGAGGATGTAATAGCTAGAGTAATCCAACTAGTTCTGGGTTTTTTAGCGATAACTTTTATAATTATAATGATCGTGGCCGGTTTCCGTTGGATGACTGCTCAGGGCAACGAAGAACAAGTTACGGAAGCCCAACATATGATCAGGGCGGCGATAATCGGACTAATCGTCGTGATGCTAACTTATTCCGTCACTTATTTCGTCTTTAAATATGTACCTTTTAGCGGAGGAGGAGGAATGCCTAATCCTATTTAAAACAAATTCAAGATATGAAGAAGAGGGAACAAATAAATGTCCCCTCTTTTTTAATCTCACTCTTCCGGCAGCGTGGCCTTATAATCATAAGGGGTATTACCGTCATAATAAATAAAATTAGGTCCCACCATTTTCCTAACAGATTTTTCTTCATTCCTAGAAATGAAGGTGGTGGTGTATTCCCCTATAACCGGCAGAAAAAAAACTGGAGATTTTTCTCGGGGATTAATTTTAAACTCCCGATAATAATTAGTTGGGCCTGTGATCGTAGCCATAACGGGATGACGCCAATTATTTTCAATAATAGCTTTAAAGTTGCCGAGAGGATTGTTTTTTTCTGCCGATACTCTTTGTTCGGCGTTCAGACGATCCTCTTTAACTTGTTTAATCAGAAAGTACGCCTCGGCGATCTCTTGGGGATTCCCTTTAAAATCAAACCTCGTTTGACCATCTTTCCCGGTTGCCAGGGAAATAAAATAATTTGCCTTATTTTCCAGAGTATCTACTTTAGCCTGATAAGAAGCTATTAATTTCTTATTGGCGACAATCCTATCCCTATCTTGTTCGGCGTAAAATTTTGATAGAGAGTCCGGCCGCGTGCCCCTGTTAGACATATTAGATCTGATCTGATCATTTTCCTTCTGAAGATCAGAAATCTGATTCTTAAAGTGCCCTATTTGTGTCCAAAATATTTCCTGAGAGAGCTTAATGTCGTTTAAACCCTTGTCCCCCACAATTGCTCTGGAGTTAGTACATCCGGAGAATGCTCCGAATATTAATAATAACCCGAATAACAATCCTATTTTCTTCATGGTTTAGTACTCCTTATATTTTTATGAATAATTCTTTGTTAATGAACGATAAAATCGTTCTTTTTTGATAATCACATTTTTTAATTATCAAAATATAATATCATTTTTATAATAATCTGTCAATAACTTATCCTCATCTCATCCACAGCCCACCATTGACTTTTTCCCAAACCAGTGCTAATATACTAAGTCAAGAAAATCCCTGCTTTAATATCGTTCAATATGATATAGTAGGGATTTTTTAATTTAGCTAATATTAAATAAATATGAAATTAATTCAGATTATTAGGGAAGAAATCGTGCCTCTCAGTAGCCGGCAAAATCTAGTCCTTTTGATAACTATCGCTTGCGTATTTCAATTTGTTTTATTTTATACTCCAGCTTTAGCCGATGAAGCGGTTAATCAAGCTAAATCACAGTCTAATATAGAAAATAACCTTATTATTAACGATTCCATCTCTAAAGACGCCACAATCGATTCAGAGGCAGCAAAACTGATTAATACGGCCATAGCTAGCTCTACTCCAGAAACTCCGGCGGCTAGCTCTACTCCGGCCGTGAAGGTCTTAAAAACCAGTACTCACGTCATAACCGCTTATAACTCTGAGGTGGCCCAAACTGATAATGATCCCTGCACTACTGCCAATGGATTTAATGTTTGCTTACACGGGGTTGAGGATACCATCGCTGCTAATTTCTTAAAGTTCGGCACTAAAGTGCAAATTCCCGAACTTTTCGGGGACCGGGTCTTTGTCGTCCGTGATCGGATGAATAAAAAACATCCTAATCGGATAGATGTCTGGATGAAAGAAAAACATGAAGCTGTCCATTTCGGCGTTAAAGTAGCTAAGATTCAAGTAATCGAATAATTTTCAAACTTAAAACACCCCGGGTAACCGGGGTGTTTTTGAATACAATTTAAACTCTAAAATATTAAAAAAATAAACTTAATATCCCTTTGCTTCTTCTGATTTCCTTTTCCTTCTTAATAATGGCGATGGTAGTAGAAATAACCGTATCCGGGCTCAAAGAAATACTATCGATCCCCTCGGTCACTAAAAATTCCGCAAAATCAGGAAAGTCACTCGGTCCCTGGCCGCAAATACCGACTTTACGACGATATTTTTTAGCCGTCTTAATCAGTTGGCTAATCAATTCTTTAACCGCTTCGTTCTTTTCATTAGAGACACCGGCGACTTCCAAGGTCCCTCCTGAATCACGATCGATCCCTAAAGTAAGTTGGGTCAAATCATTAGAACCGATAGAGAAACCATCAAAAATATGACAGAATTTTTCGGCTAAGATGATATTAGAAGGAATTTCCGCCATAACATAAATTTCTAAGCCATCCTGACCGCGTTTTAAACCGTTTTCAGCCATAATCATCTGGACCTTCTTGCCCTCTTCAACGGTCCGACAAAAAGGAATCATGACTTTCAAATTTTTTAATCCCATTTCCTCCCGTACTTTCTTGATGGCCTGACATTCTAATTTAAAAGCTGGTAAAAATTGCGGGGAATAATAACGACTGGCGCCGCGGAAACCGATCATGGGGTTAGATTCTAGCGGTTCATATTCTTTGCCGCCGATTAAATTAGCATATTCGTTAGTTTTAAAATCGCTTAACCGGACAATTACATCCTTAGGATAATAAGCGGCGGTAATCATAGCTATTCCTTGCGCTAACCGGTCCACGAAATAATGAGTTTTATTCTCATAACCAGCCGTTAATTCCATGATTTTTCGAATAACGGCTAAATCTTTTAATTTACTATAATTTATTAAAGCGAGCGGATGGATCTTAATATAATTATTGATAATAAACTCCAAACGAGCGAGGCCGACGCCATCATTAGGGATAAAAGAGTTAGTAAAAGCCAAATCCGGTTCGGCGATATTCATCATAATTTTCGTACGAGGCTTCTTTAAATCTTTAATATCGGTTTTTTCTATTTTAAACGATAATTTGCCTTCATAAACAAAACCCTCCTCTCCCGCCGCGCAATCGACCGTCACGGCTTGCCCGGTTTTAATCTTTTTAGAAGCGTTCTCCGTGCCGACCACGCACGGTATCCCTAATTCTCGAGAAACAATCGCGGCATGGCAAGTCCGCCCCCCCTTGTCGGTAACGATGGCCGCCGCGATTTTCATTATCGGCTCCCAATCCGGATCAGTCATGTCGGTTACTAATACTTGTCCAGCTTTAAATTTACTGATCTCTTTAATATCCAGGATTCGATTCACGATTCCCGCGCCGATCCTATTTCCGACGCTCTGGCCAGAAACAATAATTTTACCTTTTTTCTTCAATTTATAATTTTCAATAATTTTCCAGTCTTTCTGGCTCTGAACAGTCTCCGGCCGGGCCTGGGTAATATAAATGTCCTGAGTCCGGCCATCGACAGCGAATTCAATATCCATCGGACGTTTATAATGTTCCTCAATCAACATCCCCCATTTAGCTAATCGCAAAACCTGACTATCGGTTAGTGATGGTTTAAGCTGATCGCTAAGAGGAACCGGCACATTCTTAACCGGACGCTGGCCTTTTAAATCATAGACCATCTTGATATTCTTTTTACTTAGAGATTTAGAGATGATCGCTTTAGTCGGCTTAAAAATATAAAATTCGTCGGGCGTGACATGACCCTGGACGATATTTTCTCCCAAGCCGAAAATAGAATTTATCAAGACCGCGTTCTTAAAACCAGATTCAGTATCAATCGTAAACATTACGCCGGAAGATCCTAAATCCGAGCGAACCATCTTTTGGACGCCGACGGAAAGAGCGATGGAAAAATGATCGAATTTTTTATCAACCCGATAAGAAATCGCTCGGTCCGTAAATAAAGAGGCAATACATTTTCGGACCGCCAAGAGTAAATCCTTTTCGCCCGTGACGTTTAAATAAGTCTCTTGTTGGCCAGCGAAGGAGGCATCGGGCAGATCTTCGGCCGTCGCGCTGGAGCGGACAGCCACATCAACATTTTTAGTCTTATATTCAGCCGACAATTTCCGATAAGCTTTAGTAATAGCGATTTTAAAATCTTGGGACATTTCCGTCGCGATGATTAATTTTCTGATCACGGCGCCGCGCTTCATCAGATCATTCACATCCTTAGTATCTAGCCCCTTAAGAATTTCACGAATTTTACTTTTTAAACCCGTCGACTCTAAAAAATAATTATAAGCTTCGGCAGTAGTAGCAAAACCATTCGGAATCTTTACTCCTTTTTTAGTCAACTGGCAATACATTTCACCGAGCGAAGCATTTTTTCCTCCCACCTGCGGCACATTTTTGATAGAGAGTTCTGAAAAAAAATGAACGAATTTATTTTTTAACATAAAATATTTTTTATTTTAATTTTATGTTTCTATTATATCACAATCTTTACTTTATAAAAATAATCGTTTAATATAAAAGGGCGCGGACGTGGCGAAACTGGTAGACGCACTAGCCTTAGGAGCTAGCGGGGCAACCCTTGAGAGTTCGAGTCTCTCCGTCCGCACCAAAATAGAGATTTGGCTATGATCAATTTTCTGCACACTTTTGAACCTCAAGCAATTTTAATTTCTTTCGGTCCAATCACCATTTATTGGTACGGGCTATTTATGGTCCTGAGTATTTTAGCGGCCCTAGCCTTAACTTTCCTCTTAGCTAAATATTACCAGATTCCGGCTGATACTATTTTTGATTTATCCTTCTGGTTAATTATTGGCGGCCTGATCGGCGCTCGAATCTATGACGATTTATTACAACTTCCTTATTATATACAACACCCCCTGCAAACCCTGGAAATTTGGAAAGGCGGACTGGCTATCCATGGAGCAATTATCACCGGCTTATTAATAACCTGGTGGTTTTCACATCGAAAAAATTTTAATTTTTGGCAACTAACGGCCGTAATGATACCGGGGTTGGCTTTAGCTCAAGCTATAGGCCGTTGGGGCAATTATTTTAACCAAGAAATATTTGGTTCGCCGACTAATCTTCCTTGGGGTATCCCGATCGCAGTCATTAATCGGCCCGAGCAATATCTCTCCAGTCTTTATTTTCAGCCAACCTTTTTATATGAAAGTCTAGGTTGTCTACTAATCAGCCTAGGGCTACTAATCGCCAATATTTATATAATCAAAAAACAACGATTAAATAATAATTTTTATCTTTCCCTGGTGGCGATTTATATGATATTATACTCTATATTAAGATTCAGCCTGGAATTTATCAGATTAGATACAACCCCTTATTTTTTAGGGCTACGGTGGCCACAAATTATCAGTTTAACAATTATCTTCTTTTCTCTTCTATTACTATTTTTTAATTTCCATGCCCAAAAACCAAAAAATCATTAATAAAAGCCGTCTGACCATCCTATATTTTTTAGGACTATTGTTAGCTGTTTCTGCCGCTTTACCGGCTTATATCCAATCTAATTTCTTAAAACAATTCGTCGGTATTGAGACGATCAGTTGGCTTTTCATTATTGCCAATATTTTAAGCGTCTTCGCGATCCTATTTTTTCCAAAACTAATAAAAAAATTAACTAATTATTTCCTGACTAAAATAATCTTAGTCCTCTATATGACCGCGCTCCTGGGTTTAGCCCTATCAGTCAACGCGGTGCCCGCCTTAGTGTCCATGATTCTCCTAATAATTACTTCTAATCTTATCTGGATCAACATGGATATTTTAGTAGAGAGTTTCTCAACCGACACCTTAACCGGAAAAATCCGCACCGTTTATTTTACCTTTATCAACGCCGGCTGGATCATCTCTCCGGTTTTATCGGCTTATTTAATTAGTAAAGGAGAATACACTTTAGCTTTTTTAACGTCCGCCTTTTTAGTAATCCCCTTCTTTCTTATCTTGATTTCTCAGAGTAAAAAGCTGAGGGATAAAATAAAATACTCCCAAGAGGCTCTAACTCTAACCATTAAAAAAATGTGGGGGGACAGAAATTTACGCGGTATTTTCTTCATTGCCTTTCTACTCCAATTATTCTATAGTTCAGCGGTAGTTTATGTCCCACTACATCTTTTTCAAAATCTCGGTATGGGCTGGGAAATTTTGGGTCCGATTTTTTCTTTAATGTTGATTCCCTTTGTCTTAGTAGAAATTCCCGCCGGAATAATCGCTGATAAATATTT
>Ga0172379_10004179_pt1 | contig 21714 bp, 26 predicted proteins | sample GrowelOW334metaG_FD_119756 | JGI IMG/M metagenome (GOLD analysis project Ga0172379, IMG submission 119756) | Groundwater microbial communities from an aquifer near a municipal landfill in Southern Ontario, Canada - Groundwater well OW334 metaG | ecosystem: Environmental > Aquatic > Deep... | reverse complement strand
GTATTTACTAGTTTCTTAATCTTAGAAAGTCCGTCAAGTAAGGAATATTCTGTATGTACGTGTAGATGGACAAAGGACATAGCTCAATTATCGGTCTTTAGACTACATTCTTCAATTGTCATAAAGTAAATCAAATTGCCAAGTTGTGGCAATCTGCGGTTATTACATTAAACCTTCAAGTGCTTTAATACGTTCGGCGATGGGAGGATGGGTGCTAAAAAGGGAGGCTAGTTTGTTGCCACGAAAGGCATTATTGATATACAAAGAAGCTGTGGCAGTAGAAGCAAAGTGCTGAGGTGTACGATCTTCATCTAATTTTTTAAGGGCTGAAATTAGTCCACTTGGCTGTCTCGTTATCATAGCGGCCGAAGCATCAGCAAAAAATTCGCGGCGGCGGCTAATTGCTAGTTGGATTAATTGAGCAATAATAGGAGCAAAAATTATTAGAACAATTCCGACAATCATGAGCGGACCACTCCCCTTGCGATCATTATCATTGTCACGAAAATAGAAAGATCTGGAAGCCATGTTGATTAAAATAGATAGAGTACCAACGAGTATGCTGACAATAGTCATTAGGCGAATGTCAAAATTACGTATGTGGGAAAGTTCGTGCGCAACGACTCCCTCTAGTTCAGTTCGGTTTAGTTTTTGAAGAAGTCCTGTGGTGGCGCAGATTACAGCATGATCAGGGTCACGTCCGGAGGCAAAAGCATTCATGGAATTGTCTTCGATCACATAAATTTTGGGAACGGGAATTTTGGCGGCCATCGATAAGTTTTCCGTAACTGTATAGAAATCAAAATGTTGTTTACGAGAGGCAGGAATAGCCTTATTCATTGAAAGAACTATTTTGTCGCCCCAGAAGTAACTAGCACCAGAAGAAAATACTGAAAACATGATAGCAATGGGAAATAGTCCTTCGATATTGAAGGCATAGCCAATGGCGTAGGCTGCGAAGATTACAAAAGCCACAAATCCAGAAACAATGAAAAATGAACGCCATTTATTGGCATTTATTTGTTCATAAATATTGAGCATAGTTAAATACCGTTAGAAAAATTTATAAATTGAATCAACACTATTAGTTGAATTTGGCACTGGGTGTTTTTGTTTCGTCAGATGAAACAGACAAAAACTCACCGGAAGTTGGAGTTTCCAAACCTTTTTGAGGGGAAAATCCCATCATCGGGGCAATCCAAAGTCCAGGAATAGTCGATATTTTGACATTGAAGTCAGCGGAAAGATCGATGACAGTGCGGCGAGCATACATAATCTTGTCCGCAGTGTCGCGGAGTTCATTCATGAGGTTGGCAACAATTTCTGAACCTTTGATTTCAGGATTTGATTCTACGACCACATTCAGCGACTTGAGGGCAGAATTGATGGAGGTTTGAGCTTTGTCGAGACTTTTTGGATCATTGCTAGCAACTGCTTTATCAATTAATTTACGAGCACTAGTCAAATCTTCAAAAATACTTTTTTCGTGTTTGAGATAACCTTTGGCTGATTCGACAAGATTGGGAATTAGTCCAGCTTGACGCTTGAGTTGGTTACCGATTTCTTGAATTGAAGCTTGAATTTGGACTTGGATAGTCTTAAGTCCATTGAAAAATGAAACTAAGTAGATGGCTAATACAGCGATGATAGCGATGGTTATATACATTTTTTATTTAAATTCTTAATCCATTAATTATAGCATCTATGGTAAGTGGTCGAGTTATTTTTGACACAAAAAAATCATGTATTGGCAGAGATTTTTGCCGGCATCAGTCTTGGGAAATGCTTGAAACTGTACATTTAGCGGACAGATTCCAAAAAAACAAGAACGCTCACTGACTATTTTGAAGCCGGTTTCTTCGAGCATGTTTTTTAGTTGATATTGAGTGAATTCCTGAACATGAACACAACTACCAAGGTGTCCCAGATCGCCAATATTTACGGGAAAGGTCAGCTTGCCCAAAAGTATCTTAACTAGATTCATAGGTCGGTGAAGATTGGGTGTCCCGACTAGGAGATAGCCTCCTTTTTTGAGAACTTGGTATTGGTCTTGTAAAAACGAATATGGTTTTTGAACATGTTCAATGACGTCGAGGTGGTAAACCAAATTAAAAGTATTATCAGGAAAAGGTAATTGGGCTTCTGGCTTTACTTGTAGAAATGACCAGTCTCCCATTTGCTTGAGCATTTTTTGATCAGATATGGCGACTGGGTTTTTGACAATATCAGTGGCGATTATTTTTTTAATCTGAGGTTGGACATGGAAAGTAGAATAATCCCAAACACCATCACCAGTCGAAACTGACAGCGCCTGCGATTTTGCTGGAAGTTTTAAATTGGAAATAAAGTTGTCGAAAGTGGTGTGAACTGTATCTCCGTATTTGTTGACTTTTCGAAGACTGAGGCGCTTTAAAATAGGTAGGAGTGCAGGCATGAATGAAGGATATCATGAGAGCAAAAAATTATTTTTTTAAGGTATATCGACTAAGTTCATCTTGGCCAACCCGCTCTTTCGGGGGAATATAGTTGAATCCTAAAAAGTTATAGAATTTTTCTTCAGTTTTAAATTTGTTAATTTTTTTAGTTTTAAGATTTTTAATGCCATATTCTGAAAGTGAATACCCTAGGGTTATGGCGTGACGTCGTAAGAGAATATTATGTTGGCGAGAGCCGGTAAAGTGTTGGAGTAAGGCTCCGAATGACATGGGAGGTTTGATCATCAAATCAACTCTAATGTCATGAAAGAGTCGAATGCTAACTTTGTCATTACCTCTGGCGATGGTTTCAATTGATTGAGGATATTTTTCAAGAAAATCAAGAACCTCAGTTGAGTGAGTACTTGCGGCAGCAATGTCGATATCACCGACAGTTGGTGATTGGCGACGAAGACTTCCCAAAGGGATAAATTCAATATCGGGAAATTTTTTATGAAGATAGACGACCACTTTATCGGCTAAGTTTTTGGCGGTAGCCAGTGGCATACGATTTTTTCGCCCCATAAATGCCAGAGTATTTTCCAATATAGCTAGTTCTGATTTTTCCCCAAAGGTGGGTAGTTCTCGGATATGGTGTTTTTGAGCATGTTCAATTAATTCTTCTAGGGCAACCAAATTTTTTGAAGAGAATTTTAGTTTTTGAGTAAGCTTGTGAGCGATAAGCGGGCCAATACCATTAATTTTGGTAAATGTAAAAACAGCCGGATGAATATCTTTAAACGCAGTTACTACGGTAGGATGAGGTTTTTTATATGTAAAAAGATAAGCAACTTTTTGACAAATAGCAGAACCAAAGTTGGGAATATCATCAAGTGAGGGAGGGTATTTTTTCCAGAGTTGATAAATATCTTCCGGATAACTCAAGGCAATATCAGCAGCATTTTCGTAAGCTATTATTCTAAATCGATTCTTATGTTTTATCTCGTAGGCGGTGGCGATATTGGTCAGATACTCGGCCACTTGTTGGTTTGTATAGGCCACAAGTTTATTATAGACCTAATGTTAAGTTTAGAGAAATTCTTTGATTGATTCAGGGAATAGGTTTGTAAGTGTTTTCACTTTGGAAACTGGGACCCATTCGAGAATATAAACATTGTCCTTGGTGGAATTATCTTTTTCTGGACCACCTATGGATGGCTCACCTTTCTGCAAAACACATTTAAAAAAATAGTGTTGATGTTCTGGTTGTTCAAAGCTGCCTACTTGTTTAGATGATAATAGGTCGAGTGAAGTTTCTTCTTTGACCTCACGGATTAGGGCTTCATTGAGAGTCTCTTCATCCTCGACTCCCCCACCGGGAACCACCCAATATTCGTCGCCATTTTTAAAACGATGAATTAGTAGTAGTTTGTCGTTTTTGATAACAATAGCACTGACGCGCTTGTTGGTTCGCATGGATTATGGTAACAATAATGTCATTTGTTAACTGATAAGGTTAAAAAGGTACCCCATGAGCATGATGCCTGTAGTAGTGATTCCAAAAAAAATGGCTAGTAGTTGCCACCCCATGGCTTTTTTGAGAATGAATGCTTCGGGAATAGAAAGAGTAACAGTAGCAGTCATAAAGGCTAGGGCAGTTCCTAGAGGAATACCTTTTCCGATTAATGCCTCTACAATTGGAATAATAGAAACTGAATTGGCATAAAGCGGTACTCCAATCAGAGTGGCCATTGGCACTGCCCACCATGACTTAACGGCTAAGAATTTTTCGATAAACATTGTAGGTACATAACCATGAATAATCGCCCCAATACCAACACCTAAAACTACATAGGGGAAAATACTTTTGGTTATCTTGATACCGTCAAACCACCAGATAGATAAAAGTTTTTTAAATTCAATTTTTTGTTCTTTGGCAGATGATTCGATTACATTTTTTGATTTGAATTTTAGTAACTCTGGGTTAATATATTTTTCTAAACGCATTTTTTGCATAATAATTCCACCTACTACAGCTACCAAAATACCAACCAGGTTATAGATTATGGTTGTCTTCAATCCAAACAAAGCCGGAAATAAGATTAGTGAGGATTCGTTGACCAACGGAGAAGCAATCAGGAAAGCGAAGGTAACTCCTAGCGGGATACCAGCACTAATAAAGCCGATAAATAAGGGAATAGACGAGCATGAACAAAATGGCGTGAGGACTCCCAATATTGCCGCAAAAAGATAATCCAGGCCATACCATCGTCGCTTTGTTAGGATATTTTTGACTTTGTTAGTCGGAAAATAGTATCGAGTAATCGCCATCAAATAATTGATTAGTACCAGTAAAATTCCAATTTTTATAGTGTCGTAGATGAAAAAGTTAAGAGCACTACCAAAATATGAAGCTTTGGAAAATCCAAGTAAATTTGTAATTACGAAATCTGAAAAAAACTGTAGTGGATAAAAAATATCCATTTAGCACTTACCTCCGCAATCACAAACCTTCTTTGTAGATACACTAGTTATGATTTCTTTAATCCTGTCGATGCTATGAGCTCCGAGCATGGCTATTTTGCCATCGATGGTCATAACTGGCGATTCCATGACCCCCAACTCAATAACTTTAGTAATGTCAGGAATGTAATCAACAGTGGCCTCTATGGATAATTCTTGGATAGCTTTTTTAGTTTGTTCGTAAAGATTTTTACAGGTAGCGCAACCAGAGCCGATGATTTGGATTGTCATGTTTTTATTTGAAATATTAAATTGGTAATGTCAGTGCCCTTGTTGGTGAGGGAGTAATAGACCTTTTTTCCCTCTTTTCGGCTGACGAGTACATTGGCATTTTTTAAATCTTTCAAGTGGTGTGAGATGAGACTCTGGGAAAGATCCAGGTGAGAGATAATGTCACATACGCAATGTTCACCGTTTTGGAGAATACAAAGAATTTGGAGGCGACTATGCTCAGAGATTAATTTCAAAATACCGGACAATTCTTTTAGTCCAAGATTTTTTTTATCACCCTTGGAACAGCAATCATATGAACTCATGTTCATATGATAATCCGAAGTAAGGTGAAATACAAAAAGGTAAAATTGTATACTTGCTCATATGAACTGGTTGTTTTATGCAATTTTGTCTCCGGCTGTATATACAATTGTAAATTTTGTTGACAAATATATATTGTCAAAACACATCAAAGATTACCGGGGGATGTCGATGTTTGCGGCTATAATGGCAACTATTTTTGGGACTTTGTTTTGGGTAATAAATGGACGACCGAGTATGGCAACCCACGATATATTTTTGATTATCGCTTCAGGGATACTAACTTTTTCGGCACAAGTGCTTTATTTTAAAGCTTTAAGCTTTGAAGAAACCAGCAAAATCATGATCCTGTTTGCGATAGCTCCAGTGATCACACTAGTATTATCATTTTTGTTTTTAGGCGAACAAATTGGATTGAGGCAATTACTTGGATTTGTAATCATATTTGTCTCGGTGATCGGAGTCTCAATTCAAGGACAAAAAATAAATATAAAGCTATCCCCTGCTTTATACCTAATAATCTTAAATTCTCTTCTTTGGTCCACTGGTGCCGTACTTTTTAAACTGGTAATAGATCAAAATAGTTTTACACAAGTAGTGGCTTATGAAAGCTGGGGAATAGGCATTGGAGGTATGGTTGCCTTTTTGTTATTTAAAGGAATCCGCAGTTCATTTTTGGAAACATTAAAAAGTGTTAGAAAGTCAGTCGTATTTTTTATCTTTTTAAACGAAGGAATATTTGTGGTTTCGAGATTGCTAGCTTTTTTGGCTATATCAATGGGACCATTGGCCCTAGTTAGTATTATTGGAAATACAAATGTGTTTTTTGGGTTGATATACGGGACTATATTGACTTTGATATGGCCTATGGCTTTTGAAGAGGATATATCAAGACGAGGACTGATTAAAAAAGCTGGATTTTCATTATTGGCTTTTTTGGGTATTGTACTGATCAATTAACTATTTGACCTTTTACTTTTTTAGTTTGTTTCTTTTTTACTTCACCTTGGAATCTGACACAAATATCAACTAATGGTGTGTCAGGTTTCAGACTTTCTTGAAAACTTGTTTGGTTGATGGATGATTGCTGTTCCCACCTCACTCTGACTTCTTCCACGTCGACTCCAGTCTGAGTACAAATCCCACTCTCTCCTGAGTTAATACAAGCCAGGCAAATTAGCGGAGGAATCTGTCTCAATCCGATTGCTTTGGCTGTTTTCATTGGATCAAGTAGAGACATTACGTCGCCGGTTACATCGACCCGCTTTTTAGACATGTTATATTTTATCCTAAATATCCACTAATTTAAACAAGTAGAAGTTAAATATTATTGTCAAAAATAAAAATAAATAGACTGTGGCGACAGGGTTATGATGCGATTTTGGATATTGTTTGGCTAATAAATGGCCGAGTCTGTGTGAAACACTGACTTGGGGTATAATCTGGACATATGAGTCAGGAAAAACTGCGTTCGTTTACGAGTTTTTTGACAAATAGGATGGTGGTAATAAGGCAATCTTATAGAGATCGTCTTATGCAAAATGAACTTAGTCAAGACTTAGCAAAAGAAAGCTTGTCGTTTGAAGTTGATGCTATGTATGAATCATGGGTAAACTTTGCACCTCACTTTTTCAGAGAAATGTATCTTGACTTTGATTTGTTGATTAAATCTGGTTTTCAGGCTGATGAGATTGCAATGAGCTTGGGAACAACAGCCAGAATCCCGAGATATTACACACAATTATTATTACCAGGTGCTTATTTGGACACGACAATATCACTAGAGGAGAAAAAGATTTTTTTAGGGTTATTTGTTGATGTGGTGAGAAAAGTGTACGAAAAGCCGCAATATAATCAGCCCAACTTTGAATCACTTTACGATAAAAGTGTAACTAGTGAGGAGATGAAATTGGCTTTGGCTGGAAGGTTGATACCAAGACTTGAAGAGGCATGCGAATCGATTTATTTTGGGGATCAAAATATCGGCTTTCCTGAGTTTGGATTGATCAAGAGAGGTATTCCTGATCACGTGACTTTGAGTCAAACATTTGATCTGAATTTGGGACAACGTCAGTTTCCTGGATTTAGTCGAGTCAAAACATATACAACTTACTCAGAGGAGTCAACTGAGGGTAGGCTTACAAATTTCTTAGATATCTATGTTGGTAGCTTGTTTATGCACGCCCAAATGATTGATACAAAGTGGAGACTTCGTAGGCCAGCTTATTGGCTGTTGGAGAGAGGTTACGCAACAGTTGATGATAAAGTTCTAAGTGTAGGTGAAATCAATATCTTGGCCGACAGGGTCCCAATGATAGCCAAGATAGTTGAGAAGGACAGATCAGCTGTCACTCTAGTTGATAGAGAACTTGAGTATTGTTATGTTCAGTCGTTACCACTTCGGGAATTAGGTCAGCTTCTCGGAAAAAAATCATGGTGCTTGTCTGATGGTGCAGTTAATTCGATTTCTAGTCAAGAATCATCCTCCAGACTCAAAAAGGATTGGGTAATGAATCACTCGGTCGAAGTTTCTACCGAGTTGATAAAAAGATCTGTGGAATGGGTCAAAAATTTGGAAGTCTAACAAAATTGACTTACTAGATGTGTAGATCTATACTTCGGTTAAGTTATTTTAGTTACATAAAGTATCTTATGAAAAAAGAGATTGGTACTAAGCCCGGAATGTTAGTTGATGGTAATAAAAATGGTATGGTCTTTAGACGAGGAATGGTAGTTACCGCGTTAAGTGTGGGTACAGTAAATGTTAGTAAGGGCGACCAATGTAGCTGCACAGGTCAACCTGGTCAATGTGACTAAAAAATAAATGACCATTTTGTTATCTGACAAACCGGTCAAGTACCCTGATTTGTTTGATAGTCGGGTCGAGGGTTTTTATTATGTTTACAATCCCATTTCCAGTAAGGGCGTCATTATTCTGAACAGTGAGACTGAATATATTTTTAATCTCATCGACAACGAGAGAACGGTAAGCGATATTCTAAAGTTAGCATTGAAAATCGATCCTTCAGTGACATCTACTGATATTAAGAAAATTATCGACTCCTTGATTAATTCTCAGTTGATATATCTAAATTTTGAAAAATATCGTCTCAAAACTGTCGAAGATCGGGATTCTGTTAGTGACCCTAAACTACTGAGAGTTTGGATTCATCTGTCCAACCAATGTAATTTACGTTGTATCTATTGTTTTGTTCACAAATCAGCTGAAAAAATGGATTTGGTAATGGCCAAAAAAGGTATTAAAAAAATGGTTGCCGACGCTAAAAAAGGTGGTTATGAGGAAATTGTCTGTACCTTTGGTGGCGGAGAACCTCTCCAGGAAGTTGAAGGTATGATGGAGCTAATCAAAGTCGGTAGAGTTGAGGCTAAAAAAAATAAAATTCTTCTTCGATTTGGAATAGTCTCCAATGCCACTCTTATAACTGATAAGGTGGCTGCCATCCTTAAAAAAGAAGATATTTTTACTGCTGTTTCCATGGATGGAGTTGGTGAATTTCATGACCGTCAGAGGCCTTTTGTTGGTGGTGGTCCGAGCTTTAAAGCAGTTAGACGTGGAATAGATGCTCTAAAAAAAGCCGACCTTCGTTTTAACACTACGGCAGTTATTACCAATAAGAATATTTCTCATCTTCCAGCTCTCACTCGCTACTTTTTGGAAAATGATATCCCCTTTATCTATGCTCTTTACAAAGAAAACCCAAATTCATTGGAAGACATGACTGCTTCTGATGATCAGTTAATAAAATATTTCCGTTTAGCTTTTGCTGAAATATATAAAAATCCACCTAAATATTCATTGTTAGGAGGCTTACTCGATCTAATAATTCTAAATGCGCCGCATTTACATCCGTGTCGTTCTGGTCGACACTATCTGGTTCTTCGTCATGATGGCAAAATTGCATTTTGTCCGGTTAAGATTGATAACCCTACCGGTACTTTACTTTCAAAAGGACCAATGCCTGCAAAAATTCGAAACGGTAGTATTCTTACTCCGAAAGACCGTTCGGTCAATGATATTACTATCTGTTCCAAGTGCGTGTGGCGATATGCTTGTTGTGGTGGGTGTCCACTAATAACAAAAATTTACAAAGGTACGTACAATTCAAACTCACCGTTATGTCATGTTTTTAGATCCCTAATTCCAGATCTACTTAGAATTGAGGCAAAAAGATTGATTACCCAGGCTGGATTAGTTAACTAAGTGATGGCTAAAAACTATTTACTGATAAAAACTCCGGAAGCGGATTTGTTTACTATGCGGACTATATGGGAAGAGGTTGGAAATTGCCCGATTAATCCCATGCTATATTCTTCAAACTGCATTTGTAAGTTGATTATTTAGTGATAGGTAAAAAATTTAATTGACTTTCTAAAAAATTGGTATGATTACTTATAATGAGGTACATAAGACCACCAAGAGTAACAAGCGGTAGGTTGCTCCCCCTTTCATTAGCTTTGACCGTACTTGTTTTCGGGTACTTAAGTAGATGGATATTTTTTTACAAGTTTGATCCTGTTTATTGGGAAAATGCCTATTACGAGTCGCAATGGAATATACCGAATAGTCCTAGAGGTATTGGAGATGATGGTCTTTATCGGTATATAGGATATCGGTTAGTAAACAATAAAGAAAACCCATTTAACGTAAATTACGAAGTGCCTCCACTAGGAAAATATACCTACGGGCTATCTGCAAAGTATCTTGGAAATCCATTTTTTACAACATTTTTGTATTACTTAGGCTCAATATTTTTGTTTTTTCAAATCTCCAAGCACTTTTTTCCATCAAAATTAGCTTGGTTAGCTACCATATTGTATGCATGCAATCCAATGATTGTTAATGAAATACAAAACACGATGTTGGATTTGCCATTAACATTTTTCTTTCTATTGTTCATTTATTACTTCACTCGTTATCTAGATAATAAAACTACCAAATCCTTGTTTTTGTCGGCAATTTCCTTAGGGTTGATGGCAGGAGTAAAGTCTCCGTTTTTTATACCAATGATCGCAACTGTTAGCTCGGTATTTATTGTAAAAAGTGGTCAAATTAAAAAAGTGCCTATTTTCTTATCCCTCATTTTTGTTGGTTACATGATTTCATACTTTTGTTATTTTATTAGACACCCCAACCCAATTCCTTGGTTGAGACTGCATGAAAAAATCTATCTGTTCATGAAAAACAATGGTTCTACTCATGACTGGTTCAGTGTTTTGAGGTTCATGCTTACAAATGAATATCGTGGTTTTTGGGTTAACGCCAAGAGTTATTGGCCAACAAACTGGTCAATAATATATCCACTGGGACTGGTTTCATTAATTTTTGGGTTATTTAAATATTTCAGAAGAAAGCCAATCCCAGAGTGGTTGTCGTTTTTTGTTATTGTGACAACTTGCTATCTTGTTCTTAACTTGACTATAGATTTTTGGCCAAGATATCTTGTTCCAATTACTCCTATTTTAGTGTTAATAATATCTTATTTTCTTCGCAAGCACAGGGTATTATTAGTTATAATTATGTTGACATATCTGCCATATTTATTTATGTTCTTTTTTCCAAAACCTACTGAGTTTAAAGAGTTATTCGATAGGCTATATAAGTCAAATTATTACAAAGATACCTACCAATTATTAGATTCAAGTACAAGGAATAAATTGGATGTGAACACATGGCAAAGATTATCGGCGAAAACTCCATTATCAAGTGAGAACTTTGAAATAATAAAAGAACAGAATCAGTGGCGGATACACCTGTTGAACAAATAGTTCTCTATCATAGGAAAATAAAGTATTTCTCGTATTATTCAAAATGCTAGGTAGAAAATACTCTTAGATATAGATTTTGATTTGGTTGATTATGTTGAAGATTAAAATCGAGGAAACATCTGGATGGGTTTCTTTTCTACGAAGCGAAATTAGCTTAAAAAGTTATTGGCGGGCTGTTTAAATCGATTTTGGAACTTATTTAATTAAAATTAAAAAAATTGGAATTGCACGTTGTGAGTCTCAAACTATTTAATAATTTCGGTAAGATTGTATACTTTTTATTGTGAGGTTTTATATTTATTCAGGAATACTTATTTTTCTTCTAGTTGTATTGAATATTGGAGCTTTTTTACTTTATACAGGCAAAGTATCGATGAAGTCAACAAATAGTAGCAAAACGTCCTTGGGTGACTTGGCTTTCGGTACTTTTGCAGGTTTAAATAATACTTTCCAAAATAAGAACACGTCAAGCCAAATTGCAAAAAAAGTTATTCCGTCGTTGGACAAAGATGTAACAATGCAAAAAATAAGTAATGTTGGGTATGATTTTTACCTTGGTCAGCTTGACTATCCAAAATCACCAGCACTTAGTGATGATGTAAAGAACGCAATTACGCAGGTTATCTATAAGTCACAAGTACCAAAAAGACTACTTGGTAGAGTTGGTATTGTGGTAGTTAATACCTTGGCAATAACTAATGGTCAAAAGATAAATACGCCAAATGGGTTGGTGCAGCTTCCTTCATTTCCACCAGCTTTTCTGACTGGCGGTGGCTTATATCATCAAAATAATGGTCCCATGTCCTTAATCTATATTAATTCAAAAAGAATGTGTTCGAGTATGAATCAAGCTTTAGAACAATTGTTCGGTCAGCCGACTAGCAAACCAACTACATGTTATGTTGATAATGATTTTTTATCAGATACATTAACTCATGAGTTGGCACATTTTATAGGTAATCAGATGACTGATGCCGAGTGGGCACAGTATTACAAATTAAGATACATTCCCTCTACGACTCCAAGAAGTGGAGATATGTGGGAAACTTCACCAGAAGAAGATTTCGCTGAAGTATATAAGAATACGTACACAGGCAAAGAAATCAGAACTGTATTTGGGAAAATTGAACCTGATTTTGATTATGATGAGGCATCTGTTTGCCGGGAGCTAAAATATAAAATGATGCAAACATATAGTGATCAGCACGTTTGTAGTTTACCTTTTACAACCATGAGTTGTTATAAGGTTTTGAAAGATAAGGCCAAATATGATTCATGTATGGCAGATTATAAGAAGCTTGTTGCTGACAATAATACTAAATATGACAATTGTGTCAAAGATAAAGATACGTATAACGAATCACTCGGTGCTAGCCAACAAATACAGGATTGTCGGAGAGATGTCTTACTAAACCCTGAAAAATATAAAAATGATAAATTCTGGATGCAACCATATAACTCAGTTGTTGATCAAGCCTCAAAAGACTTTGTGAGAAGTGTCGTAAATCGTCTACATTAAGTTAATTTGTGTTTGCGGGTCCTATGGGATTTGGTTCGACAAGCTCACCATAAACTTCTCATCCCGTAGATTTAAACTAAAAAATCCGCATAAAGCGGATTTTACTTTGCGGGTCCTATGGGATTCGAACCCACGATCTTCCGCGTGACAGGCGGATGTGCTAGACCGCTGCACCAAGGACCCTTCGACTACGCTCAGGGCTATAGCCCATGAGTTGCGGTACGGATAATATACCAAAACTGCGGTTAGTTTTAAACTAGTTGCTTATTCGAGGATTCCATCAAGATTGGCATCGTAGATGATCTCTTCAGCAATTAGACGATAGCTGAGAATTTCTTCTGGTTTGAACCAAACTTTGATCTCGAGTTCTGCTTCGGCAACTGATCCAGATGAGTGAATGATATTTCGGACTGAGCGATTGTCAGCATTTGAAGCGGAATAAGAATCAATAGTGTAGTCTCCACGGATGGTGCCAGTGGCTGAAGTAAGTGGTTCGGTGGAACCGGTGATCTTGCGGACAACACCAACTGCGTTCATCCCCTGCCAGATCATGCAGACAACTGGACCAGAGCTAAGGAATGATTTGAGGGTAGTACGAATTCCTTCGGCATAGACAATGGGATCATCAGTACCTAGATCTTCACCTCGGGCTTTAGCAGCTTCGATGGATTTGGTGCCAGTTTTGAAAGCCCATTCTGGATCGGTAGAGTAATGAGCCAGAGCTAATTCTTTTGAAGGAATAAGCATCTTGAGAGCGACTAGTTTGAGTCCGCATTGTTCGTAGCGTTTGATGACTTCGCCTATCAGGCTACGTTGGACGCCATCTGGTTTGACAATGACTAGGGTTTTTTCTTGTTTATTATCGTAATTGTTCATAAGTTGATTAATTGATAAATGTCGATATAATGTAACCATGGACAAAATATACAAATCCATGGCCGACAAGAATCGTCGATTGATTCTGAGAATGCTAAAGGAAGGCGAGCAAAATGTCAATCAAATACTCCAAAGTTTGGAGATAGGACAGGCAACTCTTTCTTCACATTTGGCTGTACTCCGAAAAGCTGGACTAGTGTCGTGTCGAGTATTGGGCAAACAAAGGATCTATAAATTAGAAGTTTCAACTCTTGACGTATTATTAAAAGATATTGAAGACTTTAGAGGTGGTGAGCACGAGATAGTTTCCGGTGAGATAATATTACGGAGAAAAATGACATAGATGGATTGACTATGGGATATAGTCAATGTATGTTATGTCATGGAACAAAAATCATTCTTTTCAAAATATTTCAAATCATCTGAAGAAGTTATCAGCATGTTTTTGGGTTTAGTTATTGTTCTGGTTATGGTGGGGATGGTAGTCAATTATTTTCAAAAAAGACGTGGAAATGTGGAAATAGCCGGATTATTTGACAATAAAAATAAACCAAGTGAGCAAGTAGCCACAAATACACCAGGTGCTGAAGTAAAAGCTACTCCGGGGACTACATATAAAGTAAAAGCAAACGATAACCTTTGGAAAATTGCAGTAGCTACTTACGGTGATGGATTTGCTTGGACAAAAATCGCTAAAGAAAACAATCTAAAAAACCCAGGAGTGCTGACAACTAATCAAGAATTAAAATTGCCGGTGATAACCAAAACAGAAACTAAAGTAACCGCAGTAAAGGAAGAGGTTAAAGAGACACCAAAAAATCACACTGTGTTACGAGGTGAAAGTTTGTGGAAAATAGCAGTTGCTTCTTATGGCGATGGTTACGCTTGGACAAAAATTTGGACGGCAAATAAAACCAAGCTACATAATCCCAACGAATTGGAAATCGGAATGGTGTTAGCACTGCCTAGTTTGAAGTAGTTTCCGTGTTAAAATTTGGTCAGTAAAATAACGCGGGATTAGTTCACCGGTAGAATGTATCCTTCCCAAGGATGAGAAGAGGGTCCGATTCCCTTATCCCGCTCCGACCCAAACTGGTCAAGCCGAAGTAGCTCAGTTGGTAGAGCATAGCTTTCGTAAAGCTGGGGTCGGGAGTTCGATCCTCCCCTTCGGCTCATTAGAAGAATAATGGTAAAATAAACAAAATATGGCTGAGTTTCACCGATCAAGATTGGAGAAAAAAAGCGATGAAGAGATTACTCGAAAAACTATTTTTTTGGGAATTTTGACAATTGTCGTTTTTATTTTACTTTTAGTTTTTGGATTACCTTTTTTAATTCGTTTTTCGATTATTTTAGGAGACCTTAAGCGGGGAAAAGACACAGAACAGGGAGATCGCGTCTTACCACCAACGGCTCCACGAATAGTTATACCTTACGAAGCTACTAATAGTGCCACTATCACCATCGGTGGTTACGCAGAACGTAAGGTAGCCGTCGAACTGCTAAAGAATGAGGTTTCATTGGGTAGAGCAGAGGTAAATGACAATGGTGAGTTTGTATTCAATGATGTACCGCTTGATCAAGGGGAAAGTGTGTTTACTGCTGTAGCAATTAGCGAAAAAGGTGGAAGTGGCGAGCCCTCAAAAGAAGCAAAAATCATTTTTGATGATAAACCACCTTCCTTGACTATGGTCAATCCAGCCGAGGATAGTTTGAAAGTTGATTCAGCTGATTTTGATGTGATCGGGCAAAGTGAAAAGGGTGTGGTGGTAACTGTAAATAGCCGCCTCGCTATGCTTGACGATAGTGGAAAGTTCAAAATTAAACTCCAACTAAATACTGGTAAAAATGATGTTGAAATAGTGGTCAAAGACTTAGCAGGTAATGAGACGAGGAAGAAGATCGCAATTACTTACGATATTTAGTCTGAGCTTCAAGATGATATAGGAAAGCGAGAATTATGGTGGTGTGGGGATAGAAAAGTGAATTTGCAAAAAGCGAGTGAATTAAAACAGCAATAAACATAGTCCGGATAATTAAAGTAGAGGATAGAAATAGCTGCCAGAAACTAAAGGCAAAAAGTACAAACCCAATTATTCCTCCAGTGATAAGTACATTAAGCAAGCTGGCGTCATAGCCACCGATACTATGGGAAGTGGGAGAACTACTTTTGTAGTAAGGAATATTGTTGTAGCCGATTCCAAAAATGGGATGCTTTTTGAATAACTCAATCCCCTCCTGAAAATTTATTGATTTGGCATTAATCGAGGAGACTCTTTCAAGTTTTGTCCCCTCTCCTGGTTTGCGAGGTAAAGAGTAGACACTTATTCCGATTAAAAGTATGGCCAATAAAACTATTGATATTTTTTTGGAAAATAATCCATAGAAGCCAGAAGCTCCAAGTAAAGAAAGATATGTTGATCGGCTATAAGTGAGGACTAAAGCAAGATAAGTTAGGGCAAATAAAAATTTCTGTTGGTTGTAAAAAAACCAAATGAGAAAAATAAGGTACGCCAATCCGGTAAAAGTGGGGTCAAAAAAGGTGCTGACTAACCGATTTAAATGATCGTCCCAACCAACAGCTTTCATGTAGGTCAGATCTGGCCACATAAAATATTGAATAAGTCCAAACAAGATATTGGCCAACATCGTAAGTTGTAGAGCTTTTTTAAACTGTGGTGAAATTGTCGGGGGAAAGATGAAGATAAGTAATAGACAACTAAGCCGAAGTAAATACATGGCTGGTGAGATGGGATTGTGTCCATTTAATTGAAATTGAATACCTAAATTTAGCCATGAATAGGCTAAAAAGATAAATATTAATTTCGAGAATTTTGGAAGGGGCTGACGAGGTCGGTTTAAAAATGAAAAGATAGTGTAAATAATCAGGACTAGATCAATGATGGGAAAATTTCGACCAAAAATATCGACTCGACCCAATTGACCTAAGAATATAAGAACTAAGAGTAAATACTGGATTAGGGATTGTATAAACACCATAGCTTAGCCCTGACTAGAAATGAATGAAAGCTCATGCCAATAGCGAGAATGATACCCGGAGTGCCATCTAAAAACCCAAGATTTAGAAAATAGTTTTTAAAGAATTTACCGGTGGGGTAAGCGATGATGTGGAAAAGTGACACTGGGACCTTGGTACTAAACAACTCTTTGGAACGGATGTCTGAATAGAAGTTTATTTTTTCAAAGAAGCTTTGGAGGTGGATGTGAGAGAGGTGGATAATTTCGTGATTTACAGTTAAGGTAGGCTTTGAACTCACCCAGAGTTCATGGACCATGCCAGAAAAGTAACCATAGCGTTTGTCAAACAGACGGAGAAAATATTGGTTGGCAGTTTCTCCATGGTGAAGGGTGGTTCCTAAGAAATTGTCGGCCCTTAAAAAGGCATAATTTATATATTGATTTGTATCGATATTATTGATGTAATCGATAAATTCTGGTGACGGTGTCTCGTCGGCGTCGAACCAAAGAATCATATTATTGGTGGTATTGTTGACGGCAAACTGGTGCTGGGCCGAGAAGTCATTATTTAGGTCACGCTCCAAAACGACGACTTTTAGCTTCTTAGTAGCCAACTTTTTGGCGACCTTTATTGTGTCATCTGTAGAGCTGTCATCGACAACTACTAGTTCATTTACTTTCTTTAGTTTAGGTAGCCAACTCCCCCATTTGCTGATGTTTTTGGATTCGTTTTTGGTGAGAAGAATGAGAGAGATGTTATTCATAGTTGAATTGAAGTTATTTGCTTTGCCATTAATTTCCAATCAATAGTATTCACTTTTAAAATATTTATTTTTTTTAGTTTCCGTATTTTAGATAATATTTTTGCTACGATTTCTAAATCGTTGGTATTGAATAGTAATCCATTTAAACCATGGTGAATAATTTCAGGTGTGCCACCTTCGTTTAACCCAATTACTATGTTGTTATTATAACAAGCTTCAAGTGTCGTTATCCCAAAAGGCTCTTTTCTTTGACAAGCAATAAACACTCCGTGCTTCTTATATTGAGCGTCTTTTTCGTTGTCACTCTCTGTTTCTAAAAGATTAATTTTTACTCCGAGCTTTTTGGAGTAGCTTTTAATAAAATTAAAATCATTAGTTTTTCTTCCTACGACACTCACCTCTTTGTAGCCTGATTTTCTCAATAGATTAATAGCAATGTCATAACCCTTTATGTACGAAAGCTGTCCAACTATAATTGCCTTGTCGGTATTTTTAACTTGAAATGCTTTAGGGGTGGTTTGCTTAAGTCCTGGATAAATTACCTTACTTTCTTTTCTGTATGTTTTTTTTAAAACGTTTTTTGAATATATTGAGTTGGTAATTATTCGAGTGGCATGTATGCAATTGATATAATCTTTGAGAAATATTGGGAAACGTAAAGCTCTCGTAAGAACTCTTTTTATTGTGTAGTGGTCAAATGAAGTTTTTTCAGAAAATTCACGTTTTCTCTCTGCAAAAAAATAGATCACACTTTTGTGCTTTAGAAAACGTAGAACATCTGGACTTTGTGTTACATAACAAGGAAATACGTAAACAACGTCAAATATGCCGCTATCAATATCCTTTGCAATGTTTTTATTTATACTAGAAAGCTCAAATAAACCATGTATTAGGTGTTCTGTTATGTTTCTAGGGTCAGTTGTTTTGTAATAATGGTGTGTTGTTAGGTATAAATTAGATAAGTTGTTGTTTGGTGAAAATATGTGTATTTCATTTTCTTCTTTCGTGAACTCGATTAGTTTTTTTATTTGGAAGAGTGCTCCCCCGGCATTTAGGTTGTGGTAGATAGCAATTTTCATAGTGAGATTTACTACAATGCAACTAACTTTGTAAAAGTTGTTATGCCAGTTGTGAAAGCTGCTTCTCAATATACGATTCAATCCATTGAGACATAGGAACAACATTCTTAAACTTAGCACTTCTATTTATTGCACGGTGATATAGAGATTGTTTTTTCTTATTATGTTTAGGATATCCGACCATTGCTGTTGTTAATCCTAAATACAAAGAAATTTGATCAGTAAGCGCTCTTGCAATTCTTCCGTTGCCGTCATCAAACGGGTGAATCATTACAAACTTATAGTGAATTTCTGCAAGAACAAGGTATTTTTCTTTATTAGTTTTATATTCGAACGAAAGTAACTCATTTAATCTATGAGCGAATTCACTAATTCTTCTTGGAACGTCTTGCCATGGAGGCAGCGCCAATAGATTGTCATACGGGTCTCCAATTCTGAGATCTTTTTTTCTCCAATCACCTCTTTTTTTGAGAACAAATGCAAATAACAGGTTGTGCATTTCTTTCCATTCTTTCAGCCAATCGTTTATAGCTCTATCTTTAAGATTGTGTATTGCACTTTTTTTGACAAGGTGATCGTAAACTCTTTCCAATCCCAACCTTTCCTGTTTTTCAACTAATTTATTATTTGGAGGTATTCCTTCTGTTAATCCGCATTTATAATCTGGTGTTTTTGTATAAGAATTCCAGAGATTCACTACAACGTCGTCTCGAGAAAGGGCTTCATCCATATTATTCTGGATATTCTAAAGTCGTGCTCTCCTCGACAATATCAGAAAGCATACCTTCTACTAATTGTTCTTGAAGTCGACCGTTTTCATTGACATTTTCTTCTTTTTTAAAAAGCTTAGTGATTAGTGACTTTTTTGGAACTTTGATTTCTAAATCACTTTTACTCAAGAAATATGTCGTGCCGTTTGGGAATTCCACCCAGGAAGGTTCTTGGTGAGAGAAACCGACAAGTTCATATGTTTTAAATTCCTCAATTTGAGATGTGAGTTGTTTGATTTTGTCTTTTTGGTTATCGTCTAACTTCGACTTGTTAACCTTGTCACTTACAAAGTAAACTTGGCTATTGTATGCCAAACTTCCATTGTTTTTTTCCATAACCTTAAGACCACTGTCATTTTTTAGCGCCATGAAACCATTCGGTACTGGTCCTAGTGGCATTCTAATAAAGCTTAAGTCTTCTACAGAAAAGAGTTTTTCTTGAACCAAACCTTTGAAAATAAAGTAGATTGTTTTTGCAAATTTAACTTTACTGATTCCTTCGGGAGAGTTTTGAAGTATTTCCTTAGCTAATGAAAGTAAGATGGCAGACATATTTAATAATAACAAATGTAATCTATTATTGTTTTTAGTATAACATATATATGTATATTATGGGGTGTTATTATTGGATGGATAATATCTATTAATTATTAAGTTATTTTATAGAACCAAGTTTTAGTTAAAAAGTTTAATAATATAGGATTAATCTGATTGCAATATATGTACGACAAAATTATTTTTTAAATTGTTAGCTAGTGTATAATCGGGAGTAGTCGGCCGCTTGGCTCAGTGGTAGAGCACTCCATTCACATTGGAGGGGTCAGAGGTTCAAATCCTCTAGCGGCCACACAAGAACCTATAAGCCACTATTGTCTGGAAAGCTGGGGTGATACACTGGACTTATGAAAATAGATTTTAGATCACAAAACGGTTTCTCTATCGGTAACTTCATACTAGAGTTTGTTCAATCAATTGTATTGGCACTTTCGGTATTTGTACTACTTTACCTTTTTGTTGCCCAACCTAACGAAGTTAAGGGGAACTCAATGTTGCCAAATTTTGTTAATGGTCAATATCTGTTGACTGACAAACTTAGTTATCAAATGGGTGATCCCAAACGTGGTGATGTAGTAGTCTTCAAAGCTCCACCAAGTGAACCTTGTGCGGTTGATGAGTGCGAATACATTAAAAGAGTTATTGGAATACCTGGAGATCGGGTAATGGTCAAAGACGGTCAAGTATTTTTGAACGGGTCAAAATTAAATCAAAGCTTTTTACCAGATGATTTTGTATCAGAACCAGGTGCCTTTAATATGGAAGGTGTAGAAAAAGAAGTGCCAGAGGGTCAGTATCTCTGCTTTGGAGATAACCGTTCTCATTCACGTGATGGCCGAGAGTTTGGACCAATTGATAAAAATCTAATTGTTGGTAGAGCATTCTTTATCTACTGGCCAGTGAGTTATCTTGGTTTGGTTCCCACTATTAGACTCTAAAATTCGCTTAAAATTCTTTATTTTCGCGAAGTAAGAGGAATTGTAGACAGTTTCTTAGTTGTTATCCCCGGGTTTTAATTCTTGGTGGCAGAGTTCCTTATACAAATTCTTGAGGTTATCAAAGCGTTCTTCGATGGGTCCCCTGAATTGAAAGGTGACTTTGGTTAGGACATTGGTCTGAGTAATCTTAACCTTGGTAGTATTTTTGGGAAATAAGGTCTCAATGTCAGTGGAAATATTATCGAGGCGGGATTTGAGAAACTGAGGAATATTTTCTTTAGTAATGGGCACTATCCCCTCCTCGATTTTTTTGCGCATGCGTCTGGCGATCTCTTCAGCTCGACGGACGGAAGCTTTTTCTTTGAGAACTATCTTGTAGGCTTCGATTATTAATCGGGTATCTCCAATACTGGAAAGGGCTCGAGCATGACCTTCGGATATAAGTCCAGAAAGCAAACCGTCTTTTAGGGCATCGGGAAGGGTAAGAAGTTTTAAGACGTTGATAACGTATGGGACGCTCTTACTAACTTTTTTGGCAATACCGGTATGATCAAGGTTGAACTCTTCTTTGAGCCGGAGAAAGGCTTTGGCGCGCTCTAGAGGGTTAAGATCTTTACGTTGGACATTTTCTACAATAGCCATCTCCAACATTTGTTGTGGGCTGGTTTTTTTGATGATAGCGGGGACATAAGGAAGTTTAAGAATCCGAGCAGCTCTCCAGCGACGTTCACCAGCAATAATTTGAAATCCAGCTGGGGTTTGAGCGATGATGAGTGGTTCAAGAATTCCATGTTCGCGGATTGATTCAACTAGCTCAGAAACTGAATCAGCATTGATGATGCCACGGGGTTGCAGTGGGTTTGGTTCTAGTTGGTTGGTAGGGATTTGAGTGACCTCTTTCATAGTACAAATAGAGTACTATGAAAACTGGCGTGAAAAAAGAGATACGAAATGAAGCAGACTAGGTCAATCTACT
>Ga0172379_10004178_pt1 | contig 21719 bp, 13 predicted proteins | sample GrowelOW334metaG_FD_119756 | JGI IMG/M metagenome (GOLD analysis project Ga0172379, IMG submission 119756) | Groundwater microbial communities from an aquifer near a municipal landfill in Southern Ontario, Canada - Groundwater well OW334 metaG | ecosystem: Environmental > Aquatic > Deep... | reverse complement strand
GGTCCGATAAATAATTGCACAAGCGACAACAGATATGATCTTTCCTGGACATATCAATCCAATACGACTCCGCAATTTGCGCAAAAATCATACCGGATCAGGGTGTATGATGATGCAGGAAAGACGAATAATATTTTGAATACGGGAATTGTATTATCATCGAGCACAACCTATGATGCGGATTTTGGAGCGGCTGCATATGGAAAAACTTTGTATTGGGATCTCACTGTTTGGGATGAGACGGATGTTCTTTCGAGCGCGGTAACGGACGGACCGAATATTACGACGGATCCTTCAAAGCCCGGGTGCGAAGCTCAAAATTCAAATGTTATGGGTTTTGCGTGGAGCTCGACTGCAGGCTGGATAAGCTTCAACAGCAAGAATTGCGATGTTGACAAGGATGGGATATATGAAGGAAACAGCGAAGGGGTTCCTGTCGGTTCAACTCCCGCGCCTCCAGGCTGCCAGACCAATGGCGCAGTCAAATCTTATGGAGTAAATCTGGACTCAGGCGGAATTCTGTCGGGTTATGCATGGAGTGAGAATATCGGGTGGATAACTTTCGGTTATGGAGTTTCGGGAGATCCTGATTTTGGCGATATTTCCGGCTGTCCGTCGGGAGCCTGCCAGGCAAGTCTTGATGGCGCAGGTGATTTTATCGGCTGGGCGAGGGCTTGTTCGGTGTTTAGTGCAGACTGTTCGGGCGCGCTTAAAAATCCTTGGGAAACCGGTGACTGGGACGGGTGGATCAATTTGAAAGGAAATATAAATAATTGCGATACGGATAATAACGGGAGACTTGATGTAAGCTGCGGAGGCGATGGCATCATATTGGCCGATGATTGCGATACGGATAATAATGAGTTTCTTGACGTGGCTTGCGGCGGCATTGATAATCTGACGATTCCGGTTAATTCGGGCAATTACAAAGTTATCCTGAGTGGCGGAAATTTCAACGGCTGGGCGTGGGGAGGCGACGTGACAGGCTGGATCAGTTTTTGCAACGGAGCTGATTATTGCGTCAGCGTCGGAACGTTTAACCCGTCCGTTACGAATGCAAACGCGACCTCGATCGATCCTTGCAGGCAGGATCCGTGGGCGGAAAGGATCTCGTGGGTCTTCACTGACGTGGAAGATGACGCGGCAGGAACGTCTCAGAGTGCATATCGGGTTGACGTTGAGAGGAGCGACCTGGCCGTGTGTTCGACGGGAAAACAATTTGATTTCATAAACACTTTGACGGGTAATGATATCAACGGCTTCTGTCCCGGGTTTATAGATTATGGAAATTTTACATATTCATGGAATGTTACTGTTTATGACAGTGAGGATAATGCAAGCGCAGTGACTCCGGGGGTGAAGTTCCCTTATAACAGTTCGGATCCGAATAGTCCTATTGCGACCCCGGACCATTCTTATCCTGTCGCTAATTTTTCATACTCTCCGGATACGGACATCCTGCAATTCATGGACGTGACACTCGATCCTTTTAATGATGTTTCCGGAAATCCGCTTGCGGAGCCGACTTCGGTTGCGGCCGGATATTATATAAAAGAAATGGAATGGATCTTTGGAGATGGGACGCCGAATGACATTGACACCTTCTCCGACCCCGGACCGGCTTTGGGTTATAATGTAGTCCACAATTACGCAGATCAGGGAACCTTTGCGGTGGACCTGAAAGTAACCGATTCTTCCGCTCAGGTATATAGTTGCTATGCGAGCGAAAGATTCACTCTGCAGCCCATAGATGTCATGAGCGAGAGGCCGAAATGGAACGAAGCTGCGCCATAGAAATTAATATATTAAAAAAAAACATGAAACCGAGGAAGCTGCCGAAAAGGAAAGACAACGAATATCTGCTTAACGCAATAGTATTTTTCGTTGTTGCTCTGGTGCTCATTATACTGTATGTTGGCGGATACATAGGAAGAATTCCGAAAGCAGTTCCGGAGAAGGAGGCAGATCCGCTAGAGGAAATGATGAAAACTGTGAATGCGCCGGACGATGGAATCAAAAAGGAGATTCCGAAGGAGCTGATCGACTCAGTGACTGCTCCGGAGAAGGTTCCGGATCCGAATGAAACGGAATTAAGTTCCAAAGAAAGGGAGAGAAAAATACAAGAGTTAATAGATTCTACAACATCTGCTCAGAAATAATTTATATAATATTAATTTTATAAAAATGATAAAGACAAAAATGTTTTCTAAAAATGCAAAGACGGCTGCATTTCTGGCCAGCGCTTTGGTGTTCAGTGTTTCCTTGAGCTATGTGGTTCTGGCTGCGAATTGGACGGAGCCGACGGCGCCCGCGCCGGGGAATAATGTTGATCTGCCACTGAATATCGGGGCGACCGGACAGGTTAAATTGGGCGGTCTTACCCTGAATGTTAATGGCGCTCCGAACGGCCTGATAGTCAATAAGGGAAATGTCAGGGTCGATGAAGGCAATGTCGGGATCGGAACGACAACACCAGCCTCAACGTTGAGCATAAGGGGTGCAGCCGGCAAGGTTGGCACGGGTACGATTTCCGGGGCTGGCGTCATAACCGGTGTTGGTACGAAATTTTTAGATGAGATCGGAGTGGGATCAAGAATAACAGCAGCAGGCCAGACGAAAATAATCAAAAGGATCGTAAGCGATACGTCAATTGAGTCTGAAGTATTCAGTCCGGCTCTTCCGGCTGGTACGGCTTTCACATATGAATCATCAATCGTAAATTTTTCAAACAGCGCGGGAGCGAACAGATTTGCAGTTTCCAGCAAGGGAAATCTGATGTTGGGAGATTTTGGAACAAAAACGCCATATATAACTGGCTCCGATGACAGCCTTATTGCCATGTCTGGGAAGAATATGGATATGAATGCAACCAGTTCATCTGATGGGTATAGCGATAAATTCGACTTTGATATTTTCAGATCCAGAGGAACACCCGAAAATCCGACTATCGTCAACAACACCCTTCCAAATCCTACCGAGCTGGGATGGATAGGCTTCGGAGCATATAACGGAAATGGGTATGTTAGCAGGCTTGGAAGATTCGGAGCGGTGATGGATAGCGGGACAGTTTCTGCGACCAGTCTTCCCGTGAAACTCGTGTTCAGTACGACTCCGGATGGCACGATTGCTCCTGTAGAAAGAATGACAATAAAGAGTGATGGCAATGTCGGCATCGGGACGGCGACGCCAGCAGCTAAACTTGACGTTGTGGGCGATGAAGTTCTTGTCCAAGATGGAAGTCCGGAAATAAACTTTATCGACTCTGATGTCGGGGATATAAATTGGAGATTTGGCGGAGGAACCGGAAGTTATTTGGGAGTCAGTGCGCAAAATGAAGCAGATTGGAATAATACCCTCGGATGGGGAGTAGTTAACAGGTATACGGGTGGCGGAAACGTTAATGTCGGGATTGGAACGAATAGTCCGAATGCAAAATTGGATGTCAGGGGAAATGTAAGCATCGGAAGCGGCGCCGCACAAGCGAACAAAGCTCTTTGCTGGAGAGCCGATAAGACAATAGGGTACTGCTCGACTCAGCCGGATGCAACGGGATCTTGTACATGCAATGCTATAAATTAAAGAGAGGATGAAATGTTGGAAATGAAAACAGACGAAATCATCCCATATCCTACAAAGGCAATTCAGGAATAGCGGGAAATGACAGAAATAAGCAAAAGGAAATTGAGGGCATTGAAACATGATAAATAGATAATTTTTTGATACGATATTTTGTTGTGTAATAATGCGTGAAATGTGTTATACTATAAGTGTTGTAATTGATGCAGTATGCAAAGATTAGCTAAATAAATAAATAAAGCAATGAAGATAGACAAAAAAGCCGTCAGTTTGGTCGCAGTCAGTTTTTGGATTCTTTTTTCTGTTGTATATGTCGCTATAGATATTTGGGATGATTTCAAAAAAGAGCAGTTGAGCGCTGCGTTGCAATCGGGATACCAGCAGGGCAAGACCGACATGATAAATGCGGCGATCTCCCAGGCTAAAAACGAAAAATGCGATCCATTCTCCATTTACAATGACAAAGAGCAGGTCCAGCTGATAAGTGTCAGCTGTCTGAAGCAGGATCCGGCCCCGGCTGATGGCGCGACAAAATAAATTTGTCCGGCATGGGGTGTGGGAATATCTGTCTTTCGTAAATAGGATTTGGAAAGAACAATAAACAAAAATAAAATTATCCATGCCAGTAGGTTTGGCATTAAAAAATAAAAAATATATTCCGGCAATAATTATTGTTGCTGCTGTTTTATTGTGTTTTGAATATGTCTATTATGCAGGTGCCGCATCTGCTCCCGCTCAAGTAGCCGGTTTGAATGCTACTTCCGGCAATACTCAAATATCTTTATCTTGGACCGCGCCGGACAATGGCGGTTCTGCGATCACAAATTACAGAGTTTATCGTAGCAGCCCGACTAATGGTTCATATTCATTGCTTGCTTTGGGAGGCTGTTCAAGTCTTGGAAATACAACAATCTGCACTGACTCTGGTCTTGCCAATGGCACTGCATATTTTTACAAAGTGTCAGCCGTTAATTTGATTGGCGAAGGTCCACAGTCTGATGAGGCAAGTGCTATTCCGGTTGGCCTGGGTTGTCTTAAGACCGGAGGAGGATCATGGCTTGATTCTAATTGGACAAAGAGGAAACCGATAATCATTTCCGAGAATTCAGGATCGAATCTTGTTGATCATCAGATAAAAGTGACAATTGCATATGATGCAGATATGCAATCGGATTTTGACGATATCAGATTTACATCTTCGGATGGATCGACCCCGATCTATTACTGGCTTGAAAGCAAAACTGATTCTTCAACAGCCGATTTTTGGGTAAAGGTTCCAAACGTACCTGCTTTTGCAACCGATACGATATATATGTACTATGGAAATGCGGCTGCATCAAGCGTCGGCAGTTATGACAACACTTTCACAAAAGACTACGCGGAGTCCGGACTTGTGGGACTTTGGCATATGGATGAAGCGGCAGGTGCGACAGTTTCGGACAGTTCGGGTAGTGGAAACGGCGGAACAATGGGCGGTGCACCCGACAATCCTATCCGGACTTCCTCGGATGGAGGTCAATGGGACAGCCGTAATCTGCAGTTTTCTGCCGGAAATTCACTCAGCTTTGACGGAACAAATGATTATGTATCCATTTCGCCAGACAACGTCTTTGATGGACTGACCTCCGGAACTTTTATGGCGTGGGTCAAGGCCAATGCCGGAGCATCTGGTTTTGACTCGATATTTACAGCGGATTCGGGAAATTGCACGTATCCGTTTGAAATAGCCATGACTACTGTTGCTGGCACGACTTATTTTGAGGTTTGGGGAAGCGCTAATGGCGATTGTAATGCGGAATTTGACGGTTATGTCCAGGTATCTAATCCGACCAATTGGCATCTTGTTGCATATGTCGTTTCCGGCTCAGGAAATGAGTTCTATCTTGATGGCGTAAAGCAGGCTGTTGTTAATTATGACGCGGGAAACGCAGCCAGCAAATTCTTTTTCAATAATTCATCTTCCGGAACGACCCAATATTATATAGGAAATAGTGCTGTGTTCGGCTCTGAGCACCCGGGGGAGGTGTTTGATGGCGAGATGGATGAAGTTCGCCTCTATGACCGTGCGCTTTCCGCAGGTGAAATTAGCAGATACTATCTCAGAAGCAAATATGCCTCGCCTGAACCGGGAGTCTGTATCGGAGCGGAAGAAATTTCAGCTGACATTCCCTCCATTCTCAATATAACATCGCCAAACGGCGATTCAGTGGCACAGGGAGATGTTTTTGGGATCAATTATTCTTTAATTGATCCGGATGATATAGCTACCGCAGCTTTGTATTATGATAACGATATGAATAATGCAAATGGTTACGTGGGCGCAATCGCACTCTGTGGATCTGTTCCGGAGAGCGCAGGGGCAATATGTAACTGGAATACGGCTGGCATTGTTCCCGGAAATTACTATGTTTATGGCGTGGCTTCCGACGGAGTAAGCGACTATTCAGGCATGATCACTATAGGAACATTTTTCAACTATGAAATATCGGATATGTCGGACATGGTTCTGACGACGGGAGCGTCAGCAACAAGGGGTGCCGTTATTAATTTGGTCCAGGCGCCGGCGCAAGACGTCCTTCTTTCCTATAGTATAAGCCCTTCCGAGCCTCTGATCGGCATAAGCTGGTCGGTAGGCAATGTTTGCCAGCCGGACTGCACCCGCACGTTTGATATAGATATCGATCCGAGCACTCCGACAGGCGATTATATCATAAAAATAACCGGCCAAAGTGCGGGACTTGCCAACAAAGAGAAAACTTTTAAATTGACAGTAATTCCGGCGGCAGAATATTCGAATCTTTATGGGTTTGGCTGGAGTGATACGATCGGATGGATAAGTTTCAGCAGCAAGGATTGCGATACTGACGGCGATGGAACTTTTGAAGGAGCTTTGGAGGACGGAGGCGCCGCTCCGGCGAATTGTCCTTCTTTGGGAACCGCTTTCCCTTATGGAGCGAGAATTAGCACAAGCACTAATGATCTTTCGGGTTATGCCTGGGGAGAGAATTTCGGCTGGGTCAGTTTCAACTGGCCGGATATCAAAGATGTTGTTACTCCGCCATTCATTCTGACCGAATGTCCAAACGGGGGCAATTGTCAGGCACGCTTGGACGGAAATGAATTTAAAGGCTGGGCCAGAGCTTGCAGCGTTTTTGCAAATAATTGTACAGGACCACTTCGTCCGCCCGAGGAAAGAGGAGGGTGGGACGGATGGATCTCCTTGAATTGCATCAATGATGCCAGCTGCGGCACTTCAAACTATAAAGTTGTGCTGGCGGGAAGCGATCTTTCGGGATGGGGTTGGTCGGGACTTGTCGGAGGCTGGATAAGCTTTGATGGCGTAAAGATCAGGATAGGCGACAATAAACCGGCTTTATGGATATTCGGCCAGATGGGCATTGATTATTGCAAGAAAGATCTGCCCGGAGCGGTGTCGCTGAGGTGGGAGTATAACGATGCCGAAGACGGCTATGGAATGCAGTCGGCCTATGAGATCGAACTTACGAAATACGATAGCATCGGAAATTTTGTCGCTGAATGCAAACCCGGCAAGAAGAATGATAATGCCACCAATCTTTTGGGAACCGAAATAAATTCAGTGGCATTGTGCGGCGCGAATTTTATAGATTACGGAGGATTCACATATATTTGGAAACTTAGGGTTTACGACAGCGACAATAATATAAACGAAGGAGATTTTATGATCGGAGATCCGTTTCCCGACAGTGTGGATGAACTTGGAAGTCCGAATCCTTCTCCCGATCATCAATATCCCAGGGCGGAATTCACATATGCTCCTGCCGGCAACATACTCCTGTTCATGCCTATAGTTTTTGATCCCTCATTGTCCTGGTCGGATGATCCGCCATATACGATCGACAGATATCAGTGGTTCTTTGATTATGCAACGAACCCTGTGACGCCCGATGCCGAGGCGATAACTCCTCCTCCCGGATACACGGAAACATACTCATATCCGACGCCGAATGTTTATCGAGTTGATCTTAGAGTGAGAGACTCCGGCGGGATAGAGTGCTGGGCGCATGACAGGGACAAGCAAAAAGACGTAAATATCATGAGTAATAAGCCAAAATGGAACGAGGCGGCCCCTTAGTCATTATAAATATAAAAAAATGCAGGTTAAATACGATAAAAAATTGATCTATGCGGTGTTTGCCGTTTTTCTGGTGTTCATTGTTGCTGTATGCTATGTTTTGCTGAACGTAAAACCCGAGACGCCCGAACAGCCGGATCAGCCTAAAAGAACTATGCGGGATGTGTATGACAGCTATGGACCATCTGACGATGAATCATTAAAAAAGAAACCGGAGATCGTTCCGTCTAAAGAAGTGCTGGAGGCATATGGTCCTGATGGCGCGGTCGCACCGGACCCCAAAAATGAAGTAGTGATCCCGAAGGAAATACTTGATTCCTATGGAACCAATAGATAGTCCATTATAATAATTTTAAATAAACACTATGCCAATCGTGAAAAAAAATTTTGAAAAAACAAGAATAGCTTCCGTTCTTCTTAGCGTTGCCATATGCATTATGGCGTTTGGCTATACGGTCATCGCCTGGTCTCCCGCTCCCGCCGATCCTCCCGATTGTCCGGCTGGATATCCCGGATGCGATGCTCCGCTTAATGTAGGCAATGCCGGACAGACCAAGGGAGGAGGGCTCATCTTGAACACGGCAGGCTGGCCGAACGGGCTTTCCGTTGCTGCCGGCAATGTGGGGATCGGAACGCTGACACCGGACTCAAAACTGGACGTGATCGGTGATGCGGCTGTGGATGGCGGAGCGGCAACAATCAGCACTGGCGGATATACGGACACCGTGACGATATCAGGCGACAATTTCAACAACATGGTCCCGGGTGTCAGTCAATTGATTTTCCACTTCGGCGGAGCGACTCCCTATGATGATGTTCGTACGGTGACATCTTTGATAGGTGTTCCTCCTGTTACTCAAGTTAGGATAGACCAGAAAGCGAATTGGAATGGAAATTTTAAATATATCATACATCCTAATGGCATAAAGACCACAGGTGCATTGACTACGAGCGGCTCGGTCAGTTTCTTAAGCGATTATGAAGGCATAGGAGGCATATATATTCCCAATATGGATATGCTTCTCGGAGGCGGGACTGATGGAATATTCAAATTCAGGCAAGAAGATATCGCTACCAAGCCCAGCAGCATGTTTATTTTCGGAAATCACAAGGAGAATGTAGGCACACCAAATACCATGGTCATAGACACAAGAAATGCCAGAGTCGGAATTGGGACGCTAGCTCCAGGATCCAAGCTCGAAGTTTCAGATGGTGGTGCTGCGCAAAACACAACCGACAGGATGCTTTCTGTTCATGGAAATGCCACGGGTCCGACTATGCACACGGCTGCATTCTATAATAATAAAGCCAATGGCGTAGGATCTTTCGGATACGGATTAACATTGGGAGCAAAGAACGATGATTCATTCGGCAGTATTCAGTCTGGACAGTTTGATAATAGCGGCGCCCTGAGCGGGCCGGGTCTTAATTTGATCCTTAACCCCGACTTCGGCAATGTCGGAATCGGCGCGCCTGATCCGAGCCAGAAACTCGATGTGAATGGTGCTATAAAAATGAGACCATCCGCTGTGCCCGCTGCACCTTCAAACGGGACGATGTATTATGACTCAACGTCTAATAAATTTCAGTGCTACCAAAATGGGACTTGGACGGATTGCATTAGCGGCGGTGCAGGCGGACAGTGGACTCTTAGCGGAACGGACATGTATAACAGCAATTCGGGGAGCGTGGGTATAGGGACTTTATTTCCAGCTTCGGCTCCAAAAGAAAAGCTCACGATCGGCGGAGGAGATGTTGCGCATTATGAAATAAACAGTGCAGTTGGAACGTCCGGACCGGATTATGATATTTATCGGGCAAGAGAAGGAGCGGGCCCGGGAATTCCGGCTACAGTTCAAAATGGAGATTATATTGGAGGTATTCGATTCAAGGCATATGACGGCGACGAATGGCCAAATTCCGGCGGCCGGGCAAGCGCATCAATACAAGCTCAGATTGATGGCGCGACCGGGAACAATGATGTGCCGGGCAGATTGATGTTTTCAACCACACTTGACGGAACAGATGCGCCTGTTGAGCGGATGACCATAAAAAATAACGGCAATGTCGGCATCGGGACAATGGATCCCAAATCAACTCTTGAAGTCAATGGAAGTTTGAAAATCAGCGGAACGACGGAAGGCGCTGAAACACCGCCGAATTATGCCGGACTCTCTATGCCCAGTGCTGATGTGATCGTGGGAGGGGGGGTGGATTCCGTTTTTGCTTTCAGACACATTGATGTGGCAGGAAAAAACAATCTCATGATTTTCGGCAATCAAAGCATCGGTGGATCTACGGACGGACCTTTGGCAATGACGATCGATTCCGAGTATCGCAGGATCGGAGCAGGATCTTTCACAAGTGGTGTGCGTCCGAATGCGACTTTGGATGTCAAGATGTCAAGCGCTGTCGCGACGGAAGGTCTACATATAAAAAGAGATGCGGCCATGGGTTTCGCTTACTTGAATATAGAGGATCAGGCGACTAATTCGATATTCAAAGTTCACGAGAATGGCAAGGTGGGCATAGGTACATCAAGCCCAACTGACAGGCTGCAAATTGAATCAAATTTAACCGGAGCGGATGACAGCAGCATCATGATCAAAAACACTAATAATTCGGGCGCGAAGACTAGGATCAGATTCAGTACTGATGCCGGAGAATTTCTGATCGCCAGAACGTCCGCGGATTATCCAATTTGGCCCGGATCGGGTGGCGATGTTGTCTTTAACATGAGCCCTGCAGTAGCCGGGCCTTCGAGCGATAAGTATAGATTTATTACTACAGATAGCGGCGGCGTCAATGGTGACAGAATGCTGATAACGGCAGACGGGGATGTTTCGATCAGCACATTGGGCAAGGGGTTAATAATGAGATCTCCGGATGGAGCTTGCCACAGACTCACAGTAAGCAACGCCGGAGCCTTGAGCACAGTCGCAGCTGTTTGTCCGGAAGATTAAAAGCTTTGCCGCTCAAATTTAGTTTTGAAAGAACGCCGTACGCTTTCGAGAACGCCATGCGGCCTAACGTTATGAATATCGAATTCCACAAAATAAAAATAATACCATCGGTTCTTTCCGTAATCTGTTTTTTTGTACCGTTTTTTTTCGCATATGCAACTGCCGGAAACGATATCACGATCAATGAACTGAAACTTGAGTCAGCGGAATATAAAAATAGCGATATCGTCAGGGGGAATTTTTTGATCCAGAACAATTCTGAAGGAGGTTCCGATCTGAGCTATGAAATTACCTTGATCCAAGACGGAAAGATTTTTGATCGGGTTACGTTTCAAGTCAAGGAGCAGGTCCAGCCGGAAAAAAACATAATTCAAGAGATCGAATACGGATTGCCGGTCAATATCAGGACTGGAGAATATGTCCTGAAGATCCAGTTATATTCGGAAGACGGATTCGCTTTGAATTGGGAGGAAAAAGAGATATCAATAGAAGGGAACAATTTTTTTGTAAACGTGACTAATAGCTATATCCTGAAGGACGGAGAGGCGCTGGATGTAAAAGAGATCCCAGAATATTATCCGGAAGATGTTCCCGAGATCGAAGCGGATGTTTATAATCCCAATGATATCAGCGTAGTTTTGGTTCCAAGAATAACTTTGTGGAGGATTGATCCTTCCAAGACGGAGTCGGATCAATTTTTTGGAAGCGAGGTTGAATTGCTTTCCAGGAAGAACGATAAGTTCAGGGTTGATATGCCGAAGCTCGGCCAGCAAGGTGTTTATGCCGCCGAAATGGAGTTTCTTTATCAAGGAGAAAACATATCCAGCATAGAAAGTTTCAGCTGGAAGATTATAAACAAGGATGCGAAGATATCGAACATAGAAACGAAGGACGGATTGTATTATCCCGGAAAGGAAAATAAACTGATTATCGGAATCGAAGGGTCTGTTCCTGCGGGGGAGACGAGGAATGCGCAGCTGACCATCGAACTGAAAGACAGAACTTTTCAAACGCTGGAAACGCAAAGCCGGCCGATCGAGATAAGAAGCGGCAATTTCGAGGTTGAGGTCGTTTCGAGCGTTCCTGTGGACGATAACTCGCTGAACGTAAGAGCTGTTATTAAAGCTGATGATAAAATAATCGATGCGTATGAGGGGAAGCTTGCCGTGAAGATCGAGAGAAAGATCATTGGCGAAAAGGAGAGTAAATTGGCGGGCATGATAGCTGCGATTTTTGTTATATTCATTGTCATAGCATATATTGTGGCGAAAAATTTCAATAAGATCAGGGATGCAGCGGTGAAAAAGTTGAACAATTGACGTAAATTTATTATAATATAGTATATAGCGCTTAAAGCGGAATAATCATATAAATATGAAATTTCAATTCAAGGCGATCACGATCAGCGGGAACCAGCAGGAGGGGAAGATCGAGGCCACCACCCAGGAAAAAGCCATTGAGATCCTGCAGAGGCATAAGCTCGTTATTGTTTCGATAAAGCCTGTCAGGGAATACCTTTCGCTCGGGAAAATGTTCTCGTTCCTTCATAAGGTCAAAAGAGAGAAAATAATCATGTTCTCGAAAGAGCTGGCTGTTATGCTTGAATCCGGCATACCTCTCGTCGAAGCGCTCAGAATACTCTATGGGCAGGAGGAGAATGAATATTTCAAAGAGCAGATATACAGCATAGCGAGCAAAGTGGATGACGGCATGCCTTTTTCATCGGCGCTTGCGGAGTCTCCGAATCTTTTTTCGGATTTTTATATCAATATCGTCAGGGCGGGCGAAGCTTCGGGAAAATTGCAGGAAACATTCGTGCACCTTTCGACATATATGGACAAGCAAAGCTATTTGAACGCAAAACTAAAGAATGCAATGATATATCCCGTTGTTGTGATCGCGGGATTCGGAGTTGTCGGTGTCGGCGTAATGGTGTTTGTAATGCCTCAATTGGTTTCAGTGTTCGACAAAGCCGGACAGGAGCTTCCGTTCACAACGAAGGCTCTGATCAGCTTGTCGAAGTTCTTCCAGGACTATCTTGTTGTGATCATTGTCCTTTCCATTAGTTTTGCTTATCTTTTGAAGAGCTATATATCCACGCCCAATGGAAAAAAAATATTTGATGCCATGATCTTGAAAATTCCCAAAATAAAAACCATATTGCAAAAAGTCTATGTTTCAAGATTTGCGGGAAATCTGTCCATGCTTATCGCAAGCGGAATACCCATAACTGATGCGCTCAAGATCACCGGAAATATCGTGGGGAATAATGTATACAAGGAATTGATCTTCAGCAGTATCGATGAGGTTAAGATCGGCGGGTCAGTATCTTATGTTTTTGAAAGAAGCGATAATTTCCCCGTTGTGGTTTCGAAAATGATGAGGATCGGAGAAAAGTCCGGGCAGTTCGGCAAGATACTTCAGGATATATCTTCTTTCTATGAGAAAGAAATCGATCTTGCGATCGAAGGCATAATGGCGCTTATCGAACCGGTTTTGATATTTGTTCTTGGGATCGGCGTGCTGATATTCATATTGTCGATCTTGCAGCCGATCTATGGAATGACCAGCACATTAAGTTGAAACAAAAAATATGTCAGATCCGAAATTAAACAAAAAAGAGTTTACCCTGAGGAATTCGAATGGTTTTACGTTGCTGGAGATGATGCTTGTTATCGTCATAATTTCGATAATGTCGGTTGTGGTCATGAATAACTATAATTCCCAGAAAAAAACCAAGGAGATGCAGTTCGCGATCCAAAAGATTTCGGATGACATAAGAAGAGTTCAAAATTATTCGATAAATATAAAGAAATTCGAGGATTATGACATATCCGGCGGATACGGGATCCATTTCGAAAGGGATGGCGCCGGCTATATCATATTTCTTAATTCTCCATCAGTATTGAACAAGGCTTATGTTTCCGGCGAAGACCAGATCGTCGAAACAATAGTTCTTTCTCCAAGTGTTACGATCGAAACTCTGAACGGTGTCTCTGATCTTCCGAATGCGGATATTCTGTTTGGGCCGCCTTACGGGAAGGTGAATATGACATTTAATGGAACACTGCAGGGCAGCGGGGCAACCCTGGAGGTCAAAATATTGAGAAGTCCCGAAGGCTGTCCGACGTTCTGCAGGACCGTTACGGTTAATTCTCAGGGCCAGATAAAATAAATCAATGATCGGAAAAATAATAAAAAACAAAAAAGGATTCGGATTGCTGGAGATCGCGGTAAGCATTTCGGTGATCATGATCAGTGTCATACCAATCGTGAACATACTTACGTCATCACTGAGAGACGAAATAGATATTGAAGCAAGGCTTAATGCTGTTTATCTTGCACAGGATGGGATGGAAATAATGAGAAAGATAAGGGACGATGACGCTAACTTTCCGCTCACAGATGCGCTCTTGGAGGGAGACAAGGTCATTGTGGTGATAAATTCCAGTAACTATGGGCAGTGCAAGAATGCAAAGATAACGGACGGGTTTGAGTTGAAGGATAAAACCGCGCAAAGCATGCAGGTATTGACCAAAGAAATCAATGGATATATTCAGTGTGAATATGATACGGAAATTACGTCGTCCGGCGAATGGCATAATTCGGGTTTTCAGCGGTATGTTAATATAAGCTATCCTGCTGTAGGCGTCATGAAGGCAACGGTAAAAGTGGAACGAGGCGGAAAAGAACTGTATTCATTGACGTCATATCTTAATGATCTCAGATAAATTAACCCAGATGCATGAACTTGACCAAAAAGGAATGACGCTTCTTGAAACCATGGTGGCACTCGGGCTGTTTTCGCTTGTCATAGTTTTTACGATGGGGCTTTTCATAAGCGGAATAAAGTCTCAGGCGCGCGCAAGCGAGATGAATCTGGTCAATAATGAAGCAAGTTTTCTTTTGGAAAGAATGGGCCGGGAGATCAGGATGGCGAATAAGATCGATGATATGCGAATAAGGAATTACGATGACAGCGGAACTCCGAATCCTGGGCCAAGGATAAATTTCACCAATCACGAAAGCAAGAGTGCGGTCTATTGCCAGGCGGATTCGTCCGGGGTTTGCGCGAGCGGTGCGAGCGCTGTCGCTGTTTCGGTGGGTTATGACGGGAGTTTTGTCCCAATAAGCTCTCCGAATATAAAAGTGACCAATTTGCATTTTTATTCAAATGGCGATCTGGTTGCATCTCCGGCGGAACAGCCGATCATTACCATTCTGCTTGAACTGGAAAGTTCGAGGGATCCCAGCGTCACGATTAAATTGCAGACATCCGTTGTTCCTAGGGTTTATTAATGATCATAAAGAGCTAAGATTTTCAAAAACAAAATGCCAACCAAAAAGATAAATTTGAATAGAAAGGGACAAGTGGCTTTGTTCGTGGCTGTTTCCATTAGCGCTTTTTTGCTTTATTTAGGCCTATATACAATGAACAGGGGAGTGGGGGAAAGGAGGGCATTGATAGATGCGCAAAATTCCGTTGAGTCATTTTATCTGGCGGACACCGGCGTCGAAAGATTTCTTTATGAACTTAAGCTTCAGATCAGCAGTCCCCTAACCGCCACTTATGGAGCATATCAGAGCATGGATTATCTTGCCAAATGCATAAATGATAATGATTGTACTGATGCGGACACTCCGCCTAACAATGAAGTGGTAACCGTCGGGGATGGCTCTTATAGGATCGTTGTGATAGGAAACGTGATAAAGGTCAGAGGAAGCTATCGCAATGTGAACAGGGCGATCGAACTGAGTTATTCTCCATAAAAAAATTTCGGACCGTTAAAAAAATAAAATAATATAAAAATATGGATTCAACAGAAAATGCGGCAACTCCGCCCATTGTCCCGAAGAACATTTTGATCATCGTATTGATGGTTTTGGTTGTGGCGGTCGCAATAGGTTTGGGATTGCGTCAAAAAGAGGGCGGAACAACCGAGGAACCGGTAGTTGAAAGATCGGACATAAAGCCGATACCGGAGCAGGAAAGGATTATCGTTCCGAAAATTATCTATAATCTTTCCGGTAAAATAACGAAAATCGACGGCAATACGATTGTTTTCAATGCCGAGATGTACAATGTCGATGAAGAGGGTGTGCGTACGGTCCGCGAGGAAGAAAGAAAGGCGATCGTGAATCCTCAAACCAAGGTGAGCAGTCTGACTTTTGTCAATCGCACTCCCGTAGAAAAAAATATACGGCTTAGCGATTTGAAACCGGGGGATTATATCGAGGCTATTTCCAGTTCCGATATAAGCAAAGCGGACGATTTTTTGGCAGCTAAAATAGTAGTAAAATCTTCTTTATAATATTTTCGAAAGAACCATATGATAAAAATGCATTTGATATATGATTTCACAAAGTTAAGAATCTTGTTTATAGGTCTGATCGGTTTTATGCTGTTTTTTATTTTCGTCCCGACATCCTTTGCTTCGACAATCACCCAGAATGAACCTCTCCAAGATTGTCTTGATGCGAAAAGAGTGGTGGATCTTTCATGGTCATCGGATATTCCCGGAAATCCGACGTACTATGTTATGAGAAAACTGTCCAGCGAGATCAATTATTCGGAGATCGGAAATACAGAAGCCTTGTCCTACACTGACAATTCCGCTTTAAGCGATAAAAGCTATCATTACAAAATAAAAGCTGTTAAATCCGGAGATATCTTTTCCAACGAAAAGACATCGGGAGCCAATTATTGTGCAGCTGTTTTTTCCGAGATGGATGCAGAGTGCAAGGCCAATGGTCCGCACAATAGTCTGACCTGGAGCACTGCAACGGGGAATATCCTGAAATATGAGATCCTGAGGAAGAATGACACACTCGAAGAAGCGGAGTTCGTGAAGATTGGCGAGACAACGGACCATGTTTATGACGACGGTCCGAATATCATCGGAACCAATTCATATTCATATTCCGTGCGGGCGAATTGGCAGGATGGAACGAAAAAAAATTCGGCAAGCGTTTCGATCGAGGCAAGGGCTTGTCCTGTAATATTGAGTTCAAATACAAGCTGCAATAGCAGTGCTCCGGGAGGGCAAAAAATAAGCTTATCCTGGAACAGCCTGATGGGAGCGGCAAGATATGAAATATACCGCAAAACCCCAAGCGATCCGGATTATTCTTTGTTAATGAGCGTTGATGCCGCCACTACGACATACGATGATAGTCTTGTGGGAAGTATGCCTCTGAATTATTGGCAGAGCGGAAACATGGATTATTTCATCAAGGCGGTCTGGATAAAGGATCTTGAGGAAGTTGCAAAAAATTCACTGTCAAAACAAACAGCCAATTATTATTGTTCGCCATTTGCCAGTTCAAGCGGCATGTGCGATGCCTCCGGAAATCCCGAGATGCATGTCAGCTGGACGAAGATAATGAATTCCGATTTTTATAATTTATTCAGAAACGATACATCTTTTTTGGGGCAGTACGGCAGCGGTACGAATTCTTTCGTGGACTATTTAAGCCCCGACGATTGTCCGGGGGCGAACTGTACTCAGAATTATAAGGTTGTTGCCGGAGTCACCGGTTATCCGAATTTCACTTCCAATACGGTGAGCCAGAGCATTAATTGCGCCACGATAGTTCCACCGTCTCCCACTCCGGTCCTGAACAGTCCCGAGGTCTTCTGCGCCAGCGGGGATTCCAGGATAAGGCTCAGCTGGACGTCTTCGGAAAACGTGATCTATTATACTCTTTATAGGAATGGCACATCTCTTCTTAATCTGACAAATACGACATATATCGATTCCGGAGTCGAGGCGGGGTCCGAATATACCTACTACGTCATTGCAAACGGCAGGGAAGGGACTCAGACCGCTCCGAGCATGGCTGAGACCATTAATGCATCGAATTGTATTCCGCCAAATGCCCCCATTCTTTCTATTGCCGGATCGTGCGTGCTTGGCAATCCGAAGGTTGGTCTTTCATGGTCTTCAACAAGCAACACGATCAACTATGAAATAAAAAGAGGGTTGTCTGAGGCCGGTATGGCAACGAAAGCCACCGTGGGCAATACCACATATTCTTGGAATGACACCGACAGTCTGAATCCATCTACCGCTTATTATTATCAGGTCATTGCCAATGGCGATCCGGGTGTCGCGCGGGGATATTCCGCTGTGCAGTCCATAACAACGGATTCCTGTCTCCCAACTTTACCGGTTGTCAGTCTGCTGGATTCTTGTTCCGGCGGAAACCCGAAAGTAACTATCAGCTGGATTTCGGATGATGCAAACACCCAAAACTTTAAAGTTTTCAGAGAGGATCTGGGACTTCCAATTGCGACTGTTCCGGTCGGAGGGACATATTCGATCATCGATCCGAATCCTTTGCTTATCACAACAACTTATAAATATAAGGTTGTGGCGGCGGGTTACAATGCCGGCCAGGAGGCATCTTCCGTCTATCAGCCGGTAACGACGAGCAATTGCTCGCCTCCCGGACCCTTCATCCTGACCGATCCTCCAAGTGCAAGCTGCCAAGGCCCATATCCGAAAGTGCAATTGGATTGGACAAACAGCGCCAATGCCACTTCATATGACCTTTTGCGTTCTGTGTCTTCTCCTGCCACGATCAATGGCGTAATATCGCCCTTTGGCGATGTCGGACACGGAAATATTCTGAATTTTGACGGATCCGATGATTACGTGAATGCAGGCACTTCCGCCGATCTGGACATGACCACAAATGATTTTACGGTTGAAGTTTGGGCAAAAGCCGATGGCGGCACTTATGGCAGAGGGATAGTCAATAAGGGCGGATGGGGTTCGACCGGATATTTTATTTCAGAGGCATATTCTCCCAGTAACAGATATTCATTCGGAGTAAAAGATAGCTCCGGATATAAGGCGGTTTCACTTCCTCTTTATGAAACCTGGGGCTGGACGCATATTGTGGGAATAAAAAAAACCAATCATCTTGAGGCGTGGGTGAATGGATCCAGTGCAGGCGAATACAATGGAACGATCAATACATTGAGCAATCCGACAAAAGCCCTTGAGATCGGAAGAAGCTATAATCCGTATTATTTCAATGGTTCTGTCGGAGAAGTAAGGATCTATAGGCGCGCCCTTTCTTCAACGGAAGTGGCGGAGCACAAGAATGGAGTTTATGCCAACGAAGCGGATCTGGTCGGTTTGTGGTATTTCGATGAAGGAGGCGGGCAGATCGCATCGGATAGTTCGAACTATGGCAGAAATGCGACATTGGGAAGCGCTGCCGGAGCGGACAGCGATGATCCGGCATGGGGAAGCGGTCTTCTCTCAAAGACAAATTACAGCTGGAGGGTGGATGCATTCAGTTCCGGCGGCAGCGCCAGTTCAAATACGATATCTCCATTTTTAACGCCGGAATGTCCGCCTCAAAGATCAAATCTGGTCTTGTCTCCGCTATGCAGTTCGAACAAAGCGGTAGTGGATATTTCATGGCCGTATGCGATTGATACTTCAACTTATGAGATCTATCGGAATGGCGTTTTGGTCAGAACTGCCGCCCAAAGCATAGATCCGGATCTAAGAAAATGGACGGATGATAATGCCGGGGCGGGACTCAGCGATTCAACTAATTACACGTATTATATCAAATCAATCAGTCCGAGCAGTGCAAGCAGCCAGTCTGCCAATCGTGTTGTTACAACGGTTTATTGCGCTGTTTTGTCTGCCCCTACGGGATTAACTGCCGCTTTTTCATGCACCGGTACGCCTGCTTCGACTCCCAGGGTGTCGCTAAGCTGGAATGCCGTTCCCGGCGCGGCTTCATATGATATCTATCGCAATGGATTATTTTTGGTGAATGAAACAGTTTTGACGCATGAAGACACCACGGTCACTGTCAATACGCTTTATGACTATACGGTGAGAGCAAAGAATTCGGGAGGGGAGAGTTCTGATTCAAGCATCGCATCGATCTCGCTTGGAAAATATTGTACTCCGCAAAAGCCGGTAGTCAGTTTAGGCGCGGGTTGTTCGGGTGGAAATCCCGCCAATAATATAAGTTGGACCGGTGAAACATATCCGAACACGGCAATATATAAGATATACAGAGGAACGACAAATAATTTTGTGGATGCCGGGACTGTTTTGATCAAAACTATTGACAAGGCGACCCAACCTGCTGCCTTTGGTGCCAGAACAATTATCGACAATCCTTCAAGTCCCCGGCTGGAAGATGAGGCGACATATTACTATTGGGTCCAGTCTATCGGGCCGGCCCCAATGAATTATACGACCCTTTCCGATGCTACGAATATTGTGAATCTTTTTTGCGGACCTCCCGAGTCCACAAACACTCTGATAGGTTCATTCCAATGTTCCGGAACGCCCCCTTCGAACCCGTATGCGCATATGTCTTGGCTTTCGATCGGACATGCGACTTCTTATGACGTATATAGGAACGGGATATTTTTGACAAATGTAACAACCCTTACTCACGATGATTATACTATTGATGTCAATACTGCGTATGGATACACCGTCAGAGGCAGAAGCCCTTTCGGACAAGGGGCGGATTCAAATGTCATTTCGATCGCGGCTGGACACTATTGCACGCCGTCGGTGCCGGCTATTGATCCGATCGTAACGGTTTGCGAAAGCGATCAGTCGAAGAATACTGTCTCATGGACGGATGCAACGCCCGATAATACCAATAATTTTGAAATTTATAGAAGCACCGGCAGCGTCTCAATCTCTAATTTTGAAAGCGTAACTTTTACGCCTCCCGGATGGACGACCGGAGGAGATGCGAATTGGTTCAGGGATACGTCGGCCTCAAGCGATGGATCGGCTTCGGCCGCCAGTGGTGCAATTGGAAACAGTCAATCCGCTTTTATTGATTATGACATCACGGTCTCCAGCCCATCCGCATTAAGGTTCCATTGGAAAGTCAGTTCTGAAGATAGTTATGATTTTCTTCTTTTTTGCCTGGACAATGATGGGTGCACAAGAGCTACCGGATACAGGAACAGGATAAGCGGAACGTCCATGGCATCTTTCGCGGAAATGATCGTGCCTATCTCGGCAGGAGCGCACAGTTTTCGCTGGGTTTATGCCAAAGATGACAGTACGATCGGCGGAAGCGATAGGGCTTGGATAGATAATGTCCGGATCGTTTCAATCGATTCGGCAGCGCTATTGCAGACAGTCGGCAAAAATACTCTGACATGGACGGATAATGGGCCGCTCTTGCCGTTAACCGAATATCTCTATTGGATTAAGGCAAACGGTCCGACGGGCTTACTCTCTTTCTCTGCGGGAGCCACAGAGACCTTTTCCTGTGAGGCAATGCCGCCGGTAGCAAGTCTGAACGCATCTTTTGCATGTTCTGGCTCGAACCCCTATGCGGCTCTCGGGTGGGACAATGTTCCAAACGCCACTTCTTATAACATTTATCGAGATGGATCCTATCTGACGAGCAGAACGACAAATTCCTATGATGATATGGGTATAGCGGTCAACACTGCCTATTCCTATGTCGTCAAAGCGGAAAATGACGCAGGTGAGGGAGCAGGTTCCAATGTTGCCTTGATCGGCATCGGCAATTATTGCGTTCCTTTCACGCCGGTTATTGACCCAATTTACTCCAATTGCAGTACAAATGATCCCTATAATATGATCTCGTGGTCGGATGATTTTCCTTCCGGCACCCAAAAATATGAGATATATCGCAATACGATCGATAACATGGGTTCGGCATTGCTAGTTAAGGCTTTGGACAAAACCATTCCTTCCGATCTTGCTGAATTCAATTCCAGGGCATGGACGGACAGTTCGGCGGGACTTCAGGATCTTTGGACATATTACTATTGGATAAAAGCAATAGGGCCCACCGCCCTCACATCCTTTTCGAGCTCGAGGTCGGTGACGACATTGTTCTGCGGAGTTCCTGACGTTTCTACTCTGGCTCTCGGCAGTACTTATTGCGATCTGAACGTGCCATATGCGGATCTGTCCTGGACGGCAAGTGCTAATGCTTATTCTTATAATTTATATCGAAATAATGTCTCAGATTCTCTGCAATCCGTCTATTTTTCCGTCAGGTCGCCAATAACCGATGGCGGG
>Ga0172379_10004177_pt1 | contig 21720 bp, 21 predicted proteins | sample GrowelOW334metaG_FD_119756 | JGI IMG/M metagenome (GOLD analysis project Ga0172379, IMG submission 119756) | Groundwater microbial communities from an aquifer near a municipal landfill in Southern Ontario, Canada - Groundwater well OW334 metaG | ecosystem: Environmental > Aquatic > Deep... | reverse complement strand
TTCATGGTACATCTGATTATTGGTCATGCGTAAGCTTGGCGTTCAACACTTAGTTTTCCTCAATAGTTTAAGCGGGATACTGGCGCTTATGCGGAACCGCGTGCAAATAAAGCCCCCACAATCGTTTGATAACGCATTTGATAATACCTTGTCTCGTCAAATAAAGAGGGCTGCTTTTTTCGCAGGGCATCAATAATCCTCATATCGCGGTAATCGCTTTTTGGAGGCGGGCGTCTTTGAAATTCTTTCGTGACGAGCAAATATTCCAAATCACATAATTCTATCCCCGTTGTTCTTGAGATACGCGTCCTGAATACATCGCTATCACAGAAATCCACCGTGCATTTCAGGCCATCTTTTCTTATTACTGATTTGTTTAAAATAAATATTTTGCTTTCACCGATCGTAGCAACGATACGCGGCTCCACATATTCCATTCCCCACAGACGGATTGTGTCTGAATCTAATCGATGGGGGATTTGATGTGATGCCAAATGTCGCGAAACTTCCATCAACGATAATCTTGTTCCTACATCAATATCCGTGGGCAACCTCTCGGGCAAATCAAAATCCTTTGTATAGCAAAAAACAGCACTTCCATTAATGAGAATGATATGAGAACCGAGCGCTGCCGTAAGCACAGCCATCTCCTTATCAAATCTTTCCCGGGAATACGTTTCAATCGTTTTGTCCATTAGGAGCGCAAAGCTATCTCTACTCGAATGAAATGGTCAATAAATCATCACAAAAAGAGAGAAGGAATCACAGCGACATTCCTATTGTGATCACGAGAGCTGTGCCGAGGAATACCGCAAGCCACAGCACACTCCAGCAGATGATGAAGACTGCACGTCGTGCGTTTTTCTCAAAAAGGAGAACCAGAGGGTATCCCAAGATGGCGCCGCCGCACACGAGCGCCGAAAACACGAATACCGTCAGGAAGAACGCCATGCCGAGGAACGGGTTTGGAAAAAGGTTATCACCCAGCCAGCCATTGATGGTTTGCACCGAAAGGGCAAAGAAAAGAACGTAGCAAAGAACAGCCGTCGCCTGTGCGAGAGCGATCTTCCAAACGGATGTGTTGTGGAGTGTCATAGGTGGGGATGATACCGCAAATCGATGTCGTGTGTTTGGCGTGAGAGTTTTGGCTTGGAGCGGGTAACGGGAATCGAACCCGTCTCTACGCCATGGCAAGGCGTCGTACTACCAATGTACTATACCCGCAAAGAACGCGTGGACATCCTACGAAACAAGCACCGTCACCGCAAGGTTTCTTCTGAAGGTTCGCACATGCGACAGTGACAGTACTTCAGTACAATGAACGACAAGCGGGATTCGTACAATGGTAGTACGCAAGCTTCCCAAGCTTGAGACGCGAGTTCGATTCTCGTATCCCGCTCCAGCACAAATAAGTGTATAGGAGTAGCATAAAATGGTGCCTCAGTTAATAGTTTTTGCCCACAGTCACGAAGCTTGGCTCATTCCAATTTCTATCCTTGTACTTAGTGGTATTGGGAAAATAATCTGGGATCTTTTAAAGAAAAAAAATCCTGCTTCCAGTAATTCGGTTTCAGTTGGAGATCATTCAAAGGCTACAATAGGAGTAGTAGGGACTGGAAACACAGTAACAGGAGATATTATTGGCAATCAAAATGCAATTCAGAATAATTTTTTTATATCCCTAGGCGACAAACCGATTCAACCGAAAGAGTCAAAAGAGAAGATTGAGCAGGATTTAAAGGCAAGAGTTGAAGTTGAAGCAATTATGAAATTATCAAATACACCACATAACAAAAAAAGGCTCCGCGAGATATTCGCAAACACAAAAGATAATGCTGTTAAAATTCAAATATCACTCATTTTAGGCCCATGGTTTGACCCAACAGAAGATAGTATTGGAGAGACGATTACACTTACGGAAGAGGCAATCAATCTTGCGATTAGACTGAAGGCCCGCCCTGAATTAGCAGCATTGTTATCTTATAAAGGTATCTTTTATTCCACTCTTTACACGCAGGAATACGTGGAACAATCCGTAAAATTAGCGAAAGGACAAGGGGAGCATAGGGGTTTAATGGACTATGTTGAAAGAGAGCTAAAGCATAAAGAGGACACATACAAAAAGAGCTTTGCTGAAGCTAAGAGCATCGCTGAACAGGAAGGTAATTATGAAGCACTAGTCGCTGTATTTCTTGAAATAGGCCAAGCAGCAGCTCTTCGTGGTGCCGCTTTTCTACTTGGGGATATTCCTAGACGCATTAAAGAAAAAGAGGCGATGAGAGCAGCTTTTGTATCCGCAGAAACAATCATTAAGGATCAAGCTGATAGGCTACCAAATAATGGCGAATTACAAATCGCTAATTTGCAGCACAATCTTGCAAATAATCTTAGAATGTTCGGGCGAGGCGAAATTGAAGAAGCACTTAAAATTGAAAGAGAGGTAACTAAGGTTGCAGAAAAATATGGAGATAGAGCCCTATATGTTAAGTCGAAGTTTTTATTAGGGCGGCTTGAGGGTAAGCCAGTTCCCGATTATTTTAATGGTGAAAAAGGAGAGTCTCTAATTTAAAAAGGGCCAATACCCCTAACCGGAACTTCGAACTGGTTCCTGATAAGCTCCAGTAAGGAGCTCCAAATTATCGGATTAGCTTCCGAGTAACTTCAAAAAAATCATTTCCGAGAACGATCAATTGCAGACAAGAAATGAGCAGGCAAGCGAACAGCACTCTGTAGCCCCAAACTTTTTTGGAGAAAATAGTAATCAAAGAAATAAAAAGAAACCACACCGTAAGGGGAACAATTACTATTTGTGCTGAATATTTCAATGAGATAGCACAAGAGGAGGTTCCTGGCTCGATGCACCCATCCCTGAAACCAATTGCCAATGCAGCAACAAGAGAGGCTTCGCCTACATTGACGACAATGAACGCTACACACAAAAAAAGTATCGGCAATCGAATAAACCACCGCATTCTCATGATAGCTGCTCCTGCGTCATCAATACGTTTGACGAGCTGACTCTGCATATATTTCTTATCCTACAGTTCTGGAAACAAATATCCACTTAGAAATTTCAAATACATCCAACAGCACTTTTCGTTTTGCCCCTAACCGGAACTTCGAACTGGTTCCTGATCAGCTCCGGTAAGTAGTTTCAATCTTTGCTACAAAAAATATTGTATGAGAATCATCCATTGATTCTGACCCAGGACAAGATGGAACACGAGAGCTCCCAGGATTCCGTGGACGAATCCGAGTACCAGGAGATTCGGGTAGGAGTGATAGAGAACGGTGAAGATCAGCCCTGCGACAAATGTAACAATCACTAACTCCACGGAAGGAATGTGCGCACAGGCAAAGAGGACAGCGGTAACGAGCGAACGAGTTGCGATGGATGGCACCAACGTCGTCAGGTTTTTTGCGACAAAATTTTGCAGCACGAACTGCTGCGCAATTCCCCAAATGGGGTAGGCCATCAACAAGTACCAGAAGCCAACCGGCAACGGAGTGTTCCCTGCGAACCATCCATATCCATACACGGCAACACCTCCAATTGCAGTTAGTACAAGATAAGGGAAGAGACACTGTCGGAGGTTATCAACGCGAAGACCCCATAGATGGAGTACGGATCCTCCGGTTCGCAGAATTCGAACAATAACGTATCCAAGGACTAGTACGACTGCAATTCCGTTGTAGTACGTGGAGATCCGCGAGTTCCATAGGATCTCGATAACAGGCTGCAGCAGACCGATGACCAGAATGGAGATAAGTTCTCCATATTGTGGTTTCATCCAACCTCAGCCTAACACCGGATAGACAAAAATAGCTCTATTTCATCATCTTTTTTCTGGTGCTGCGGCTTTCAGTGAGTCGTTCCATTCGTAACCGACTACGGTTGCCGCGATCGGCATGGCGCCTTGCCATTTGGACCCTGTCGCGACAGCGAAGTCACTGGGAAATAGGCGTTTGATAAACGTAAGTTTTTTCATGAGATTTCGATTGGTTTTTGCCCGTTTTTCGAATGCGTCTTGCTGCAAGACGAAGTACGTGTAGGTTTCCGCGAAGTCCTCCATGAAGTCGGTTTGTGCGTACTGAGACACAAATTCTTCGCTCGTCGTGCTCTTTGCTTTCTGTCCCGGTTTGGTCCACGAGATCCTATAAAAATTCAAACTGGGGTCGTCTGTAAATGTCGGCATGCTGCGCACGGTGAAGGGTGTCGTGGTCATTCTTGGTGTGCCGTGCAGCGCGAAGAAATCCACGATGTGGCCGCACTCATGAATCACGATGGCTCGGAGAGCGTTTTCCTGGAGATTTTCTTCGATCATTATTTCGCCGTACGTGCTCGTGTAGCTGCCGTGCCCCGGTGTGTTTTGAAACATCGTGAGCGATTGGATATAGCGCTTACAATTGGGCGATACTATCTCAATCGTCGTGCGGATGATCGTGCATCCCGTGGCCGTCCCCTTGCAGGAGATTCCGGGCGAAACGAGCGTGGGAAGCATATGCCAAAAATTGGGTCTGCTCAGCAGCACTACAAGAGCGGTCATCAGACCGACAAAGAGCAACAGAGCGCGACGCGGATGCATATGCATTGTTTCTAAGTGTACCAGCACGCTGGAATGATCGTGCGTTATCGCTTATCCGACAGGATAGGACATTGCGTTTTTGTCTTGCAGATGGTAAAATATCTAGATTTATGCCCACGAACCGAGCTCCTTCTTTCGGCCCACTTCTCGTCGCGATGTTCGCGATCTGCAGTGTTCTCTCGACGATGGCATCGCCGGCTCACGCGGCATGTAGCTCGGGTCAACAGTGGTGTCCCAGTGCAGGCGGCTGCATTCCGTTAACGGATCTGTGCATTCTCGAGCCCGTTCCGGGCGGCACGACGCATATTTCCGCTGGTGATGTTGCGAACCTCGGTGCGTTCCTTATCTATGTCAACGGCGGAGTCTGGCAGTGGGCGCTCATGATTGGTGTCGCTATTGCGGTGCTCAACGGGACGATTGCCGGTTTTATGATCGTGACGAGCAATGGCGATTCAGCTCGGATTGGCGAAGCCAAGACTAAATTCATGTGGTCTGCGATAGGCCTTCTCATTCTCTTGCTTGCGGGCATCATACTCAACTTCATCAATCCGATTGGATTCGGAGCTCCGTAATGCATTGCATATGAAAAAACTGACACTTCTCTTTTCGGCTTTAGCAGGCATTGTCCTGGCGACCAGCGCGTACGCGGCAGCGCCGGGGGAACTCTGGATCTACTGCGGTGGGCTACCGGGGTGCCCCTCTGGATTTCAGGAGCGATTCACTGGAGTTCTTGTACTGCTTCTCACGATTTTACCGGACTACGTCGATGCTCTTGGTGTACTTTTCATCATGATTGGCGGCGCATACATTCTCCTTAGTACTGGGAACAGCGAGAGGGTCACAAAGGGGAAGAATGCTGTCATTTGGGCGGTTGTCGGCATTTTTATCGCACATTCCGCGGAGACGCTCGTGGGATTCGTCACTTCCGAAGTGAATTCACGTGTTGCTGCTACAGATCTTTTTATTTCTATCATCTTGACGGCTATCAGTTCCATTACTGACCTCTTTTACATCGCGCTGCTCGGCGTCGCGATTTACTCTGGCATGCGTATGGTGCTTTCTCTCGGCAAGGAAGAGGAATTCAGTAAGGCGCGTGATGGTCTCTTCTGGGCCGCTGTCGGTGCGATCATCATCAATCTTTCTGAGCGTATCGCCGATGCTTTCAAAACCCTCTGATATGAAGCGCTTTCTTCTTGTTCTCGTTGGCCTTCTCATCCCGACTCCTGCATTTGCGGTGCATCTCACAGATTTCGGTTGGAATTGCACGGGATTCGTGCGGTGCGGTGATCCGAATGATGCAATAGTGAGTCTTACGACTACGGTGGTGACGGGCGTTAGTGCGTTCATCGTCGCTCTCGCTGTCGTCATCTTTATCTACGGTGCGATTCTCATGGTGACCTCACAAGGAGAAGAGCGGAAAGAAGCTGGAAAGAAAGCTATTATTTATGCTTCCATCGGTCTCATGCTTGCCCTTCTCACAGGCGGGATCATCTCGTTCATCACTGATTCCATATACTTCTTGGGCACTTCCTCTACCATCTCAAGTTCTAGTTCCAGCTCCAGCTCTTCATCTCCTTCTCCTTGAGGGTGATGAGCGACAAGAGATGAGCTTAAGCGACATGCTTGGATGTGGTAGCCTACGGGGCATGGCGAAGAAGCAGTACATCACCACGGCGATCGATTATCCGAATGCCGCACCGCATATGGGGCAAGTATTGGAGAAGGTACAGGCGGATGTGTGTGCTCGATGGTTTCGTTTGCGCGGCGACTCCGTTCGATTTCAGATCGGCACGGATGAGCACGGACTCAAGATCCAGCAGACTGCAGCGAAGCAGGGTATTACGCCGAAGGAGCTCGTAGACAGAAATGTTCCGCTCTTCCAGGATCTGTATCGGCGGCTCAATGTTTCGTCGGATTTTTTCATCCGAACGACGGACAAGCAAAAGCATTGGCCCACGGTTCAGGAATTGTGGCGACGCCTTCAGAAGGTAGGTGTTCTCGAGAAGCGGCCGTACGTCGGTCTCTACTGCACCGGATGCGAACGTTTCGTGACGAAGAAAGATCTGGTCGATGGTAAGTGCCCCGATCACCAGCGAGCGCCGGAACAAGTGACGGAAGAAAACTGGTTTTTCCTTCTTCATAATGAGCAAGAATGGCTCAAGGAAGCGCTCGGTACGATATATAAGATGGTGCCATCCTTCCGCTCGGCGGAAATGTTCGCTCTCTTGAAACAAGGCCTCGAGGATGTGTCGTTTTCGCGTCCGAAGGAGAGTCTTTCGTGGGGAATTCCCGTCCCGGGTGACGAAAGCCAGACGATGTACGTTTGGTGTGATGCGCTCACGAACTACATCTCGGGGATCGACATTTTCGGGTTGAGTGGGTCGGAGCCACGAAGTGGCGGAGACCATGAGCGAGCGAAGCGAGTCGAATGGTGGGATGACGCACATGTCACTCATGTCATCGGCAAGGATATCGCGCGTTTCCATGCTCTTATCTGGCCGGCGATGCTGCGCAATGCCGGTATTCGTTTGCCGGATACGCTCCTCATCCACGGGTTCCTGACGAACGAGGGGCAGAAGATGAGTAAGACTGTCGGAAACGTGGTCGATCCCGAGGCGGTTCTCAAGCGTTTCGGTGGCGACCCCGATCCGCTCCGTTTCTATTTGAGCCACGAAATTCCCGTAGGCAACGATGGTGATTTCTCTCCGAAACGATTTGAAGAACTTTATGATGCCAAACTTCGGAACCAAATAGGCAACCTTTTGAATCGCATTCTCGTACTCCTCAAGAAAGAAGGAGGACAGATCGTCGATTTTTCGAAGGTGCCGGGGGGAAGCAACGTAGAAGCCATCGTTCCGCAGGCTTGGTCGTTCTACGAGCAAGAGATGAATTCCTTCGTGTTCCACAATGCGGTCGCTGTCGGAGGGCACAATCAAATCGCGGATTTGCTCAATCAGCACATCGGTATTTACAAACCCTGGGAACGCCCGAAGGAGGAGAAGATTCAGTACCTTTCCGCGCTCGCGGAGGCCATGCGACACGTCGCGCTCATGCTTCTGCCCTTCGTTCCTGCGGCCGCGCAGCGCATTTCGAAGCAGCTCAACGTGCCGTACGCGGACAAGATGCTCGCGAAAGATTTCGTACTGACACCGGAACTCAAGCGATGGGGCGGTGTCGGCGGTTGGAAGGCGGTGGGTGAGCCAGAGATATTGTTTGCGCCTTTAGTTGGATGAGAAAACTCTCTTTTTGTTCAAGCTCTCTTTTTGTCTAACAGCAGCGGCCTTTCAGGCCGCGACGCAATCATCATTCCATTTGTGAAACCTCCCAGTGTCCCGATGCCGAAGACCAAGGATATGCTTCCGGCGATTCGACGATGCCGGCCTTTACTGGATTTTCATGGATGTAACGAAGGATGCGACAGGCATCTTCCGCGGTTCGCATATCAAAGCGTGGCTGCCAGAAGGCTCCTATCCCTAGGTTGAATGTCAAACCTGTTTTGTAGAGGTTAATCAATTTTGACACCGTGTACGGTGACCGGATCTGTAATAGGAAATGGTGATGATTCGGCATGATTACGAATCCGAAGAGCAGGAAAGGGTGGGTTTCTTGAATACGGTAAAGCGACTCGACGGCTTCTCTGGCAAAAGCGGGATTCGCAAAAATTGGTCGACGGTGCAAGGTATTCGTCGTCACGAACATCGTAACATCATTTTGCACAGGATGTCTTTGTGCCATACGGACAAATTGTACGAGCCATCACCGCGGCCTGAAAGGCCGCTGCTGTTGTTATGGGGAGATAGCCAAGTTTGTGTATTCATGGTATGCTTTTCCAGCTTCTCAACGTACATCCTTCAGGCGGAGGCGCAGATGCGTACCTTGGCTGGGGTGGAGCGACACGGGGAGCGTATGTACTTCTTTCCAATTATTTTATGTTCGATCCGATGGCCGATCTCAGTAGTCCGGGAGGCGATGATCCGCTTGCACCGACGACCAATTTTGCCCCACCGCCACCACAGCGGCGTCAGCAGCCCGCTGGCACCAGTGGTGTGAACAGTCGGTATGGCGAGGAGCTTCATACCATTACCATTCGCGCGCGCCAGCGCACGTTCTATATCGACCTCAAGCAATCCGCGAACGGGAAATTCCTGAAGGTTTCCGAGAAATCCCGCGGCGGACAGAAGAGCACGATCATCTTCGACATCGAGGATTTGCCGAAGTTCATCGAAGCGTTGCAGGAAATGCAAGGCAAGGCGTGATAGGCGATTAGCGACAGCAGTGAGCGGTCAGTGAGTTTTGCGGCCGCGTGCGAACGCCTGTCCGCTCATGGGCTTTCCGTTCTTCGGCTGGATCTTTGTGACGAAGAGCTTCGTTCCTTCGGCGCAGGGAATCTCGAGTGCTTCTTTCTCCGGCACGAGCGTCGTTTCGAGGATTTTGCTTTCATCAATCGAAACGCCGGGCCAGGGACTGAGAGCACGAACCATCCGGTCGATGGTTTCTGCCGTCATGGTTTTCGGATCGGCCTTTCCGTCTTCACGCGTGAGCTTCTTGCAGAACGTCGCTTCAGAAGCATTCTGCTCAGACTCTTTCAGCGGGGAGGCGAGCGTCTCAAGGAGCAGTTCTGCGCCGAGTGTCGCGAGTTTTTCGTGAAGTGACACAAATGTTTCACGTTCTCCGATAAGAATTCTTTTTTGGCTGAGGATGGGTCCCGCATCGAGTTCCTTTACCATTTTTTGTACGGTGACACCTGTTTCCCGCTCGCCTGAGAGCAGTGCGTGTTGGATCGGTGAGGCACCGCGATATTTCGGTAAGAGTGAGGCATGAACATTGACGGCTGCGACGGAGGGTAGGTCGAGGATTTCCTGTGAAAGGATCTGGCCGTAGGAGATGACGATGAGAAATGGACAATGGGCAATGGACAATGGACAATTGTGGAACTCTTTATTGATGTTTTCCGGTTGGAAAATAGGCAAACCGAGTTCCTCCGCGGCGATCTTCACCGGTGGGGGAGTGAGCGTTTGCTTGCGTCCGACCGGCCGGTCCGGTTGTGTGATGACGAGCTCCACCGTGAACTTCGGATCGTTCACAAGTGCCTTCAGGCACGGAACGGCGAAGGAAGAAGTGCCGAGAAAGACGATCTTCAGCGGATTTGCCATGGGAATATTGTACAGCGTAAGCAGTATTCAGTATGCAGTATACAGGGCTGAGGTTAAGCATTTTCCTGCATATTGAATACTGATCCCTGTATACTTTCTCTTGCGTGCTTCAATCCTGCCGCCAATGTTCGTCTTCATTTGAAGTCACTCCCGATGATCTCGCTTTTCTCGAGAAAATTTCTCCTGTCTTTCACGGGAAAAAAGAATTGCTCCCTTCACCGACGCTCTGCAGTCAATGCCGTCATCAGCGACGGTTCGCTTTTCGAGACGAACGTAAGCTCTACAGAAGAAAATGCGATGCGTCGGAGAAGGACATCATCTCCATTTACTCTCCCGACAAGCCGTTCAAAGTCTATGCCAGCGATATTTGGTGGGGGGACAGTTGGGATCCTATGACGTATGGAAGGGATTTCGATTTCCAGCGTCCGTTCTTTGTTCAGTGGAAAGAGCTTTCAGTTGCCGTTCCGAAGCTGCAGTACTCCGAATATGCCAACGAAAATTGTCCGTACAACAACCGGATCTGCAACGCGAAGGATTGTTACATGTGTTTTAATCTGGACGGATCCCGGAATGCTTATTATTGCGAAATCGGACATGGACTTACCGATTGCGTCGACTGCATGTCGTCCCGCGAACTCGAGAATTGCGATAATTGCCTCACCTGTCAGCATTGTTACGGAGGATCGTTTCTTTGGTCCTGCACGAACTCGTCCGACAGTTCGTTCTGTTTTGATTGTCAGGGATGCAGTGACTGTCTCTTTTGTTGGAATTTGCGAAACAAGCAATATTGCATCTGGAATACGCAGTACACAAAAGAGGAATACGAACGCAGGAAAGCGGAGCTGAAACTATTCAATTGGAGCGCAATGTCTCGTGCATGGGAAGAATTCGTGAATCGCAAGACCGCCGAAGCTCTCCATCGGCATGCGGACATTTTCCAGAGTGAGCAGTGCACCGGCACCGCTATTTTCGAATCGAAGAATTGCACGGAGTGTTTTGAAGTGTTGCGTGGGCAGGATCTGATGCGTGCTATCAATGTGGACAATGTGGCGCGCGATTGTCGCGACGCAAACAACATCAATGAGCGAAGCGAGCTCATCTACGAAAGCATGAGCACGTCCCAGTCGCACGTTCTTTTTTCGCTTAATACGTGGGAGAGCAGCGATATCCTGTACTCCGAGCTGTGCAAAAATTGCTCTTCACTCTTTGGTTGCAGTGGGCTTAAGCACAAGCAGTATTGCATTCTCAACAAGCAATTCACGAAGGAAGGGTATGAGACGCTCGTGCCGAAGATTATCGAGCACATGCGGCGAGGCGAGGAGTGGGGCGAATTTTTTCCGGTGGAATTTTCTCCTCTTGCTTACAACGAGGCGCAGGCACAAGAGCGTTTTCCCATGACGCAGGAAGCAGTGCTTCGCCGCGGATGGACATGGAGAGAGGAGTGTGATGAGCCACCTGTTGTTTTACGTATTGTAGATGCATCCCAACTTCCCGATGCCGTTGACGATATCCCCGATGACATTCTGAACTGGGCGATTCGTTGCGAGGTGACGGGAAGGCCGTTTCGATTGATTGCACAGGAACTTGCCTTCTATCGACAGAGACGTCTTCCCATTCCGCGTATGCATCCGGATGAGCGTCATCGACGCCGTTTATTACTTCAGCCTCCATGGAAGCTCTGGAAGCGCAATTGCATGAAGTGCCGGAAGCCGATCGAAACCACCTATGCACCCGAGAGACCGGAGATCGTGTATTGCGGCGAGTGTTATCTGAAGGAAGTGTACTGAAAAGAATCAAGAATCAGGAATTAAGAATCAAGAAGGATTTGATATTCTTGATTCCTGATTCATGCTTCCTGATTCTCGTCTGGTTTCTGCTTGCAGCTCACCGCTTGTAGCTTGTAACTTCTCTCTATGTCCCACCGTCTCGAGCAGGTCGCCAGCATCATCCGTCGCATCGTTGCGGCGAATGCCGTAGAAGTTCCTCCGAACGTCGCAAAAGTCGTGAATATCACCCGAGTCGATGTGAGCCACGATCTTCAGTTTGCGGATGTGTACGTGATGGCTCTCGAACATGCTGAAGCTGCCGTACGTTTTCTCTCGGCACGAAAGACGGTTATCCGCCGAGGGATTCAGAAGGAATTGCGGGCACTCCACACGATTCCCTCTCTCCGCTTTCATCTCGATGAACATGGGGAGAAGCTGAACAGGCTCGATGAGCTGCTTAATCGGCTCTAACGGGGCGGTGCTCAATTGTTCAATTATTTACATACATCAAACGATGATTCTTGCTTGCCAACAATTTAATCATTTAACAATTTAACCATTTCCGAAAGTCCATCTTAGTTGAGCAGTTCCATTCCCGGGCTTAGACTCCATCCCTTATGCTGGACCGTTCCCTCGTCGATCAGGCACTGAAGATCCTTAAAGAGGGGAAGCGGCTCTGTTGCATGTGCCATCGCAACCCGGATGGCGACGCAATTGGGGCAATCACCGGCATCGCGCAGCTTCTCGAAGCGCAATTTCCGGATAAGCCGGTTCTTCTCTTCTGCGTGGATCCGGCGCCACCGACCTTCCATTTCCTTTCTCACGCGCAGCGTTTCCTCTCCGATTTGGCTCCGGAGGAAGGGGATGTATTCATCTTCCTCGACAGCGCGGAACCCAAGCTTACGGAGTACCACGAACGTTTCCCAAAGATTTTTTCCGGCCAGTGGCCGTCGCTCTGCTTGGATCATCATCCATCGAATACCAGGTTCGGAATGGTGAATTTCATCGTGACGGATGCCGCGTCCACGTGCGAGATTGTCGCGGAATTCGCGGAAACAGTGGGTTGGCCTATCACGCCGGATGTTGCCACTTCATTGATCACTGGCGTCTACACCGACACAGGTGGGCTTTTGCATAGCAATACCACATCGCGGGTTTACCGTACCTTTGCGAAACTTTTGCGTGCCGGAGCGCGTCAGCAGACCGTCGTGCAGCATGTTTTCCGCACCGCCAAACCCTCGACACTGCGTCTCTGGGGCAGAGTACTGGAGAAGATTTCGATTACGGATGAAGGGGGAGCCATTTCCGCGTTGACGGAAGGGGATTTTCAAGCGACCGGAGCCGAGTACTCCGAACTGACCGGTGCCATCGATTACGTCAACGCAGTGCCTGGCATGAGGTTCTCTCTCTTGCTTGCGGAACGCGCAGGCAAGGTGAAGGGCTCGCTCCGCACATTGCGCGATGATGTAGATGTTTCCAAGATGGCGGCGAAGTTCCAGGGCGGGGGACATCGGAAAGCTGCGGGCTTCGCGGTGCCGGGGAAGCTGGTTCCCGAGGTACGGTGGAAAGTCGAGCAGGAAAATAAGCAATGAGTGCTCATCGCGATCCGCTTGAAACTGGATGCTTAATTTGTCGTTTCTGCCTCTTCTGCTTTCTCTGTTGCCACCTGTTCCGCAGCGTCCTTTCGTTTCTTCATGACTTCTTCCGGCTTCGTCGTGATGATTGCGTGCTCGTTCGGGCTAGCCACAATCTGGATCGCGACGTGCGTATTGCCGGCAAAGAGCAGTCCTTGTCCGACGCCGGAGTTGAGCAGGAGGTATTTCTCCCCTTCGGTGAGGTAGAAAAGCTTCGCGAGATTATCGACGCTGGATGCTGATTGTTTGAGGAGCATCTGGAGCGATGTGTTCGAAATGATTGGTCTGCCGTATGGCGAATTGATGAAATCATCGATGTCCTGCGTGATCGTCGTCACGCCGAGGTAGTACTTACGTGCGCGTTTGATGAGGCCGTAGAGGAACTGTGCGGAATCCTCGTACTGCATGAGGTTCCAGGCTTCGTCGACGACGAGTAAGCGTTTGCGCATTTCCGAGCGGACCCGGTTCCAGAGGAAGTTGAGAACGACGTAGATGGCGATCGGACGAAGGACATCTTCGAGATCTCGGATCTGGAATACCACCATCTCTTTCTCGAGCTCAAGGTTTGTCGGACGGTCGAAGAGTCCGGAGAAGCTACCCTTTGTGAACTTCTGCAATGTCTGAGCCATCGCTTCGCCTCCATCGGTGGTCATGAGAACTTCAACGAGGTCGCCAAGTGTCGGACACTCCATCGCCGTCGGATCGGGCGTGGTGAGTGTGATGCCCTTGAGTGCGTACGTATCGAGAATGGCTTTGTCGAGAATTCCTTCATCCGCCGGGGTGATGTTTCCCAGCATGAGCTTGAAGAGTCCGTGGAGGTTGATGACAGCCCCGCGCAAAACTTCGCCGACTTCCGCGTCGTCGCCGCGAACGGCCTTCGGCAGATCGAACGGATTGATACGGAAGGAGCTTTGCAATGAGATAGGGATCATGGCGCCGCCCACAGTGCGACAGAGATCAACATATTCGTTTTCTGGGTCGATGACGTACGCTTGGACGCCCTGAATGAGCGACCGCAAGATCTCGAGCTTTACGACGTATGATTTACCTGCACCGGATGTGGCGAAAACGTTTGAGTTGGCATTCGGTAGGTCGAAACGATCGAAAATAATGAGTGAATCGTTGTGACGATTGATGCCGTAGAGAATGCCATGGTCATCCGTGAGGTCGGAGCTGCTGAAGGGGAAGCTCGTTGCCAGAGCCTGCGTATTCATATTCCGGCTGAAATCCAGTTCGTCGAGACAGTAGGGGAGACAGCTGTTCCAGCCGTGTTCCATTTGGAAGGACGAAGGTTTCGTGAGGATGAGTTTTCCTCCGAGAATGGCTTCTACGTCCGTTTGAACTTTCTTCAGCTTCTCTTCATTCTCCGCATACAGCGTGAAGTAAAAGCCGAGTTGGAAGAGCTTCTCGCTGCCGCGTGCAAGGAGATCCCGCAGTTCTTCCGCATCTTGAAGTGCTGCTTCCAGCGCAGGATCGCGAACGATACCACGTTGCTGGAGCATGCGAATTGAGCTGCGCATTTCCGCCACTTTTTTGCGGAGCATTTTCAGGATGACTTTGTTCGAGGCCGGATAGATGAATATCGAGATGTCGGCTTGTACATCGAAGTTGATGAGTTGCGAAAGCCAGTTCGGATAAATCTGGCTCGGCCAGTTGTAGGCGTAGAAGCTGCGTCCGAAGAGCTGTTCGTTGAGTTGAAAATGACTCCGATCAAATTTCAGTCCCGAAGGAGCAATGACATCGAGCAGCTTCTGCACGCCTTCCTCGTAGCGGCGGATAATTTCTTTTTCTTCTTTCGTCAGTTCCTGATCCTCATCGGATTCGAGGACCTCTTCCATCTGATGATGGAGGCCTAAGAGCTCGTCGAGCGCCGAGAGTAATTTCTCTGCGGTCGGTGAGGGGGCTGGTGTTGGTTTTGCGGCTACAGAAGCCATCAGGTCATTTTACCACACATTGACCAGCTTTCCAAGACCTTTCCCTATAAGAATAATGACATTCCGTGACTCCTGAAGCGGTTTTTCGTGATTAGAGTGTAATCATGAACTAGGGTCATCTTTTGTCAAAAGAGTCCTTCAAAGAATTTTCCGCTATCACCGCTCTTTCTTGAGGAAGCAGAGCCTTTTTCGAGAATCTTGAGTTCCTCGATTCCCGGGACGTTCACGACTTTGTTCCCCGCGATGAGAATTTCTCGATTTTGCTGAATGGCAAGGATCTTTTGACCGAAGAGAGTCAAGAGTCTATCGAACGTCGTCACCATGTCGTCCGTTTGCTGGCGCTTTAAGTCCGTATCGGCAAATGCCTGCTGTTTCTCCAGGACAGTTTTCTGCAGCTCGCCGGCGGCGGAGAAATCCTTGTTACTCATCGCTTTCGCAAGGTCGCGTTCGGCGATTGTTCGCTCTTTACTCTGTGTGCGGGAGGTAGCGGTGAGTTCGTCGAGGTAGGTAGAGAGCTCCTTGTATCGTTCGTTGGAGCGAGTCGCGACGTTCGTGAGCGATTGTGAATATGCATTGAGAGCCGCCTGTCGATCCATACTGCGGTTCAGTAAATCTGGGACATCCACCTGCAATGCGTCGGCGAAAGCTTGTATCAATTCGAAGTCGGGATCGGAGATCGTCTGTTGCTTCTTAATAATTTCATATTGAGCCTGGATTCCCTGAAGTCCTGCTTGTGTAGCATTGGCTGCCGGAATCGTGGAGAGGTACTCCGCTACGAAGAGACCGAGCGGAGCCGCATTACGCACGACAGGGCTGAGCGCTGTTTGTTTTGAAAGGGAATCGACAGGAAACAGAGCACTGATCCCTCCGCTTACCGGTAACGTTTTCGGTTGTTCAGCGGCGCAGCCGGAAAGTACGCTCGTTATGACGAGCGAACAGACCATAATCTGGGTAGTTGCGCGAAGGGCAGTTGTTCTCGATTTCATTTATCAAGTCAATTATAGCATTTTTGGTATGTCATCGTAAATTGCCATCCGCAGAATTTCCTTTTTGCTCTGAGGAAAACTTTTTGTTTGTTCACAAAATATCCACAGACTTATCCACATCTTGAATAGTTTGTTTGATCGGAGAAGGGTGTACGAATGTGCATAAATTTTTTGTTCAAAACTATGTAAAACAATGAAGAAAAAGTGTGATCAAGATCAAATTATTGTTTCGACTATACATTGAGAAATTGCGGTATAGAGTAGCGCTGTTTATTTGATCACTTCCTGTGTACGAACTTCGTCAGAAACTAGCGGGAATTTCTGAGGGCATCCTCAAGCATAAGTTTGGCGTATCGACAACTGTCCACTTCGATATTCCTTTAGATGAAGGAAAAGGTGACCTTACGACATCGATTGCTCTGCAACTATCGAAGCAGTTGCGCAAAGCGCCTCAGGATATTGCGCTCGCTCTTGTCGAAGGACTCAAGGGTAACGAGGAAATCGAGAGTGTGGAGGTAGCCGGAGCGGGCTACGTCAATATCCAGCTCACCCCTTCCGCACTCCTTACGGAACTTCGTTCTGTTCGAGAGGCATGTACGCCGACACCTCCACGAAAAGGGGAGAATCCCGTTCTCATCGATTATTCGGCGCCCAATATCGCGAAACCTCTGGGTATCCATCACATTCTTTCGACGGTTATCGGTCAGGCGCTCAAGAATCTCCATCAACATCTCGGATATAACGTTATTGGCATCAATTACATCGGGGATTTCGGAACACAATTCGGCAAACTCGCGGTAGCAGCGAAATTATGGGGAAAGAAGCCTGTAACCGAATGTACCGTTGAGGAGCTGCTCGAGCTCTACGTGCGTTTTCACAACGAAGCGGAAAAAAATCCCAGTCTCGAAGAGGATGCGCGCGCCGTGTTTCAAGCTCTCGAAGCAGGCGATGCGAAGTGGGAGCGGTTTCTTCAGGACGTGGTGCGCGTAACGATGGGGGATGTCAATCGTCTCTATGAACGCTTACACGTGTCTCTCGATGTTGTGCGTGGTGAGTCTTACTATCGGAAGGCGACAGGTTCTATTTTAGAAGAAGGAAAAAAGAAGAAGGTATTCGTGGAAGGAGAAGGAGGAGCGCTCATCGTACGATTTCCGGAACAACTCACGCTTCCACCGGCCGTGATACAGAAGGGAGACGGTGCGACGGTGTACCTTACGCGCGATCTTGCAGCCGTGCGAGATAGGATCGATACATGGCATCCACAAGCGATTTTGTATGTTGTCGATGTTTCTCAAATGCTCCATTTACGACAGGTGTTTGCTTCGTGTGATCTTTTGGGGTGGGAACTTCCGAAGTTAGAACATGTGGTATTCGGACACATGCGTTTTGCGGATCGGTCGATGAGCACGCGTAAGGGAAACATTTTGCGTTTACAGGAAGTTCTCGACGAAGCCGTGCGCCGCGCGGATGCGGTGATCGCGGAGCACGAAGAAGGTATACAGACGGATAATCGTGCGGGATTAGCGGAGATGATGGGTATCGGGGCGGTGGTGTACGGCATTCTCAGCCAGAATCGCAAAATGGACGTTGTCTTCGATTGGAAAAAGGTACTCTCACTCGAAGGGAATAGCGCACCATACTTGCAATACACCCATGCGCGAGCACGATCCGTTCTTCGGAAAGCGGAAGAAAAGTCAGAAACCTTGCCGAAAAGTGCAAAAACGCTCACGGATCGCGAGCGTGCTCTCGGAGTGATGCTCCTCGCTTTTCCGGAGGCATTGCGAAGCGCCTGTGATCAGCGTTTTCCGCATACGCTCACGAATTATCTCTATCGACTCTGCCAGACCTTCAATGCGTTTTATAACGTGGAGCCGATTCTGAAGGCTCCAAAAACTTCTCGAGTTCTTCGGCTCTCACTTACTTCTCTCACTGCCCATGTGCTCAAGACGGGCGCGGAGCTTTTGACGCTTCGTGTCCCTGACCGCATGTAATCAGTTTTTCCCCTTTCTCCCATGTCCCGTTCTACTCTCACCGTTTTTCTCCTCGTTGTTTCGTTCGGTATTCTTTTTGCGGGATGTGGCACGGTCACGCCGGAGAAGAACTTCGACGAATTTACGTTCTCCGATACCGATCTGCAGCGCATTCATCAGCTTGCGAGCAGCACATCCGCTCTGACGGAGAGCGGTGGTGTTCCTCAGCTGGTCGATACGGGAGAATTCGGGGGAGTTTCCAATGAATTCAGCGTCACTCAGGGGACAGGTGCCACTGTTCTCACCGAAACGCCTACTGTTGCGCCCGATCGTGAAAAACAGCGTCTCTATGACAACATTCGCACGGATATCGTGGATCAGGGTGGGAATATTTATCGCGTGAACAATCCGTTCCTCAATGTTCGTCAGAGTATGGATGTGTCATCCGTTCAGGTTGCGCGACTTGTGCAGGGAGATATCGTAACCGTACTCGATATTCCGAGTGCGCAGTGGGCCAAGATTCGCATGACTGATCAGCGAGAGGGGTATGTGGCGTTCCGTTACATTGCCAAACTCACGACGGAACAGCGTCTTGCCCAGGACAAAAAGCAGTTCGAAGGGAAATATTTCGTGGATTATTCCTTCTTGAATATCCGTAAAGATCCTTCCACGCAATCCGAGAAGGTCGGGGAATTGCCGGGACAAGCCATTATCAAGCCTCTTTCCATGAACGGCGAGTGGGCGCGGGTTTCCTTCGATGGGAAAGAAGGATACGTGTCGTCTCAGTACTTAAAGCCCCTCCAGCCGGTATTTCTCGTACGCCAAGAGGAATATTCGGTACCGATATTCCATTATCATGCCGATGACAGCGCAAGCATTGCTGCGCTTCCGAAGCACGTTGCGGCTCTGAAAGCTGCGGGAAAGAAAGTCGTGACGCTCAAATCGCTTATGGATCTCGTTCTTTCGCAGGAAACCAGGGATGCGCGCTGGAGTCCGGACGCAATCGTTCTCCTCATAGATTCGGTGACGGCGAAGAATGTTCGACAGGTTTCCGACGCGCTTCAGACGGCGAATGTCGGTGCCACACTTTTCCTCGTGACGAGGGATATCGGTCTCTCGGGGATTACGGAGAAAACGGTGCTCAATTTGCTCGCGAACGGGAACGACCTCCAATCCGGTGGGCATACGGGAGATGATTTGCGATCCATGACGGATTCGCAGGTCGTATTGGAGCTCGGCCAGAGCAAGAAGCTCATCGAAGACCTCACGAAGAAGGAGGTGTATGCCGTCGCCTATCCGAAGGGCGGAACGAACGATCGTGTGATGAAGCAGGCGCAGTCGCTCGGTTTTCTCTTTGGTATCAGTCAATCACCCGACAAAGTCTTCACACGTAGCCAATTCCTGAGACTTCCGTCGCTCCTCGTTACGGGTGGGATGACTCCGGACGATGTGGTGAAGCTGGCGAAATGATTTTCGACTTTGGGAAGTGCGGGAGATGGGGGTCTCCTGCACTTTTGTAATGTTCACGGAAGGCAAACCTGCGGTTTTCCTTTGTAATACGAAATCCAAAAACATGGCGCATTTTTCCCGCAGCCGGGACGCTCAGCCGACAAGCGCGTCCCGATAGTGCGGCGGCAGTGGCCGCCTTCTTTTCCACTTTCTTTTGGTTGCCAAAAGAAAGTGGAGCAAAGAAAAACAAGTCGCTCGTGGAAAAGTTCCGATGCGTCATCAGTTCGCTGAGCTGAAAATCGCAGACTCGTCGTTCGTTGCGCTTACTCCTCAAACATATGCGATTTTCCACGCTCAGCTCACTGGACGCATCATGGAACTTTTCCAAGGCGACACATTGCCTTGTCCATGAATGAAGATTGGCTCTTACTTGTTCGGGAAATTGTACTGCTTATTCAACTGATCTAGGAGCCCGCTTCCTTGTTGTTTTGTGTATTCCGCGGCGGATGCGGCAGCTTGGTTGGTGATGGACTTCATGATCTCAGCGGAATTTTGGAAGAAGTACCAGCCGCTCCAGATGACGATGGCGATCCAAGCGAAGGAGAAAAGCGAATGAACGAAATTTCCGATCATGCGCATGCGGTCGCGGCGATCGATACGCTTGAGATGCAGGATAATTTCATCGAGCTTGGCATCGAGACTGTCGGGAGCTGAGTGCTGTGTTGGCATAAGAGAGAGGGAATGATGGCATTGTAGGGGGTTTTCCGTTCGGCGTGTATGTCAAAATCCCCGGTGCCACCGGCGAATCGTTTCGAAAATATTCGTCAGCCAGTATTTCGGCGAGAGAGGGATGTCCCTGCAGTGTTCAAGCGTGAGGAGATTGCCGCCGAATCCCGTTTTGAAGAGCGTAACACCTGCGAAGGGGTGGGGTTTGGGACGAGGGTTGGGGGTTAGGGATGGAGGAGCGATTCCCCAGAAGTTATAGACGTGGTCACCGCGCCTGAGTGCGTCGCGGATGGCGGTCCATTGAAGCAGATAACTTGCGGGAACCTTCGAAAATTTGCTTGCACTCGCGCCGTGGTGATAGCTCGTCTCTCCACCAATATGCATGTGGATGGAAGCGGCGATCACTTCACCCTGAAAGTGCGCCAGATAGAGTGTGCACTCTTTGCGCGGGAAGAACCGCGTGACCTGGGAGCGGAAGAACGTGTCCGTATAGGGTGTGAAACCGTGGCGGTTGCGAGTCTCGTTATGAAGTTTGAGGAAGATCGGGAGATCGCGAATGGCATCGGATGAAGCCTCGATCGTTACACCGTCACGTTCTGCACGCCGGATGAGATTTCGTGTCGTTTTCCGCATAGCCATGAGGAGTTCGTCTTCGGCTTGTCGTGAAACATTTGCCCCCGATCCCTCTTCAGAATTTTGTTGCCAAGGATCGGGTTTGGTAAGCGGCAGGTACCAGACGTGCTCGGCAAGGAGGTGGAGAGGGGAAGGAACGGAGTTAGGGATGGAGGTTGAAGGGTTGGGGTTAAGGGTTGGGGTTAAGGGTGATGGCCAAAATGGACTTAAGCGAACGAAGGAACAGTTACGTTCCTTGCCAATGCGCTTAAGTTCCTTGAATAGGGAATCGAGAGCAAGCTTGGAGCTTTCCGCTTGAAGCTTGAGGCTGATGACCGGTCCGTAGGGAACCATGAGATGTCTTCCACGTCTTGCGGGAACGAGGATTGCCTGACAAATTCCAACAATTTCCGCACCGTCCCGCACTTCCAAACGGATCGGTTACTGCTTCGTATCGCGGTATACCTCACCCATCGTCCAGCTCTGTAGAAACGGCTTCCACCGCTGTGCGAGCAGGAAGGCATCCCAAGAAGAGGCATCGGTGGCTTCAAAACATTTCATCATTTCATAGTATGCAGTATTCAGCAGACGGTATACAGGGAAAGGAACGTTCCTGAATACTGAATACTAAACCCTGAATACTTCGTCGATCCTCTTTGTCAGCCATTCCGCTTGTTTCATTGTCATCGTAGGGTGTGTCGGCAGGGACAAGATTTGTTCGCAGGCTTGCTCGGCCACGGGATCGTCTCCCCACTCGTACCCTGCAGCTTCGAGATTGACACTTTCGGGGCAGACGACGCATCCCGTCCATCCGTCATCCAGGTGGATGTTGTGTTTCTTCAGTTTCGCACGGATACCCTGTGCATTTCGGACAAACAACGGGAATTTCTGAAGCGGAAGATCC
>Ga0172379_10004176_pt1 | contig 21721 bp, 22 predicted proteins | sample GrowelOW334metaG_FD_119756 | JGI IMG/M metagenome (GOLD analysis project Ga0172379, IMG submission 119756) | Groundwater microbial communities from an aquifer near a municipal landfill in Southern Ontario, Canada - Groundwater well OW334 metaG | ecosystem: Environmental > Aquatic > Deep... | reverse complement strand
GGTCGCAAGCACCTTCTGCTTGCTCATGCCGCGCACCTCGGTCCTGCTAGCCCCTCCCATGCTTGGAATTCGGGCAAGACAATTATAATTATATCTAGGGGAGTTTATCCTGCTGGGAAGTGGAAAACATGCCTGAAAAAAAGGTCAGAATAGGGCTCGCGCAGATGCGGATGTCCGGCGACATGGGGGAAAACCTCGCCCGTGCGGAATCGCTTGTGCATAAGGCTGCGAAAAAGGGCGCGCAAATCGTGTGCCTGCCTGAATTGTTCAACGCCCCTTATTTCGCCCAGTACAGGAAAGAGGAGGGCATGGTGGAAAAATTGGCCGAGGAAATCCCGGGCAAGACCACGCGCTTCCTCTCCGAGTGCGCAAGAAAGAACAACGTCGTGCTCGTGGGCGGCTCGATTTACGAAAAATCCGGAACGCACCTTTACAACACCTCGGTTATCTTCGCATCTGACGGCAAGATGATGGGCATCTACAGAAAGACGCACATCCCGCACGACCCGATGTATTTCGAGCAGGATTATTTTGAGCGCGGCGACAGCGGCTACAAGGTGTTCGACACACCGTTTTGCAGGATTGCCGTGCTGATTTGCTACGACCAGTGGTTCCCCGAAGCCGCGAGAAGCGCCGCGCTCGCAGGCGCGCAGATAATTTTCTATCCGACGGCAATCGGGACTGTAAAGAACGTGGAGCAGGCTGAAGGGAACTGGCAGGAAGCATGGGAGAACGTCATGCGCGGGCACGCGATTGCCAACTGCATACCCGTTGCCGCGTCCAACCGCGTCGGCTCGGAAGGGGAAATGGACTTCTGGGGCGGCTCGTTCGTGTGCAACGCCTTCGGGAAAACCCTCAAGCGCGCGGGAAAGCGCGAAGGAGTGATAATCGCCGAAATCGACTTGCAGCACGGACGCGACGTCGCCGAGGGCTGGAGATTCTTCTACAACCGCCGCCCGGAAACATACGGCTCGATTACAAAACAGAAGTAGAGGATGCTGTTATGGAAACTCCAAAATCGCTTGGCTACAGGATGCCTGCCGAGTGGGAGCTTCACAGCGGCACGTGGCTTTCATGGCCGAAAAACCCGCTCACATTCCCGGAGGACGTCATAGGCGGCGCGGAAGAGGCATATTGCCAGATAATCGCCGCGTTGTCCGGCGGGGAGAAAGTCAACCTTCTCGTGGATGATGAGAAACACGAAGGCGAGGTTGAAAAGAAACTCGCAAAATCAGGCGCGGACTTTTCAAACGTAATTTTCACGAGGATAAAATCCGCGGACGTCTGGGCGCGCGACTATGCGCCATCGTTCCTTCTTTCAGCGGACAGGAAAAAGCTCGGCGCGGTAAAATGGACTTTCAACGCGTGGGGCGAAAAATACGACGACCTGCTTCCCGACAATGCGACCGGCGCGGAGATTGCAAAGATTAGCGGCGCGGAGGTTTTCCGCCCGGATGTCGTGATGGAAGGCGGCTCGATTGAAGTGGATGGGAAGGGTGCAGTAATCACCACGGAGCAGTGCCTTCTCAACAAGAACAGGAACCCTAAGCTGCAGAAGGCGCAACTCGAGGCGGTGCTCAAGGAAAACCTGAACTGCGGCACGGTCGTGTGGCTCAAGGACGGCATAGAAGGCGACGATACGGACGGACATGTGGACGACTTCTGCCGCTTCGCTCCCGATGGCGTGGTTCTTCTTTCTGAAGAAAGCGGCAAGGTGGAAAATACAAAACGCTTGGCTGAAAACGAACGGCTGCTTGCCCCTGCCTGCGAAAAGAACGATTGGGAACTCCTTCGCCTGCCCATGCCGAAAACGATTATCGACCCTGTTGACAACCGCACGCTTCCGGCATCATACGCGAACTTTTACATAGGCAATAAAGTCGTGCTCCTGCCTGTTTTCAAGGACAAAAACGATGAGGTTGCACAAGAGATAGTGGAAAACTGCTTCCCTGGCAGGGAAGTCGTGCCTGTTTTTTCGCGGGACCTGGTTTACGGCTACGGCGGCATACATTGCATAACCCAGCAGCAGCCGAAAATACAGGAGTAGGGCTTGCCACTGTGGTTACAAGTGGATAAATACATATGTTTAAAAATTGTTGGAAGGGGAAATGTAGCGTGAGATTCAATCATAAGAAGGAACTGCGCGCAAAGGCTGCGCGGATATGCGAGGACTACAAAACCATAGCCATGCCCATGAAAATGATGAAACTCCTCGAGGAAAGGCGCGAGCTGGCATACGGCATCGCCGCGGCAATGGAACCGCTCAAAAAGAGGGAAATCGCAATCGGCATGACTGTTTTGCATTCAGTTGAAAAGGACCTGTCAGCCCTCCTTGATGCTGCTGAACGGACGGCAGATGAGAAGACCCTTGTTGAAATAGTAAATCTTATTGAGAGCAAGGCAAAGGGCATCGAATCGAAAACCCCTCTGGAAATCGTGCGCTCCGGCGTGAAAGCCTCGCTTTTCGAGGAGCTGAAGCTTTACGGCTTCGGCGGGCGGAATCTTGGAGTCCTCCGAAGCTTTGCCGAATGGATATTACCCCCTGAAAAGGAACTTATGCTTCCTTGCAATCCGGAAAAGAACGAGATATATCTTCAGGGGCAGGACGCGCCTGTTGGCTGGTTCGACATCCGTGAGAACAGGGTATATAAGGCGGTTTTGGAGCCCGATGCGAAGTATTTCCCGACGATATCCGCCGCTTACAACGCACAAAGCAAGCATTACGAGATAACGAGCCTGCCCATGAAAATCAGCATTCCGGGGGAGATGACGCGGCTGGGACCCATAGCGCATCTTTCGGAAGCATTTGGAAAAATGAATATCGCGTGGGAGAGCTTCGCGCAGAGGATATCCGGCATTCTGGTGAACCTCGGTGTTGTGGAAAGCGAAGCGCTCGCCGCAATCAATTCGCCCCCCAATTACTCCTTTGTTTTCCAGACGCCGCAAAACGGCGAGATGGCAAGTCCTGCCGGGAAATCCTGCGGATTCGAGGTATTGGCGGAGTTTTCGGTGTCCTTTACCACGAAGGGCAGCTGGCAGTCTGTCGGCGTTTCCACCAGCCTGAACCTGCAGGAAAAACAGCTGAAGCTTGTCCCGAGGAATGGCAACCATTCGTTCACGGACAACGAGGCGCACCTTGAATTGGTCGGCAGGAATCCTAATGTCCCCTTGAAGAACATAAGTCCCGAACAACTGAACTAGGCTCCTTTTTCCGCAGCAGAAGCAGGCTACGCAGCATCAGCTTTTTTCTATCCTGTCCTTGAAGTCGGTAAGCACGTTCATGTAGTTTATGTACGCGTCGAAGGGCGAGTCGTAGGGCGAGAAGTAGTTGTGCACGTCCTGGTCGGACAGCGATTTCGTGCACATGTAGTAGAAGTGGTCGGAGTTGCCAAGCATCCTCCAAGTGCGCATGAGCTCCGGGTCCTGCTTGTCCTTTACCGAATTCTCCATTGCCTCAAGCATGGAAAACGCCGAGGTCTGCATCTCGTTGCCCAGCCACGCCGAGGTGTCTCGCTCCATGTCCGCCCAGGAAGTAACCTGCGGGGCGTCGATGTCGTCGCGCGGCGGGATTTTCTCCACCAGCTCGGATGGCGTGGCGAAGCGTATGTTTTGGTGCTTCGCGGCTTCCCCGGGGAAGTGGCGCAGGAATTCGAAGATGCCGGTGTCGGACCAGTGGTGCTCGCCGAACGTCTCGTAATCCATGAAGATGTTCACGCAGTCGCCCTGCAATTGCGAGAGCCAATTCGCGTACTTGTCCGCTGTGAGCGGGTATTCGCTCCACCATTTCGCGGAGAAGCGGTAGCCGATGTCGTCGGAGAGCTTGAAGTTGCGCAGCAGCGCCTTGATTCTGTCGCAGCCCTTCACAGTGTAGAGGTAATTGGGCGAGCGCCAGCCGAGTATGTGCTCCAGCCCCTCGGCGAGGATGCCAGTGTAGCCCAGCCGCTCGACATGGTAGGCGATGTCGTTTGAAAACATCGCCTCCGTGTTGCGGAACACCTTGGAAGGCGTGGCGAATTCCGAAATCGCCTTGGCGTGCAGGTCAACCTGCGAGATGAATTCCTCCTTGTTGGAAAACAGGTAGGACAGCGAGTGGTAATAAGTTTCCGAGAGGAATTCCACCCTGCCGGTCCGCGCAAGCTGCTTGAAGGATTCGAGGACCTCTGGGCTGAATTCCTTGCACTGCTCGATGAACACGCCGGTGAGCGAATAGCTTATCTTGAATTCCGGGTGCTTCTCCAGAAGCTCCAGCATGAGCGCGTTCGTGGGCAGGTAGCACTTCTTGGCGATTTTGTCCATTATCTGGGCATTCAAATCCGCATCGAAATACTTCTTCCCCTTGTGCGCCCACCCCCCGTCGGGCGAGACCGTGGTGGATTCGAAAATCGAGTACTGGGCGAGCCGGAGCGGCTGGTGCACTTGGAAATAAATGCAGACATCCATACGAAACGCCGAAGTGGGCTTATTTGGGATAACCTGTATATTTAACTATCGGAACCGCCGGCTTGATTATCGCAGGGCCGGCACTTGCTTCCCGTATTCCGAGATTGCCTCGTTGTACACGCGCATGGTGCCGTCCGCCGCCTTTTCCCACGTGTGCTCGTTGACCTCCCCGTTGGAAAGCCGCACCATGGTCCGCGAAAGCGGGGCGAAGCGCAGCACCGCGACAATTTTCTGCGCCATCATCTTTATATCCCAGAAGTCGACCTTGATTGCCGACTTTGCGACCTCGGCAACGCCGGATGTCTTGGAGACGATTACCGGAACGCCGGAGGACATCGCCTCAAGCGCGGTTATGCCGAACGGCTCGGAGGTCGAGGGCATCACGTAAACGTCGGCAATCTTGTATATCTTGCACTGCTCCTCCTCCGGCACGTAGCCGAGGAATTTCACATTCGACGAAATGCCGAGAACTATGCTCATGTTTATCAGGAGGGGGAGAAGCTCGCCCTTGCCGGCGATTACGAAAAGCGTGTTGGGCTCCGCCGAGAGCACCTGCTCTGCCGCGTGCAGGAACTGCACCGGCCCCTTCTGCTCGGTGAGCCTGCCCAAAAACAGCACGACTTTCCTGTCGCGCTTGAGGGAATTTACCATGCGGAGGTCGACCTGCGAGCCTGCGAAGCGCTCGCGGTCCACGCCGTTGTAGACCACGCGTATCTTGTCCGCTGGCGCGCCGAGGCGGCACACCTGCTCGCGCGTGCGGCGGCTCACCGCGATTATAAGGTCCGCATTCGCGGCTGCCGCGCGTTCCACGTCAAGCACATAGTCCCAAGGCCAGCTCGTGCGGTCGAATTCGGTTGAGTGGAAGGTCTGCACAAGCGGGGTGGAAAGCTTCTTGCGCAGCGTGGCGCCGGGGCGGGAGGTCAGCCAGTCGTGCGAGTGGATGACATCGTATGGCTTTATCGCCGCCTCGCGCATCACCGTGTCCTCGCATTTCGTCCAGTATTCGTTGACCGCGGCTATCAGGTTGTCGCCGTAGCTCGCCTGCTTGCCTTTTTTCGTGAACACGAGGTAGGGCGCAAGCTCGGTCTTCGCAACCTCGATTATGCGGAGGTTGGGGCACGAGGGCGTGATTTTCTTGCCTGAAACAGGCATGAAGAAGTCTATTTCCGCCCCCTTGCGGCACAGCGCACGCGTAAGCTCGAAGCAGTGCACGCCAAGCCCGCCTGAAACGAACGGCGGAAATTCCCATCCAAGCATGGCAATGCGCATAATAAGACCGACCGGAAATTGCCACTCTTTTGTGGTTTATAAAGTTAGCAGAGAGGCTGCCGCAAAACAGGATGGCAATGCGCGCGGCTTGCGCCAGGGCGCCGCATCAGGCGGTTATGCTCTTGAGATAGGCGGAAATCGCGTTTTTCACCGGCATGAGCATGATGTTGTTGTTGTGCATCTCCATCTTGACCGCGATTGCGAGCTTGGAGGTGGAAACGAGCGTGGAGCGGAACGCGTCCTTCTCCTCGTCCGTCCCGAACACTATGATGGTCGTGCCCTTCTTCGCAGTTGCAAGCGCGCGGTGGATTATCCGCTCGGGCTCGCCCTCCATCACGTGGAAATACTTCTCGTCCTTGCCGGCAATCGCCTTCACGTCGCATTCCGCAATCGAGTCGAGCTTGGAGAACTTCACCGCGTTGTTCACGAACACGTTGCGCATGATTCTGTAGATTGTCAGGTAGCGGATGGTGTGCTTGCTCTGCTTTTCCCAGTCCACAAGCCCCCAGTAGCCAAGCTCCTCCCTTATCTTGCCCTCGTCGCGCAGCTTGTAAAGCAGGCGCTCGAGGTTGAAGTCGCCGATGAGTATGGGCTTGCCGTTGTATGTCAGGCGGCGGAAGCCGTTTTTCAGTTCCTCGAGGCGCAGGGGCATCCACTGCCACGAGAAGTCAGCGTTGACGTCGTTGAAAATCTGCAGTATTGTTTCCGACTTGACGGGTATCTTGAGCGTGGACTGCGGCGGGAAGTCGGGGATGTCCAGCCCGTACTTGAGGACCTCGGGCCTGCGGAGCACCTGCGCCACGCCGAAAATCAGCACCGATACTATTGCGAGGAAAACAACGAGCGGGTTGTCCCACATGTATTTCTGGGCGCGGAATTCCAGCGGCACGGTGGAAACCCAGCTGCCCGAGGTGAACGTGAAGTTGTGTATGCCCGGCTTTATCTGCCCGGGGTATTCGTAGTATATGTAGGGCTTGCCGTTGGAATAGACGTAAGTCGTCGGGCTGTACCTCTTCTCGCTTTTGTTGTCCATGGAAACGGATATTGCGCGGGGCGTCATGGAAACCCCGTTGGCAGTCACGTAGAACGTGAACATTCCCTTTTCCCAGTTTGGCGAGCCGTTGATGGAAACCGTGGGGTTTATCACCGTGATTGCCGTCGCGGCGTAGGGCTTGCCGTTCTTGTCCGTGACTTTTATCATGTAGTCGCCCGGCCCCGTGTCCATCTGTATGTCCTTGGATTTCTGCTTGTCAGGGACGGTGAGCCCGAGTTCCAGCTCCTCGTCCTGAAGCACCGTGCCGTCCTTGTAGACGCGGACAAAGAGCTTCACGGGCGTGGGGTCCGGCTCGGACAAATCCATGTTGAGCCTCGTGAGCTGTCCTGAAAGGTAATATGGCACGGCGTAGCTTTCGCGCGGCTGCAATTCGCCGTTCGTGGATTTCACCACCTTGAAAACGTCGAGCATGCGGCCTTTCATGCCCTGCAGGTCGGTCGCCTCCGTGATAAGCTCGGCGTAGATGACGCTGTTGGGGAACGGAGGGGTGAGCAATGTGAGTGTTTTCGCCCCGCCTTCGCTGATCGGCGGGTTGGCTGTGACAGTTGAGAGCACCGGTAGCCATTTTTCATCGGTAATCATGCGCAGGACGTCGTTCGCCGCGACCTCGCCGGGTGAATACTGCTCGTCCCCGCGCCAGCCGCCGTCGAGGTTCTGCGGGAGGAACATCATGCACCCGTTCCCGTGGCACACCACGGAGACCGAGTTGTAAAGGGGCTGGGAGCTGCTCATGTCGCCGCGCGGCTTGGCTGACACCACGTACTGCCCGTCGAAGAGCCTGAAGTTCTCGGTGGACTGCAGCTTCGCCTGCTTGAACACGAGCTCGGTCGGGTTCGCGGAAATGGTCGAGCCGCTGCGGTCCATCACGCGAGTCATCTCAAGCCCGATGTAGATTATGTTGCTGCCGCGCGCAAGAAGGGAGCGGTAGTCGAACGGGCTGTCCATGCCGATGAATTCCTTTGGCAGGTAGCCGGTCGGGACGACCACTATCGCGCCGGCGGGAAGCCCTGCGAGCTTCTCCACGCCGATTTCAGCCACGGGTATCTGCTTCTCTTTCAGCCCGTCAAGCAGGCGCTTCCGGAAAACCGGGTAATTGTCCGCGCTGTCCCGCGCGTAGTCGAGAAGGAAGACCTGCGTTGTCGGCCTGCGGGAATACGCCTTGAGCGTGAAGTTCATCGACATGACGCGCTCGGTGGAATACTCGAGCAGGGCGTATGCGGACCTCTGTATCCTGTCATTCGTGGTGGACGTGAGGAGGTCCGCCTCGCGCACGAATATCGAGAGCTTGCCTATGAACGACGCCTCGCGCGGGGCTTCAGACGTCCCGCTTGGCGGCACATTGACCTTCCACAGGACGTATGCCACCCCGCCGAGAAGGAACAGGAGCACCACGGCGACCACCGTTATCGCGGCGGTGAACGTGGACATCTTGGGCTGCTTTGGCGCGCCCGCTCCTTGCGAAGAAGCCGCCTGCGCGGGTTTTTTTTTCTTGTTGAAAAACCCTTCCAGCTGCGCCTTGAGGTCCTCTGCCGGAGTTTCCGGCTTTTTCTTGAGGAGGAAATTCCTGTTGACCGAATACTTTTTGCGCACGTCGAAAACGTACGCCTTCTTGGAAATCTTGAGCTTTTTGAGCCCCTCGTCCTGCACTTCGTCAGCCATGGGAATCATTCCGCCGGAAGCGCCCTTCCGGCAACAGCTCGGCGGCTAGCCCTTTGTCTCCAGGAAGCCCTCAGTCACCATCTTGTTGAGCATCTGCTCCACGCGCATCTCCGAAACGTTATAGACCTTGGAAAACTCCGCGATGTTGATTTCGCCGCGGTGCTCTGAAAGCCACTCCTGTATCTTGAGAGTAAGCACGTTGTCGGAAAGCGTCTCAAGCGCCTTCACCTTGAGGACCAATTCGTCGTTGCGGTTCTTCAGTTCGTAGTTTTCCTTGGAAAGCTGCGAATTCGCCTCGCCGAAGTCCTTGACCTTTTTCTGCATGGAGGAGAATTCCGCCTTGAGGTTGTCGTAAAGCGAGAAGAGCTTTTCGTAGTCGAGCGTCACGTATTCGCTCATGTCGTTTATCGCGGACTCGAGAATCTGGTAGACCTGCTTGATGGACACTTCGTGGCAGTCCTCGACCAGCGTGAGCATGTTGAGGAAGTGGCGCAGCACCTCGAGCCTGCGCTTCTTGGGGCTCATGTTCGCAAGGCAGGTGTAGGTGCATTCGACCGAGTCGGACCTGAATCGGATTATCGAAAAAAGCGCAGGGTCCTTGCGAAGGTCGCGCGACTCGACGTTGAGGACGTTGAGCGTGTCGCCGTCCACGTTCATCTCAACGAACGACAATTCGGAGAAGCGCGCGGACATGTCCTTCACCCCGCGGGTGCGCCTGACTGCCACGCGGAAGCCGCTGACCGTCGGCTCGGAAGACGGCGGCGGCGCGGTTGCCTGCGTGCGCCCGGGCTGGGGCCTGCCTCCTGCGTCAGTCTGCTTTGCGTCTGCCAATCAAAACACCCTCGGTTCCACTTTTCCGCTTTACTTTTTCCCCTTTTTCCCTTTCGCCGCGGACGGCTTTTCCGCCTTTGCCTGCGCACCGACAGCAATCCTGGGGCAGTGCGAAAACACGGAAAGCAGCATCACGCCCGCCGCGAAGACCACGCCCATCACTACGGCCCAGAGCGAGAAGCCCTTGGTGAAAATGGGAAGCAGGATGAACACCAGCAGCAGTATTGACGCAATGACCACGTGCTGGACAAGCTTCTTTTCGTATTCGCCGCGCTTCTTCTTGTATTCCTCGGTGCAGGCAGGGCAGACCACAAGCTCGTTGTTCTTCGCTATGCCGAGCTTCTGCTTGATTGCCCTGATGCCGGAAATCACCAGGTCGTCCTCGACCGGAACGCCGTGAGGCACGATTTTCGCACATATTATGCATGCTTTTGCCATCATAACACCCCTGTTTGTTCGCCGACTCATGCGAGGACTACCTGCGTTACCTCCCTGTTGCTCATCCCGAGCCGCGTGAAATCGGCTTTCGAGAAAATATTGATGAGCGTGCTCTCGTCCACCCCGATGTCGTGGAGGAACGAGGATATCTCCGGGCGCGGCACGCCGTAGCGCTCAATCATTATGACGAATGACACCACGTCTATGTGGCGGTTGTTCTTGTCGAACGCCGAGGTTATCTCCGCCACGCGGACCTCCTCCAGCCCGAACGCGCGCAGCCTCCTGCGCAAGTCCTCCTTCATGAAAAACATCGTCTTTGCCATGCGTTTCCCCTGATCCCTATTGTTTCTTCGGCTCCACCGACTCCAGTATGTAGTCCGTGATGTCGTCGCTTCCAAGAGTCACTTCCAGCTCGTCCGCCTTCGCAAGTATGGTGACGACTATCGCGTCTTCCAGCCCCAAATCCTTGAGGAAGCCCGAGATATTCGTGCGGGCGATTCCGTAGCGGGAGAGCAGCACCACGAACGAGCCCATTTCCATGCGCCTGCCCTTCTTTGAGAAAAGCGACACTATCTCGTCGGACTGCTCCTCGCTCATTCCAGATGAGCGCAGCTTCTTTTTCAATTCGTCCTTCTCGAACGACGCCGAGCGCTGCGCGCCCTCCATGGAAAGCTCCTCGCGCGAGAGCACTGCGTCCATGTCCAGGAAGAACTCCTGCATGGGCTCCTCACCGTCGATTTTTTCGAGCATGAAAGTCTCATGGTAATCGGTGTTCGCCTGGAACGCCATGTTGACAGCCGCCTGCCCCACGCCCATCTTGGCGATTTCGCCGCGCAGGTAATCGGAAAAGTTGAGTGTGGACTGGATGTAGTCGAGGTAGCGCTCGAACTTCACGCGCATGATGAACGTGGTGCCGACGTTCGAGAAGATGGCTTCGGATATGTCCGTCGGGTTTTGCGACGCGACAATCAGCCCGAACTGGTATTTCCTCCCTTCGCGCACAATCATGACTGCGTCCGAGTTCTCGTCCTTCGCGATTTTCCACGCCTCGTCCAGCACCACGAGGAGCTTGAGCCCCTTCGTGGTGGACCAGCCCTCCTCGCGCATCTTTTCCTTGATGAATTGCAACATTGACAGCGCGGCAAGCCCGCGGAACGTTTCGTCGGGAAGCCCTGACAAGTCGAGGTCGACCAGCCCGATTCTCGTGAGCTTTTCCAAGTCCACCGAGGACTGCTGCGCGAAGAAGTCCTCCCCCTCGCGCGTGAACTGCCTTATGCGGTAAATCGCGTTCTCCAGTTCGGCGGGGAATTCGTAGGTGCCCGCCTCGCTCATGTCCTCGAGAATCTTTTGCACGTCGCGAAGCGTCGGCGGGCGAAGCGGGCGGCCCAATCCGTCAACTTGCAGCTTGGAGTCCAGCTTGAATTTGGACATCACATACGCCTTTTCGATTGAAAGCTCGGTGAGGCGGCGCTGCTCAGGGTATCTTGAGATGTCGGTAAGGATGTCAAGCGTTCTCATGACCTGCTTTATCCTGTCGTTTGGCTTCATGCCCGCGGTGTCAAGAAGGTTTATTGTGGAGCCGCGCCCCAGGGAGATGACCTTGCCGCCGGTCTGCTTCACCCAGTCCTTGTATTCCCCTGCCCAGTCGATGATGAAGGCGTTTGTGCCCCACACGAAACTGGCGCGGGTGAGGAAAGTTTTCACGAAGTAGGATTTTCCCGACCCCGTGATTCCGACTATGCAGATGTGCGGGTTGGTCGTCTTCTGGAACGTCCAGTAGAAAGGCACGTGGAAAATCTTCGTCCTGCCGATGAAAATCGAGTTGGTCGGGTCGGCTAAAAGCGCGTCTTCGGGCGGCTCGGGCGGGCGGACAAAAAAGTTCCTTCTGGAGATGTCCGTATTGTCCACTTCGCACAGAGTCAATCGTCCCATAGCAAGCCCCGGTCTAAAGCACCGCCTGCTCGAGCTCCTGCGGAGTCGGCGGAATCATCGCTTCCCACTGGAAGCAGCGCAGCATTTCGTCGCCTGCGAGCGGCTCGACCTGCACGTTGAGGGCGTTGGCGATGGTCGCCTTAAGCTCGTTCGCCTGCGCGTTCGCGGCGGCGGTCGCCGCCTCCTTGGAGACGCCGATTGCAGTCGTCATGAGGTAGGAAATCATGCCCATGGGCTTGATGCCGCGCGTGAGCTTGTGAATCTGGTTCTCCCACATCGCGACCTCCTTTTCATACCTGTCAAGCCGCAGGACGTCCGGCTCGGGCTTGTCGCGTTCGCGGGCAAGCCGAAGCTGCGCCTCCGCGTGCTTGGTTTCTATGCGGCTGCGGTGCTCGGTGATGTCCTTCATGTAGACCATTATCGCGAACTTGGTGACGTATTTCACGGACGAGATGGCGCGCTCGAAGTATTCGGAATACACGACGTTCTCCTCTGGGGTCTTCTCGGACGTGGATTCGAAGATGCGGACTCCGAGGAACTTGGAGGCGTAGTAGACGCCGTTCACGTTCTTGAGTATGACGTCGTTGGACGGCGGGATTTCATAGCCGCCCTCCATTATCTGCACGATGTTGCCGGCTTTCGTGAGCATGGGGACGAGGATGTAGCCGTACTTGAAGAAGCCGACCGCGCCCGCCGCCCCGAGGAGGCACATCGCGCCCCCGATTATCGTGATTATCGGGTTGCCGCCGAAGATGAATGTGCCCATGGCGCCGACCATGGCAAGCCCTGCCGAGCCGTAAGCGAAATATTTGACATTTACCATTTTCTCACGGGGCGACTTTCGCAGCCAGTCCTTAATAAGGTTTGGTTGCCCGCCGACGAAGGGAGCGGCAGGGGGAAGCCGGCTGCCATCAGGTAGCCCCCTTCTTATTTTTTTCTTTTCCAATCCTTGCGGGAGGATGAGGGCATGGCAAACTCAAGGCGCAAGGTCAGCCGCTGCATGAGCACGCAGCACCCGGACAACGTGAACTCGCCCTTCTTTTCCGACAGCGAAATCCTCGCCGGAGAGACCGAAATCAAGGAAACCTACTACGTGTTTTCGCATCTTGGAATTATGGAGCAGATGTGGGACTGCGAAGGCAAGGAAGTGGACAACCACGTTGTTGAGAAGCTCCTTTCCCGCTACCCGAAATTCTTCTCGGAAAACAAGCTTGGCAAGGATTTCTACCTGACCATCCGCGTCCCAAACCCCGCGGTGGAGCGCGCGCAGGGCAAGATACTGCTTGAAACGCTGGAGTCCATCCCGCGCAACTACGACATCGCGGCGGCATCTGGCGAGAAAATCGCGCCCATCTGGGAAGTAATCCTTCCCATGTGCACCTCGGCGCAGGAGCTTGTGCGGATTTACGATTACTACAAGAAGGTCGTGGTGGGCAAGAAGACCACGCGCGTGGGCAACATGAGCGTGCAGGAGTGGCTCGGGGATTTCGCTCCCTCGGAAATATCGCTCATCCCGCTCGTGGAGGACCGCGCGTCGCTTTCCGGCGCGGACAGGATAGTGGGCGGGTTCATAGAAGGGAGGGATTTCGAGTGCCAGAGAGTTTTCCTCGCGCGCTCTGACCCCGCGCTCAACTACGGCTCGCTCTCCGCGGTGCTTCTAAACAAGCTGTGCCTGCAGAAACTTCACGCGCTTGAGGAGAAGACGTCGGTCGAGATACTCCCGATTATCGGCGTGGGTTCCGCCCCGTTCCGAGGCAACCTCAAGCCAACAAACGTGCAAAACTGCCTCAAGGAATACCCCTCGGTGCAGACATTCACGCTCCAGTCGTCCTACAAATACGACTATCCCGAGAGCGTGGTGCGGGAGGGGACGGAGGAAATAGACGGCGCAAAGCGCAGGCACCCGCTCCGCGTGGACGAGGGCGCCGTGAACGCGATTGTGGACAAGACAAGCGAGGAATACCAGAAGGAAGTCTCGCTTCTCTCGCCGCTGATAACCACGCTTTCCAAATACAACCCCTCGCGCAGGGCGAGGAAATTGCACATCGGGCTGTTCGGCTACTCGCGTTCCATGAAGGGGCTTTCCCTCCCTCGCGCCATCCCGTTCTGCTCCGCGCTTTATTCGATTGGCGTGCCGCCGGAGCTTCTCGGGCTGTCCGCTCTTTCCGAGAAGGAGCTTGACTCGGTGCGCAACATGTATGTCGCTTTCGACGAGGACATGTCGGACTCCACGCAATACCTTTGCAGGGAGAATTTCAAGCGCCTGCCAAACGGCGTGGGCGAGAGGCTTTCCAAGCTCGTGCAGAACTTCGACTCAAAGGAGGACACGGAATATTCCGAAGCGGCAAAGGAAGTGCTTGACATCGCGCTGTCAGACAACCGCGCCAACCTCACCGAAGCGATAATGAAGACGGCGTGGAAGCGGAACTTCCTCGGGTAGATTTTGTGGCTGGAGAGAAGGAATTCCTCAAGGATTACTCGCGCTTCAGCCCGAAGGCGTCCCCTGCGGATTTCCTCTCAGGCGACTCGGACAAGCGGGACGTGGAGATAACGTTTATCGGGAAAAAGTCGGACGACTTGGGCGGGGCTGTGAAGCGGCGTTTCCTCTCGGACCTCAACCGCTTTTTCTGGGAGCACCCCAAGGATGTGGACGACACGCGGCTTGTTTTCGAGGCAATTGAAACCGGAGCTGAGTATGCCGAGAAAAAGGACGGCGGCGCAAAACTCGTGCTGAAGATTTCCATCGGATTGGCGCAGCACGCGCCCGATACTTGCGGCTGCTGCTGAAAAAAGATTACGGCATCGGGCGGTGCGGATTGTAATTCGCAAGCGCAAGCCCGAGGTCAGTCAGCCTCTGCCAGAGGTTGGCTTCGGTAAGCGGCTCGCGCTTTGCCACAACGACTTTGTTGAAGTGCGATTCCGTGTAGCGAAGCTCGAACGCCGATTGCTTGTTGGACGACGGATACGCGAGGATATCCGCGGAAAAGAACTTCCCGTTCACTTCAAGCGAAGTGATGTGCGGCGATACCGTGAATCCCTTGCAGTTCCTGTTCCTCTTGATTATGCTCTCGAATATGAAACGCGAGGCGTACATGGCGGTTCCGGTTTTGCACATGAGAAGCGAGAACGCGCCTTCGGACTGCGCGATTATGCCGGGAATGTGTTCGCCGGACAGCCGCTTTTCGTGGATATCTCGCCATTCCTCGTTCTTCCCGTCAATCCCGCGCACAACACCCACTGTCGCATGCGTTTCCTTGCGGGTAAGCGGCTTTTCCCTTATGCGCCCCTCCACCAGCAGCTTCTGCCGCATGAATGCCTTTGTTATTTCGGGATTGCATGCCAGAAAAAGATAGAAGGATTTGTGTAACGCAGCGGAATTAGCCTTGAATTGACCCACTTGTACAGGAGGCATCCGGAAAACACACCTGGTCGACTGCTAGCTGTACGCGAAGATAATTTATAAAATAAGTGGAAAGGTTTTTGGGGGAAGAACCGGGCGGGATTCCTCAGAATCCGTTGTTCTTTTCGGCCTCAGTGCCGCGGCGCATGAGGGCGCTTGCGAGGTATTCCAGCTGCGCGATGAACTCCACGGTCGGTTTGGAGGGCTTGTCTATTCCGCCAGCGCGGAATTCGCAGGATATCGTGTCGAGCGTGCCTTTCGGGTTCATGCCGGTTATTTCGCGCACGTCCAAAAACGAATAAGGCGACTCGCCGCGAAGCACGATTGTGAAACCCGAGCCGCCGGATGAGAAGTCGATGGCGGCCGCATGCCCGTTCCTGCGCTCGATAGCCCACCCTGCGCCCGGGTTTTCCTTTGCGCATCCCTCGAGGAAATCGAAGATTATGCTGGCGCGGGATTCCAGCATCGGCTTGTCCCTGTCCGAAAAGCATATTGCGTTTTCCTCGAACCGCTTGAGCGCGTGGTCGAGTTTTTCCGAAGTCTTGGCATCAAGTGGCTTCATAAGAGGAGGAATCGTGCGCCCGTAAAGCCCGCGGAGCGGTTTTTTCGTGCCTTCTGAAGAGACGGGAACTTTTGTTTCTGCTTTTGTTGAAAGCTGCATTTTCCCCACACACGAATGTGGCTAATCTGCGACAAACGGTTTTTAAGGCATTTGGGTGAAGGTGTGGATATGGCGAAAAGGGTTTTCATCCTCCACGGCTGGGGCGGGACCGCGGACAGCGGCTGGAAGGGCTGGCTGAAGCGCGGGCTTGTAGCGAAGGGCTTCGTGGTATTTTCGCCGCAGATGCCAAACGCCGAGAACCCGAAGCTTGACGAGTGGCTCGCCGCCCTCAAGGGGCTGGTCGGAAAGCCGGATAGTGAAACGTATTTTGTCGGGCACAGCTTGGGCGTGGTGCTGCTGCTCCATTATCTTGAGGGGCTGCCTGATGGAAAAAAGATTGGCGGGGCGGTTCTTGTAGCCGGGCCCACGGACAATCCGGACATCCCGCAGATTGCCGGATTTTTCAAAATCCCTTTTGCGTGGGAAAAAATCAGGGCAGGATGCGGTAGGTTCATCGCGATAAATTCCGACAATGACCATTATGTGGCGCTGGAGAACGGGAATGTGCTGAAGGAAAAGCTCGGCGCAAAACTAGTCGTTCTTCACAATCGAGGGCATTTCAGTTCGTCTGAGGGGACGAAGGAACTTCCGGAAGCGCTTGAGGCGCTATTGGAAGTTTCCGGTGGGTAATCGAATCAACCCTGCTTTCCCGCGGGCAGGAAATTCAGGAATTCGTTGCAGATGTTTTTGAGGCTGAGGAAAGCCTTGTCGCCTTCCTGCAAATCCTGCGAGTATTGGACTGCGTGCGGTTCAGGAGCGCCCTTGCCGCAGTTCAACGGCTCGATTGCCAAGGCAGCGCATGTTGGCCATTGCGAGCGGCTGAAGCTGATTGACTGCCGGAGGATTATCCTGCCTTCCTGGGACATGCTCAACGTCACGTTGGATTTGGGATTCCCGGAAGATATCAGGCAGGCCATTTCGGCCCATGATTTCGTGCTGGCCGTTATGCCGAGCTTGTCCAGCTCCTCTTTCCGCTCCCCGATGACGAGGCTTTTGAAAAACTCCTCAAGCTTTTTTATCTCGGCAAGGCGCTTTTGGTACTCGCCCCCCGGAACCGCATTCACGTTTGACTGGAGGATTCCCTTCAGCACTTTTTCCTGCTGCTCGGACAGAACGCGCTTGCGGATTGCGTTGGACTGCAAAGGGCCGGCATTGCCGAGGGGGTTCCCTGAGCCGATTCCGTCGGCTTGGAAGAAAAATTGGGGCTTTTTTACTGAAATGGAAATCATGCCATACCTTCGCTAATGGATTGTCAGAATTGCAGCTTGTGCCCGTTTTTGAGGGTGAATGTCTCCCGCGCATCCATGCCCGGCACATAGTTGATTATGTCCAAGGCGAGGTGCTTGAGCTGATTCGGCAACATCCAGTTGCGAAGGTCTGCGCCATAAACCAGCTTGCCCTCCAATTCAAGCTGGAAGAAAAGTGAATCTGACGCGGATACTTTCACCCTGACATCGTGGTCTCCGACGCCCACTTCGAATTTCTTTGGCGTATCTATCCGCAGCACTGAATCCGCCCTGCGCTTTGCGAAGGCGTGTTCGAAGAATTCTCCGATGCCCTCGATGCACGCCACTCTGGCACCATACGTGTTCGCCTTGGAGATTTTCTTGTTGAGCACCGTCATTTCCTTCTTCAGGCCGGAGCCAAGCCCGACCGTCTTGCGTGCGCGCCTGATGGAATAGAGCTCTGTTGCGAATTCCTGCATGCGGGCCGTCAGCTCGCTTAGCGGGAAAACCGCCTCATCCTTTACCCTGCCTTCGCGGGAATGGTATTTTGTGAACGTCACCGTGAGGTTGCCAAGGTCGCTGTAATCGAGGATTATGTGGATATTGTGGGTTTCGTAGCTGCCGTTGTTGCGCGGATCCACATAGTCGAGCTTTTTTATGCGGGTTGCCCCGGGAACGGGCAGCGTAAGCCCGACATTTTTGCTTTTGCCGTAATGGACGTGACAGGCGGAGACTTCGCCTCTTTCGAAGCCGCCGATTTCTGTTATGGCATTCTCGAATTGTTCCTGCCCCGGGAAAAATATGGATGGGTCAGCCTTGCCCCGCTCCTTTTTGACAGACTCGCGTATGCCCTTGAGGATGTTTGCGCAGACCTTGTTGATTTGCTGCTTGTATTGTTTCGGGAGCTTGAATGGCTGGTTCTGCTTGATTTCTGGCTTGGCTGTGCGATAGTTCCGCACGTGCATGAGCGAGTTGTCGTTAAGAGGGGAGATTTTGCCGAATTTGTTTTTGGAACCCGCCTGTTCCTGCAGCATCGGGTCGTTCTTCAGAAAACGCTTCGTCGTGCCATAAACCATGTTCCCACTCATGTCTCCACCCCACATAAAAACACATGTAGCCCCAAATCTGACGCGAATGTTTTAAAAATCCATGCCCGCCTATAGACGAACGCTCATTCTCACAAGAATTGAGCCTATGAAGTCCGGTGAAAGCCGGATGAGGTGAAAAAATGGCAAAAAGTTACGTGAAATTTGAAACTCCGAAGGACGTGCAGACCAAGGCGCTCGAAGCCATAACGGTCGCAGCCGACACTGGCCGCATCCGCAAGGGTGCGAACGAGACCACCAAGGGAATCGAATCCGGCAACGCGACTTTGGTCGTCATCGCCGAGGACGTGGACCCGGAGGAAGTGGTAATGCACCTCCCCATGATTTGCAATGAGAAGAACGTTCCTTACTGCTATGTCCCGACCAAGAAAGAGCTTGGCGCGGCGGCAGGACTTACCGTGCAGTGCGCGGCAATCGCAATCGAGAAGCCCGGCAACGCCGCGGAGCTCGTGAAGGGGATTGTCGAGAAGATGGGCAAGACAGCGCCCAAGGCCGAAGCCAAGAAGGAAGAGGCAAAGCCTGCCGAAGCCAAGAAGGAGCACAAACACGAGGAGAAGAAAGAGCACAAGGCTGAGGAGAAGAAGGAAGCCAAGCCTGAGGGTGAAAAGAAAGAGAAGAAGCCCAAGGCAAAGAAGGAAAAGAAGGCTGACGCTCCCGCCGAGAAGAAGGAATAGGTGCTTTTGAATGGCAATCCAAGAACCAAGCCCGGTGGAAGTCGTGGAAGTGGTCGTGAAGACCGGCATCCACGGCGAGGTCTACCAGGTCATGTGCAAGATTCTCGACGGCAAGGACAAGGGGCGCGTCATACGCCGCAATGTCAAGGGCCCGGTCAAGAAAGGGGACATAATGCTCCTTTTGGAGACCGAGCGCGAAGCCAAGGAAATCAAGGCGAAGTGAGGCGAAAACTATGTTCTGTTCTTTTTGCAACAACGAAATGCCGAAAGGCACCGGCGAGCTTTACGTCCTCAAGGACGGCACAGCCCTTCCTTTCTGCTCAGGCAAATGCAAAGCCAACTCGATTGAATTGAACCGTGAGGGCAGGCTGGTCAAGTGGACCAACAAGAGCCTCATCCTCTCAAGCGAGAAGAAAGCCGAAGTGAAGAAGGAGTCGGCCCTCGCCAAGGAAATCGACGCCAAGATGGCTGCGAACAAGGCTGCCAAGAAGTGAAGGTGAGCGGATGGAAAGGACACTTATCATCCTCAAGCCCGATTGCGTGCAGCGCGGGCTTTGCGGCTCCGTTCTTTCGCGCTTCGAGTCCCGCGGCTTTTCAATCGCGGGCATGAAGCTGGTGAAGCTCTCATCCGCGCTTTTGCGCGAGCACTACGCCCACATAGCCGACAAGCCGTTCTTCCCGGGAATCGAGAAGTTCATGTCATCCTCGCCTGTGGTGGTGGCGGTGATTGAGGGCAAGGAGGCAGTCGAGTCCGTGCGCGCGATGTGCGGGCCGACCAACGCAAGGAAGGCCGCGCCCGGAACGATACGCGGCGACTACTCGCTTTCCATGCAGTGCAACGTCATCCACGCGTCCGACTCGGTCGAGACGGCGCAGAAGGAAGTTGCGAGGTTCTTCAAGCCGGAAGAGCTTCACACCTACAAGCGCGTGCTTGAGGAACTGACATATTCCAAAGACGAGTTTTGAGCTGGCTGTTTCTGTTTTTCTTTCCTGCTTGTTTTTTTATCCCCAGCGGAAGCGCTTGCGCTGAGAGAGGAACAAAAAGAAAAACAAAAAAATGAAAAGAAGCGCCTATTCCTCGTCCTTTTTCCTGCCGAACACGAAGAGCAGGATGAGCGCGAGGAGCACTGCTCCGCCTGCAGCCACCAGAAGCGTGGAGAAAGGCACGGAAAAGCCCGCGAAGCCTATGCTTGCGGCAAGCAGGTCGCTTGTCGCCGAGCCCGATTCGCCAGCCGTGACCTTTATCGCCTCGCCCGGCGCGAGGATGCGCGGGGACGCGAACTTGTCAATCATCTGGTCGGTGAGCGGGCGCTCAAGCCGGTAGGCGTAGCTCACGTTGCCGCCGGATGAAATCGAGCGCACGTTCCACGAGAAGCGCGGAAGCGGCTGCGATTCGCGGGCTGATGGCGAGTTCTCGAATATTATCTGGTCCACGCTCGAGATGACCTCCTTTGGCACCGAGTCGGCAATCGAGAAGTTCTGCCTTGCCGCACCGGAGTTGGAGTAGGTCATGGTGATTTCAGTCGAATAGCTGGACACTCCGCCGCTTGTCGCCCGGTAAACCTTGAATACCTTGGAGAACCCTGCGCCGTAATTCACGGTGCGGGTTGACACAAGCTCGCGCCTTGGGGACAAATCAACCGTCGCGCCGCCCGTGGGCCCGGTTGTCGAAAGCCCGCATGCCGGCACGAGGAAACTCGAAGTGGACTGCGTGGTGTCGATTGACACGCGAAGCTCGTAGGCGCCGGGCTTTTCAGGCACGAACGAGAGCTCGGTTGTCGAGCTGACGCGGCGGGAAAAGACCTTGGAGTTGGCGTTCCCCTCGACATACGCAATTTCGACCAGCGCGGCAGGCGCGGTCGGGATGAGGTATCTCACGCTGATTTTGGATTCCTTGCCTGCGCAGGACACGGTGACTTTCGTGGATGTGCGGTAAAGCCCGCCCACCGAGCCGCCTGCGCTGCCGGTTCCGCCGTTTGAGCCGCCTCCGTTGGACTGGGACGAGACCGTGAGGATGTAGACTTTCTCAGCCACCCTGCTTGTCCCGTTTTCCCTTACCTGCACCTTGAACGAATACGTTCCTGTCGCGTTGGGCGTGCCGAGTATGGTGGCAGATGACTCGCCACCGTCCAGCGACAAGCCGGGCGGAAGCGCGCCTGATGGGATGCTCCATGAGGAGACCATCGCTGTCCCGCTGACGCCGATTGTCGCTGCGTATTGCTGCCCGACAGCCCCGTTGGGGAGGCTTTCAGTCGTAATAATGAAGCTGCTTGGCGTCCCGTTGGAATTTATCCTGAGGCTCAGCGCCTTGTCAGTCGTTCTGCTTGCTGAATCAGTCACGCGGACCGTCACGAGCCCCACTCCCGAGTTGATGGGTGTTCCGAGCACCTGCCCAGAGCTGTTTATGCTGAGGCCTGCGAACAGCGCGCCGCCCTGCACGAGCGCCCATGAGTAAGGGGGCGTGCCGCCGCTTGCGGAAAGGGCATAGCTGTAGGGCATGCCGACTGTTCCGTCAGGAAGCGAGGGGGTTGTGACGACAAGGGACTGTGCATCGAACGGAAGCATGAACGTTTTCACTTCCGATGTCGCGATGTTGTGGTTTGCCGACGCGTCGGTTGCCGTTGCGTAGTAGACATAGGAGCCGGAGTTATCGCCGCTTGTGTAGGTGCACGGCGAGGAGCTGCAGGATTCGACCATCGTGTATGCGCCGTGGCCGCCTATTGAGCCCTGCGCGAGGTATATCCTGATTTCTGAAATCCCGCTGGCGTCCGTTGCGGATGCCGTGATTGTGTAGACGTTTCCGCCGTTGTTGCCATAGGGCGCAACCGAAACGGAAATTGACGGCTGGGCGTTGTCCACGGCAGGATTTATCCTGATGCCGATTCCCTTGTACAGGCTTGCGCCCGAGGAATCAACAACATGCGCGGTGAAGCCAGTGTTCGTCAGGTCCACTGCGGTCGTGGGCGTTCCGGACACCGTGCCGCTTGCTGAAATCGAAAGCCCTGATGGAAGCCCGGTTGCCGAGAATGTG
>Ga0172379_10004175_pt1 | contig 21728 bp, 17 predicted proteins | sample GrowelOW334metaG_FD_119756 | JGI IMG/M metagenome (GOLD analysis project Ga0172379, IMG submission 119756) | Groundwater microbial communities from an aquifer near a municipal landfill in Southern Ontario, Canada - Groundwater well OW334 metaG | ecosystem: Environmental > Aquatic > Deep... | reverse complement strand
CGACCGACCCCGCGGGCTCCACCACCACCCGCCCCACCGTCGAAAGCAGAAGCACCATTGTTAAAGCGGATACCGTGACCGGCCGAAACCCCAGAAGCCCCATCCTCGAATCGGAAACCGTGACCGTTCAGCCCCTCCAGTCCGAACCGCCGCCGTCGCCCGATTATATTGTCGGTCCCTATGACGTCCTGTCCGTAAATGTGAGCGGCAAGCCGGAGTTCTCCAGCATCGCCTTGCCAGTGGGGGCCACACCGACAAGCACCGGATCGAACCTTGGCGTCGTCACGCCGGCGACGGGCTGCCGCGTTGACGGCAACGGCAACATCCAATTACCCTTTGTGGGGACGGTCCACGTCTGGGGCATGACCCCCCTGGAGATCCAGAACCGGCTTATGGACATTTACCCGAAATATTTTAATAATCCCTGGGTGATCGTTGACGTCAAGGAGTACCGGAGCCATCCCCTCTACCTCCTGGGGCAGTTCAGAAATTCCGGTACCTTTTACATGGATCAGCCCTTGAACCTCTTGCAGGGAATCGCCCTGGGGAACGGGTACGACGCCACGGCCGACCTCAGCGCGTCCCGGCTCATCCGGGAGAAGAGAACCATGCCGGTAGATATCTACGATTTACTGACCAACGGCGATCAGCAACAGAATGTCTGGCTGAAGCCGGGGGACACCCTCTACATTCCGAACAACACCAACCGGCAGGTCTTCATCTTTGGCGCCGTCAAGAAGCCGGGACCGCTGCCGATACCATCGGGCGGACTTACACTGTCGCAGGCCATCGCCAGTGCGGACTTACGCGATACGGGTTATGACATGAACTACGTGCGCATTATCCGCTCCTATTCGGCCACGCGCGGCGAGCTGATGGTGATTGATTTCGAGAAGATGATGCGCGGCGACACGCTGCCCCTGGCGCTCCGGAACGGCGATATCATCTATGTTCCCAAGAGCCACCTGGGCACCTGGAACGACGCCATCGCCGAGATCCTCCCGACGCTCCAGGCATTCAGTGCGCTCCTGCAGCCCTTTGTTAACATTAAATACTTGCAACAGTAAGTTGTCCTAATCCCTAAATTAATAGGGGCGCTGTCCCTAATTAAAAGGTTTTATTTATGAACCAAGCCGCAACACCAACCCAACCCCAACCTGCAGCGCCTCAGGAGATGCATCTTTCCGATTACATCGCCGTCATCCTGCGGCGGAAAACGACAGTTGTCGTGGCCTTCCTGGCCGTTTTTATCGGAGTTGCCCTACAGACCTACCTCATGGATCCGATTTATGAGGCCGCCGCCACCCTCCACGTAAAGGACGACAAGAGGAATATGGGGGGAGTGGGGGCCATGCTGGGCGAACTGGCGCTAAACACCACCAACCCCATCAATGCGGAGATAGAGATCTTCAAGTCTCGCACCAACGCGGAGCAGGTGGTGAAGGAGCTACACCTTGACTGGCAGGTTACGAAAAAGTCAGCCGGGCTCACATTCCAGATCCTGAAATTCTCTTCCAACGCCAAAATACCATCCTACCGGATAGAAGTAGGCGACGCCGGCGCCTATACTGTGAAGTATGAAAACGACGGCCGTCTCATGGGACAGGGAAAATCGGGACTGCTCATGCAGGGGAAAGATGTCATCCTGCTCCTTAACGACTTGCGCGGCCGGAAAGGCGACAGTTTTGTCCTGACGCTCGTGCCGTTCGATGGCGCCGTCGCCGCGCTGCATGGAGGGATCAAGGTGAGAGAGGAGGGAAAGATGACCAGTATCCTCCGCGCCTCCTATACCAGCAAGGATCCCGTCCTGGCGCGGGATATCGTCAACACCCTCGTCCAGGCCTACCTGGGTCGGAACGTTGCCTTCAAGACGGAAGAGGCGAGCCGGACCGTCGGCTTCGTCGAAGACCAACTCAATACTCTCAGCGGGGAGCTTGACAATTCTGAAAAGAACCTGCAAGCCTACAAGAGTTCATCCAGGGTGATCAAGCTCGACACCGAAGCTGAGTCCCTGATCAAGCAGGTTTCGGAGATCGAGAAGACCAGGATTGAGGTCACGCTCCAGAAGAAGCGGATCGAGTTTGCCCTCGATGCCCTGAAGGAGGCGATGCGGAAAGGGGAGATCTACTCCCCGACGATCATGCGCGACGATCCGCTCGTCTACGGGATGGTAGCGAAACTCTCCGAACTGGAAGTGCAGAAACGGGCGCTGCGGAACGACTACACCGAGGCTTATCCGGCGGTAAAGGCCCTCCAGGGGCAAATAGAAGAACTACAGAATAATATCCGTTCCACCTATGAGACCGCCCTCGCCAATGTGACCAAACAGCAGGGCGCCGTCTCCCAGCAACTGACCCTGTATGAAAATAAAATGCGTAATCTTCCCGAAGCGGAACGCGACCTGGCCCGGCTCACCCGCCTTTCCAAGGTCGCCGCCGACACCTACACCTTTCTCCTCCAGAAACATGGGGAGGCGCGCATCGCCAAGGCCTCCACGATCAGCAGCATCAATATCATCGATCCGGCCATCACCCCCAGCCGGCCGGTCAAGCCCAATAAGGCACAAAACCTTATCCTAGGTCTGATCTTCGGCATCATCCTGGGGATCGGCCTCGTCTTCTTCCAGGAATACCTCGACGATACCATCAAGGATGCAGATGAGGCGAAGCGGGTCATGGACTTGCCGCTGCTGGCGGTGATCCCGCATATTCCGCAACACGAACAGGAGGGGGCCGCCCGGGATACGGGGAAACCCTTCACACTGCTGGAGTCGAAGTCCGCCGCCGCGGAGGCCTTCCGTTCGCTCCGTACCAACCTGCACTTTTCCGCCATCCACCGGGATAAAAAGATCATGCTCGTGACGAGCACCTTTCCGGCCGAAGGGAAAAGCATCATCGCCGCCAACCTGGCGAACATCCTTTCCCATACCGGGGCACGGGTGCTCCTTATCGACTGCGATCTCCGTCGTTCCTCCCTCCATACGAAATTCGGCCACAGCAAGACGCCGGGGCTAAGCGAGCTGTTGGCCGGGGACGTCACCTTTGCGGCGGCCCTGCACGACGTCGGGATCTCCGGCCTCGATCTGATCACCGCCGGGACAACCCCTCCCAACCCTTCGGAGCTCTTGGGATCCGAGGCCATGCGGCAGTTCCTGCTGGACCAGCGGGCGGCCTACGACAATATCGTGATCGACGCCCCGCCGATCCTTGCCGTCACGGATGCCCCGGTTCTCACCGAGATTTCTGATCTGGTTATCCTGGTCATGGAGGCCGGCCGGGTGCCGATCGGGGCCGCACGGCATATGCGTGAGATCCTCACCACGATCCAGGCCCCCGTCGCCGGGCTGGTGATTAACGACAAGACCGGCAAGGGCGAGGCTTATGGCTACGGCGGCTATGGCGGCAAGTATTACCGCTACGGTAAAAGCAAAGGATACGGCTATGGTTATGGATACAGCAGCAGCTACGGCTACTATTCGGATGAAGACAAGCCCCGCAAACCCAAGAAAAAATCCCCTTGGTGGAAGAAAATCGTGGGTAAGAGATGGGAAAAATTGGTTTCAAAGAAGTGGGAAAGCTTGGTTGATAAGAAACTTAAACGATCCTGATCCAAATCTATACTCTCCCCTTCAAGGGGAGGGTTAGGGTGGGGATGGGTTATCATCAAAAAAGGAGGATCAAACCATGGAACAAACGTACGAAAGAGGCAAACTTTACGATCTTCCCATTATCGACCTGAAGCCCGACCCAAAGCAGCCCCGCAAGTCCATGGACCTTCAGGCCCTTGAGGATCTGGCTGCATCGGTCAAACTTAAGGGGATTATCCAACCAATTTTATTTCGCGTTCCCGAAGACGACCCCTACCTGCTCATCGTCGCCGGTGAGCGCAGGTACAAGGCCGCCCAGATGGCCGACCTCCTGATCATTCCCGGCATCTGTGTGGAGGGCAATGCGTCCGAAATCGCCCTGATAGAAAATGTCCAGCGCCAGGACCTCACCTGCATCGAAGAGGCGGAAGCCCTGAAAAGGCTCATGGAAGACGAACAATATACCCAAGACCAGTTATCGGCTGTCATCGGCAAGCCCCGTACCACCATTACGGAATCCCTTTCCCTGACCAATCTGCCCCAAGCGGTTCGGGATGATTGCCGCGGCGACCGCACCGTCAACAAGAAAAAGCTTCTCGATATTGCACGGAAGAAACAGCAGCGCGCCATGAACACGGCCTATACCAAATATAAGGAGGAACTGCAGAAGGAGCTGGCGGGTGTCACGAAGACAAGGGTGAAACTTACCGCGGCCGCCGCCCTTTGCCAAACCCTCGACAAGTCCCGGGAGAAACTTGAGAAGACCGACATCGCCGACTGGTCCGAAGACGACATCATGGCTGCCAATGATTCCATAAACAGGCTAAGGGAAGCTATTGACAACTTCACCACACCACCGACAGAAGGCACACTGGCATAATGCATTGCCATTTACTATTTACCGTTCACCATTTACCTGACCCTTGGTCAGTTGTTGACTTTCGAAATTTTCGCACCCTGCCATAAATGCGCAATGATAACAGGTGCTTGAACTATGTCGCCCCGCGACAATTTTTGAAATCAGGCCTCCAAATATGGAAACCAACAAAATAAGCATATTTTTTCGAGAGCTTTGAACATTGACAAATTTTATCAGGGATCAGTTTTGAGACCGATTTTTCAGAATTTTGCATTCGATATCCGGCCAATGAAAGGAGCCGGAGATCATATTTTTGCTATGAAGAGTTCATTTTACCTCCAGCGGCGGTCATTTTTTGAGCAGTTTATGCTGCTCCTTGGCAATAAGACAATATTCGTCCTTTCCTATGCGGTTTTAAGCACCTTGGTACCTCTGAGGAGATTGAAGGCCATCTGCCTGAAGAGGGCGTCAATAGCTATGCCTTCGTTGGTGGTTAAGCCCTTGGCGGCGAATTGGTTAAGGAGTTCATTGTTGATCATGCGCATGGTATCTTTGGAGAATCTGCCTCTGAACCGGGAGAAAGTGGAATGATCGGGAGCATTGTCGTCAAAGGAAAGCCCCAGGAAAGTTCTGAAGGATGCTCTGTCGTTGATTTGAGTTTCCAATTCCGGGTCGGAATCAATGCTAAACCATTGCTGGAGCAAAAGGCATTTCATAAGTACCAGAGGAGGATAAGCTGCGTTGCCCTCTGCGCTCTTCCCAACGGGATAGCTTCTCATGAGCAGGTTTTCGATTCTGGACCAATCCACGACGGCGTTGATTTGCTTCATTCTTTTGATGGCCCGGTTCTTCTCCATGGAAGAAAAGAGGGAGAGATCCGTGAAGGTGAGATTGGTTTGCATTTTCTTGAAGCCCATAAGTCCTCCGAAGCTGTTTATTTTAAGGAAATATGGTACATAATAAATTAAATGTCAAGCAATAACAGTACCTTATCTTTGAATAACTGCTTTTTCGGCGGCAAATTGGTGAACCAAGTATGAAAAACTTGCCGAGTTGTGCAAACGTCTTATTTATGTCAATCTCGCAAACGTAATGAATAAATTTCTTTATAATCAAAAAAACATTAAAGCTATTCTGTTACCATTATCAATAGGATTCTTTGGATTCAAACTAGGTAGTATTATACCAAATATGTTAACCTTATCACTGGGCGCGTGGATGCAAATGGCATTCTCAATAGTCCCGGCTGCTTTTGTCTTGTTAATAATTGCTACGTGGAATCCATCTGAGCAACAATTACGTTTAAAAATTAGTGTGCCATCGCTCATGTCAGCCATTCCTTCAGTAACCCATTTACTGTTCGTGATCGTTATATCTCTTCTTTATGGATTTGTAATATTTTGGTTAATATCGAATTTTGAAATATTTGTCCTACCCGGTCAGGTTTTGCTATTTGGATCAATGTTTCTTATGCTAATTCTTGGAGTATTCAAGCCGGAACTTGGGCCTGCCATGTTTTTTTCCCTTTATCCGTTTCTAATGTTTTCAGAGGCTAGGCTTGCTTCTGGCGCATCATGGCCAATATTAGGAGAAGAATTTTTAAATGTATCCGATTGGCTTCAACGGACATTGTTCGGTTTTAGAAATATTGATATTGTATTACTTATGTTTACCATTGGCTTCATTTTTTATATTATCAAAGATAGTAAAAAACAGGGAAAGACGGGATTAGAAAAACCGATAATTATGTTACTAATGTGGACATTAGTCTCTGTCTTAACTGCAAATGATTCATTGGAGGGGTTGCGATCATACTTCATAAAGTGGATATTACCGGTTAGCATCTATTACGCTACTTTCTTTGCCATTCAAAGAACCAATGGAGTCAGAGAAATCAAGCTTGCCTTCGTAATATTGCTTTTTTTATCATGTTTTTTATCCATACAAAATGCAGCCCTATCTGGCGGGATAGCTAATGTCGCTTCTCAACGTGTAAAAATATGGACTGTTATTGGAGGGCAGATGGGACCGTGGTTAGTGTTAATATGTCCATTGGCCTTCAGTTTACTATTGGATCGAAAATGTCCATTTTATGTTCGGACCCTTAGTGTAGTTGCTCTTATCATGGCTCTTATCATGGCAGTGTGGGAGATGCAGCGTGCTATATTTCTTTGTTTTACAATTATGGCTGTTTTTAGTATTATATTATATCACCATAAATGGAGACTGCATCTGGCTTTAGTACTCACACTTTGGGTAATTGCCTTCTTTTTTTTAGATAATATATTGGAACTATTTAAAATATTACGCCCCGGTTTACTGCATGGTAATCCATATTCTTTAAATGCTAATTTAGATCGTCTATACCTCTGGCAACAAGGTTGGGATATTTTTAAAGATAATGTTTTTTTTGGGATAGGCCCAGGTGGCTATTCTCTTTTAGGAATAGGGCTTTATTTAGCCGAGGTAAGCTCTCATAATATTTATTTAGAAGTTGCTCTTGAATCCGGAATATTTGCATTTACTATGTTTTCAATAATTATATTTACCCCTGTTGTGAATTATTTTAAATCATTTATAAAACAGAATAACTTTAAATATATCAAAGATCTTAAACCTTATATTATTTCATTGATCGGTTATTATGTATATTTAATGTTTTCAACTTGTTGGGAATGGGGATATGGCGTTGCTGTGTTTTGTATATTAGGTATTGTACTTGGGACAATGAGAAATGAGGAGAATAAAGTGCGAACTGTACGGGGCAAAGATGAGGGAACCAAGGGTGAAAGTCAAGGACTATACGTAAATGTTTGAGGGATTATTTCAAAAGCACAACTTCCAGTTATTTTTGCAGTTTCTCAAACGTGACCTGCTGGCTCGTTACAAACAAACATTTGTCGGGTTTGGCTGGGCAGTTATTCAACCCCTTGTCATGATGATTGTGTTTTCCATTATCTTTGGGAAACTTGTTAAGATGCCCAGTGATGGGATCCCTTATCCGATTTTTTCTTATGCAGCATTGCTACCTTGGACGCTATTGGCATCCGGGATCAATTTTGGAGTGAATAGCTTGACAGCAAATGCATCGCTCATCACGAAAGTATACTTTCCACGGGAGATCATCCCGATCGCTTCAGTCACTGCGGCAACTGTTGACTATTTTGTGGCATCCACTATATTTGTCGGTTTGATGATATGGTATAAAGTTACACTATCAATAGTCCTCTTGATGCTCTTTCCATTGATCATTATCCAGCTACTTCTGATGATGGCGATAGTGTTTGTTCTATCAGTATGGAATGTACGCTACCGTGATGTCCGTCATGGGTTATCCTTTATAATTCAAATCTGGATGTATGCCTCCCCAGTCGTCTATCCGATAAGTGTTGTCCCTGAAAAATGGAAATTCCTATATATGCTCAATCCTATGGTAGGAATCATAGATGGGTATAGGACCGTAATATTTAAAAGTGAAATATTAGATATCACAACGATCATGCCTGCCGTTGTTTTTGCTGCGATAGGACTTCCGATAGCATATATCTACTTCAAGAAAGCTGAAAAAGATTTTTCCGATATCATATAGCACAAAATTGATGAGTCGACATAAGTGTATAATATGCGATAATAAGAATATAACGCAACTATATGACTTAACATTTGAACTCTCTAAAAACTCTGAAAGAAGGGTTTATTATAAATGTAGGTCTTGTAAATGTGTATTTGTCGATGATATTAAGCTGCGTAGCAATTTGGAAAGATTTTATGAAGAAGATTATTATGTTTTTAAAGACGATGCTGGATTATCCACTCGGGCAGAAGAAGACTTTAGAAGATTTATTTCACCATTTAACAATAAATATAATTCCCTTTTAGAAATTGGGTGCGCAAAAGGTCATCTTTTGGCATTAGCTCGGGACAATGGATGGACGGTAGCTGGAATTGAGATTTCTCCATTTGCTTCGAATACAGCGAGAGAAAAGTTTAAATTAGACGTTTATACTGGCAACGTCGATAACGTCAGTTTTCGGGACAGGCGTTTTGATTTGATTGTTGGGTTTGATGTGATTGAGCATGTCGCAGACCCGATACAATTTTTAGGTTGTCTTAAAAAACTATTGAACCAAGGCGGCACTATAATTATGGATTCCCCTAATCCCGAAAGTATATTTTCTAGATTGACAAAGGATGCATGGGCTGGTTTTAATGCCTATCATTTGCAACTATTTGGATCAAAAAGCTGGCAAGTTGCAGCAAATAGAACTTGTTTAGTAATCGTAGACATTAACACAGATCATTATGATATTAGCTTAATTAGTGAGAGATGGCGTTTGGCTAAATTTTTTTCTTTAAAAGGATTCAATCGTTTAATGAATTTTATTGATGCATCATTTCCTAAAATGGTTTTAAAATTCCTGTTTGAAAGAAGACTGGGAGATCAAATGATAGTAAAATTACAATCTGTTAGCCGCAAAATTGATTTATAATGAGTTATTGATGCCTGAACTTATTCATTATTTCGTTATTATACTATGACCTCGATTATTTTCGACAATGTTTCAAAATCGTTCCAGAAAGGGACTGGAGCGTCCAACTCTTTAATCGGAGCAATGTATCAGGGTAGCCGGAATATAATTCGCAAATTGAGTGCCGGAAGCGAGCGGCAAAGCAATAAGTTGTTCTGGGCTTTAAAAGAAGTGAGCTTTGAGGTAAAGCCAGGAGAATCCTTCGCCATCGTAGGGCCTAACGGCGCGGGGAAGAGCACAGCTTTGAAACTCCTAAGTCGTGTTTCGTGGCCAACAAGGGGCCGGATCATAACGAATGGCAAGGTTGCCTGTTTAATTGAATTGGGTGCGGGGTTTCATCCAGAGCTGACCGGCAGGGAAAATATATTCCTGTATGGAACGATCATGGGAATGACAAAAGATCAAATTAGAGATCGTTTTGACGAAATCATCGAATTTTCAGAAATCTCCGAATTTCTTGATACACCCCTCAAACGATACTCTTCCGGTATGTACGCCCGCCTTGGTTTTTCTGTGGCGATTCACACCCGTCCCGATATTCTTTTGGTTGATGAAGTTCTTGCAGTAGGGGATTGGGGGTTCCAGCAAAAGTGCTATGCAGAGATGGAAAAATATCGCAAGAGCGGTACAACTATTGTGTTTGTATCTCATAACATGGGTGCTGTTACACAGATATGTGATAGAGGTATATTATTACATAATGGTGAAATAGCCTTTTCGGGATCAGCCGCGGAAGTAGCTGGACATTACTTGGCAGATTTTGCTTTTAGGACAAGAGGAGTTCTACGAGAAGATGGCAGTAAAAACATAGTTCTAAAGACGGTTCGCATAAGAGATGAAGAAGGTAAAGAAAAAAACGATTTTATTTCAGGTGAAGAAATTTATCTGATTGCAAATTTTAAGATTGTTGAATGGAAAGGGCCATGGATTTTTGGATTCAGTATTGTTCGCCCAGATAATTTACTAATATTTTCAGCACCTATGGCATTTTTAAAAATTAATCCTGAAAATAAAGAAATTATCATAAAGATTAATTTTAAAAATAGGTTACTCAAAGGTGAGTATTTATGTGGTTTCTGGGTAACAAGCGAAGATTTAACAAAGGTTTATGAACAAGATGCAGCGGCAGTTCCTATCGTTGTTACAGATGATTATGCGCATGGAGGAATAGTGGATCTAAGACCTCATGCAGTCATTTTAAATCAACCTTAGATGTCAAAAAAATGAATACTGTGAAAAAGAAAATAGAATCTACGGTTACTCAATATAAAGCATGGCACATTCCGCAACTACATTTACCCATGGCCGTTTCTCGCCTTGTTCCGCTGAAGGTAAAGCTATTTGTTGAGCGGATATATTTTTTTTTCATGAGTAAAATTAAATTCAGGAAAGAGCACATAAGGTATAGTCAGGCTTGGTATGAGCATGTCTATCATTCTGCTGATATTTATCATTTGCCCGAGCGTGACTATCAACAAGTGATGAGCCAGAGCGCAGAAGCGGGTGAAATTGATAGTTTGCTAGAATCATTTGCGAAATTTAGTTTACCTGAAAACGAAGAAATAAATTGGCTGGAAATTGCCTGTCATCATGGTAAAACACCTTTTACACTTGTTAAGAAATATCAAAATGTTCATTTTTATATGTTTGATTTTAGCAATGTTGCTGTTGACTGGTGTAAGAAATATAATCCACTTCCCGATCACTTTACTATTTGGCAGGGCGATGTAAGAGATATCAATCACAATGGAAATAAATTTGATGCATTCTTCGATGTTATTACATGCCTTGATGTGACTGAGCACTTGCCTCGTAAAACATATTACCAAGCAATAAAGGAAATAGATCGAGTTTGTAGGTTTGGAGGCCTGCTTATATTGAAGCAAGGAAATGTGCCCCTTCGAGAACATATAAATATTCTGGAAGAAGAAGTTCTTGTTAAAGATTTTGAAAAGAAGGGTTTTTCAAAAATTGATGAGCTCCCTAATCGCTGTCACGTTTTTAAACGTATTTGTTAGAGTTGATTTAACGCCGAATTGCAAAAGAAAATGACAAAAATACCTAATTGGTTAAAGATTGATAGGGTTATTATAAATCTTGCCGGAGAGTGGGTGGGCCTTGGGGATATTATAGCAGTTGCACCGCTGGTGTCAGCTATCAGATCAGCATCACCTAAATGCAAAATATACGCAACACTCACTGGCACTAAATGGAATTCAATTGTTGGGTTGATGGAGGGGAATGTTAAGACTATAAATGTTGGGAATGATTTCTACAGATTCAGAAAGTTATGGTTGAACGGTCTTTTCCGTTTTCGCAGGCCATGGTCGAGAACAGCCTTTTTTTACGACTATATGGCACCCAGAAGCAGGGCATCGTTGTTGGGTCGTATTATGGGCGCTAAGTTTCGATTTGGTTATGGTCCTAACGAAGATGGGGAGGCGTGCCCCGATACCCATAAATTGAGCTACAATTCTATCGGGATAAGTCCTTTTCATTATTCAGTCGATTTTGACCGTATCACGGGCCTGAAGACCGACTCAACTGTACTTTTGGGGAAAAACAGATTGGAGGCGGAAGGGAAAAAGTTGATTGGCGATCTTGGTATTAAAGAAGATACCCGGATATTTGCGATGCACCCTGGCAGTGATTCTAACCATATGGCCAAGAGATGGCCGGCTGAGTCATTCGCAAAATTGGCATCAGAACTCAAGTTAAAACATCAGATTGCCGGTATCGTCATACTTGGACCCGATGAACATGCGGTACTTGGAGATTGGCCAAAGGAATCCCCCGCAATTTTCGTTACAGGACATACGATCCACAATATCGCCTGCATTCTAAGTTGCTGCGAATTCCTGATAAGCAATGATAGCGGCATAATGAACCTTGCCTTTGCGCTCGGCATCCCCGGAATTGCTTTGTTCGGTCCCACGAGTGCGGCAAAGCATGACGGATGGTTTCTGAACGGGAAATTTCTCCAGTCCTCATACAATTCTGTCTGCCCATCCTGCTATGGATCTGATCGTTATCGAGTATGCGATCAAATTCCGCCTCCTTGTATGGAATCTATAACAGTCGATGAAGTGATCGAAAAATTACAGGACGTATTATAAATGTGCGGTATAGCAGGTATTGTCGGAAAAAGTGATGAGGCTTTATTAACTCGCATGCTCGATACTTTGAGACATCGTGGGCCAGATGGACAAGGGACGTTTTCAGTTCCTGGCCACTTGTCTATGGGAATGACACGGCTGGCCATTATTGATTTAATCACCGGCGATCAGCCTATAACGAATGAAGATAAGTCTGTCCAGGTAATTCTTAATGGCGAGATTTACAATTATAAAGAGCTACGAAATGACCTGGTAAAATGTGGACATGCATTTAAAACTGAATCAGACACTGAGGTAATTGTCCATTCATATGAAAAATATGGATCTGACTGTGTAAAATATTTAAATGGTATGTTTGCTTTTGCTTTATGGGATTCAAAGAAAAAGCAGTTGATGCTTGCCAGAGATCGTCTAGGTATAAAACCACTCTTTTATGCTTTTCATAAAAATAGTATTTTGTTTGCCTCAGAGATTAATGCCATTCTTGCAGTTTCGGAATTCAAGCGAGACCTCAATTTAAATAGTGTTTATAATTATTTCGGAAGTATGGTCTCGATTGGTGAAGACACGGCCTTTAATAATATTTATCGTTTCCCATCAGCCCATATTGCATGGATTAAAGATGGTCAGTTGCACAAAGAAAAATACTGGAGTTTGAGTTTTAAACCAAAGAACAAAAAGAGCGAGGTTGAACTTTGCCAGGAATTTAGAGATCTTTTTGATGATGCTACACGTATTCAGCTTCGTTCAGATGTACCTGTCGGGGTTTTCTTGAGTGGTGGCATTGATTCAGCCGCTGTCGCAGAAAGAGCGATTCAACATTTAGGGAAACTTAAAACTTTTTCTCTCGGTTTTTTTGATGAAGATGAAGGTGAAGTTTATAATGAGCTAAAGTATGCTAAAAAAACAGCAGATTTTTTGGGGACCGAGCATTATGAGTTCAAACTGGAGGGTGAGTCAGTCAGAAAACATTTAAAGGATACAATAAATTCTTTCGGTGATCTATATTGTGGCTCTACCGCACAGTATTTTGTAGCAGAATTAGTTAGCAAACATGTTAAAGTTGCTTTATCCGGCTCAGGTGGCGATGAACTCTTTGGAAGTTATGACAGGCCATATAGGTTTGAGCAAAGCATGGGTTGGAAATCTTTTTTTCTATGGAGACATTTTACTAATAATGGGATCAGATCGGAAATATTGAATCGATATTTTTTAAAGAAAAAAGGTAAATTGGCTCAAATATTTAGAAGGGCTGTAGCTCCTGGTGAAGAATACTCAAACCGTGCTGAAGCAATATTTAAAAAATCAAAAAGAGAATCAATTCTAAGCAAAGATATTGTCGAGCATTTGAATATTGACAAGCGCTGTGAGACAATCTACCAGCATATATTTGATGAGCTATGTTCTTTCCCAGTCGAAGACATAATAATGGCAATTGATATGGAAACACAACTTAAAGATGAATACCTTGCCTATACAGACAGTTTTACAATGGCCCATTCCCTCGAAGCGCGTGTACCTTTTCTTGATCACCGCCTTGTAGAATGGGCGGCCACGTTGCCTATTGAGAGAAAGCGAAATCCAGGTGACCCAAAATACTTATTAAAACGTGCCTTATATCCCAATCTACCAGATGAATTGTTTCATAGGCCCAAAATGGGATTTTCTCTTCCATATGGGAAGTGGTTGGAAGGACCATTGTCCCCCCTTGTCGATGAATATCTTTCCACAGGTTATTTGGCAAACCAGAATATATTTGATGTGCAAAATGTTCATTCTATTATAAAGCAATTTGCCGCTGGTAAAAGAGGTGCGACAACTTATCAATTATGGTCTTTGGTGATCTTTCAGATATGGTATCAAATGTATTTCAATCAAGGGGTAAGTGGCGCTAAGTGAAGGCATACACTTAGGGTTTCCTTCATAATGGTTACTAATAATCAAAAAAGGATTCTTTTTGTTCTTGGCCAATTCTATCCAGAGGGTGGCATAGCGGTATTAAGACATCTAAGATATATTAGATACCTGATGTCTATAGAAATAGAGCTCTTAGTTCTTGCCCCGGATAAGATCCACATAGAAAGTGAAGATTTAAGCTTAAAGAAATATATACCCCCCAATATTAATATTATTCGTTACAGACATAGTAATTCCTTTCTAAAAGAAGACAAGATTAGTTATTTAATTCCTTTTTTCTTGAGAAGCAGAATCAATGCTTTTCTAAAATCTATGCCGCCTGATTACGATTTTTGGGGATGGTTTTTCCCTGGAATTCGATGTGCGGTAAAAGTTATGAAGGAGTACTCACCCTCTGTTATTTACAGTTCTTCCAGTCCTTACGGACTGCATCTACTATCATTCCTGATTAGTCGATTATTTCACGTTCCATGGGTTGCTGACTTTAGAGACGAGTGGAGTGAGAATCCATTCCGCAGTTATATTAAAATGAGAGCTTGGCTTGATAGAAAACTGGAAGAAGTGACCCTGAGATACGCCGATAATATTATTGTAACAACGGAGGCTTATAAAGAGCAATTAATTAACATTTCTCCAGATATTAAAGAAAAAGTTTATGTTATTCCCAACAGCTTTTTTATTGATGATTTTGATAAACCAATGGAATTTCGAAATGAGCGATTTACAATTACGTATGTTGGCTCATTTTATTCACACCAACAGCCTAGTACCATAATAAAATCATTACGTTCTCTCTGCGACAGCGGGAATATTAACGAAAACGATATTCTATTGAGAATTTATGGGGTATGGGATGGGAAACCAGATAATTTAGCACCTTATGTTAAAGTGCTCGGCAGTGTAACCCACGATAAAGCTATATATGCAATGAGGTCTTCTGACGTTAATTACTTAATAGTTGCCAAAGAACGAGGGCGAGGCAATGTGCCTGGCAAGATTTGGGAATACATAGCTTCAGGGCGACCAATAATAGCAGAAGTACCAGTTCCCGGCGAGAGTTTTACAGTTTTAAATAAATTAAACTACCCTTCAGAAATTGTTGATTGTGCTGATGAAGTCGCTCTAGGTAAAGCTATTTTGAAACATTTTAAGATCTGGAAAAAAGAAAGAACGTACTATTCGACTCTGCCATTGGGTATTGCAGACCATGATAGTATAAGTATGAGTAAGCGTTTAACCGAAATCATTGATAGTGCGCTAAATATGCATGAATATAAGAAAATAAATCCAAAAAGATAATACCAAGTGGGCTATATATGAATGGCTAATGAATTACCACGCAGCACGCTGCATATTTAACCTACTTTAGTTAAAGAGCTTAACATGAAAACAAATATCGAGCTGTCTTGCCAAATCCACTATTCTAAATTAAAAATTGACGAAAAGAACCAGGAATATTTCTGCAGGCATGGTTGCTCGATATTGGTTCGTGACGATATCCCCCGCTTTGTTCCTATAGATAATAATTACACATCCTCTTTCGGGCTACAGTGGAATGAGTACAGAACAACTCAATTGGATTCTTTTACCGGTCTCTCCATCTCAAAGGACCGCTTAACTCGTTTGTTGGGAGGTACTCTTGATATCCTTAAGGGCAAGGATGTATTAGAAGCGGGATGCGGAGCAGGCAGATTCAGCGAACTTCTGCTTGCAGAAGGAGCACACCTGTTTGCCATTGATTTATCGACAGCAGTTCAAGCCAATTATAGGAATTGCAATAAATATCATAATTATTTTGTCTGCCAGGCAGATATTCTGAATCTTCCGGTTAAGCCTGAACAATTCGATATTGTCATATGCATAGGTGTAATTCAACATACTCCCGATCCCGAAAAAACTATAGCTGCCCTTTGCTCACATGTTAAACCAGGTGGTTTGATGGTAATCGACCATTATACAAGCGGTTATCCCGTTACTTATACTCGGCGCTGGTTGAGGACTTTCTTGATTAGAATGCCAATAAAATTCCGTCTGCACTTTTGCAAAGCCCTTACAACACTTTTATGGCCTCTTCATCGAATGTTTTGGAGACTCAGAAAATTACCGTTAATCAGCAGATTGCGTTCGGTATTTCTATATTTATCGCCAATTGTGGATTATCACGATGCCTATATACAAATTGGTCCACAATTGTTGAAAATGTGGGCAACCCTGGATACCCACGATACATTGACCGATTATTACAAGCATTTGCGAAGCGCAGAAGAAATTAGAATGCATTTACAACTGTGTGGCATGTCGGATATTGAAACTGTCTACGCTGGTAATGGAGTGGAAGCGCGTGCCCGAAAGCCCATTAGGGAAGAGAATCCTGGGAAGGATATACACGGCCCCGGAAAGGAAGGCTCCTGATGTGCGGTATAGCGGGCATATCTGGGAATGCCCCTTCCGAAAGCATAAAGTCCATGGTTGCTGCAATGCACCATCGCGGCCCGGATGACAGCGGTATTTTTCGGGAACCTGGATTTGCTCTGGGGATGGCACGACTGGCCATAATAGACATTACCCATTCCGGTCATCAACCTATGGGCAACCATGATGGTTCAGTATGGATCGTCTACAACGGTGAAACCTACAACTTCAGACAGGAACGCTCCATTCTTGAAGGAAAAGGTCATAGATTCTTGTCCCAGTCTGATACTGAGGTAGTGCTCCTCATGTACGAAGAATATGGTGACGATTTTCTGCTCCGCATGCGTGGTATGTTCGCTCTGGCTATTTATGACAAGCGGAAAGGCCCCGGAAAGGAACGGCTTTTGCTGGCACGGGACCACTTGGGAATAAAGCCGTTGCTTTATTGTCGTGCAGGGAGGCGGTTTTTATTTGCCTCGGAGATCAAGGCACTTCTGGCAAGTGGGTTAGTGGAGCCTCATGTGGAACCTGAGGCTCTACGGCTTCTTCTAACCTTCGGTTCCGTGACTCAGCCGCACACCATGATCAAGGGAGTGCGGATGCTCTTGCCCGGGCATCGTCTCATCATGGAGAATGGCGCTGAACGGATCGAGAGATTTTGGCGGTTGGACGTGGGGCGCCGCGCAGAAGTTGCTGGATTGCCATATCCGGAGCTCGTCTCCCTGGTACGGGATGCGCTTGAGGAGAGCGTGCGTCTGCAAATGGTGAGCGATGTTCCCTTAGGGGCTTTTTTGAGCGGCGGACTGGACTCCGCCCTGCTTGCTGCACTTATGTCACGCAACAGCGGCCACCGCATCAAGACATTTTCAGTGGGGTTTGAGACAGAAGGATTGTCTATGGATGAAACAGGTGACGCTGAGCGGACAGCGAGTTTCATCGGCACTGACCATACGAGAGTGGTCGTAACGGGTCAGCAGGTGAGAGATCATATTTGTCACATCGCGGCTGCGCTTGACCAGCCATCCGTCGACGGGGTAAATTCCTACTTTGTCTCTCTGGCTGCCAGACAGGCTGTAACGGTTGCCATTTCGGGCACAGGAGGCGATGAGCTTTTTGCTGGCTATCCTTGGTTCATTACCATGGCATCAGCAGCAGAAAGAGAAGCAAGCCTATCTCCGAAGGCATGTCTCAGAGGTTTAGCCAGTTCCCTATCGAAACTTCCGATATTCGATTCTCTGGCGATTGGGCGCTTTGGGCCAAGGCTGGAAGCGTTACGTGGTTTAAATGGATTCATATCAAGATTTGCCCGCATCTATCAGATCTTCGGTGTATGTGGCGCGGCACGTTTCCTTGCACCGGAGGTGCGGTCAATGGTTGCTGCAGGTCGTGAACCGGCACTGGATATGAGCCAAGCCGACGAGATTCCATTTGCCTCTCCAGTCGACCGTGTATCAGCCCTCTGTTTAAGAGGCTATACTCAAAACCAGCTTCTGCGGGATATTGACGCGGTTTCCATGGCCCATTCATTGGAAGTGCGGGTTCCGTTTCTCGATCCTTTTCTTACCGACCTGGCCCTGTCACTTCCACGAACTGCAAAACTCGGCCATCTTGTCGGCGTGCCAAAACCAGAAACTGCCAGTTATCGCGAAACAGGAACGAAGAAAGTCCTTGTAGACGCCGGCGAAGGGTTATTGCCGCCCGGTATGGACAGACAGCCCAAACGCGGATTTGGGATGCCTTTCAATGCATGGTTAAAAGGCCCGCTACGGGATGTCCTTGAAGATGCTCTTTCTCACCGGTCCATTGAACATAGAGGTATTTTTGATGTAAATAATGTCAATGTCCTCAAGGGGAAATTTTTTTCCGGGGTCTGTGATTGGCCTCAGCCTTGGCTATTGATGATGATTGAACTTTGGTACAGAGAGACATTAGACAGAGGACGCGTATTGGAAAGGTTGCAGTAAGCATGATTAATAAGAACAGCATTGGCACAAACCGTCCAGTGCGTATACTTTTTATGGCGTTTGGCTATTCAATTCATGCACAACGACGTATCGGTCTTTTTGCTGCTGATCCGGCTTTCCAGGTAGCTGTTGTTTCTACATATAATTACAATTTTTCGAATGCGCAAAATGTGCTTCTCGATCCTCATAAAAATATACTAGTTTCATTTTCCAGACGTATTATTTTGAAAATAAGGTCAATCGCAGACAATTTTGTTTTATTATTTTTATCTGATCTAATTAGAGATGTTTGGGACTACAAAGAACTCAGATCCTTTATTAAAGAATTTAAACCGGACATTATTTTTCTTCAAACACTTATTTATCCTTGCTACTTGTCCCTTCTTTTGCCGCGTAGTTTACCAATTATTATTACTTTCTGGAATGGAGATGTATTGTGGTGGGCTAAGTATACCGGTATCGAGCGCATTATTAAAAAACAGATAGTTACATATGGGACAAAACGCGCCGTTGGTTTAACGGTAAATTCACAGTCTGCATTGAGTGCGTGCTTGAACTACGGGGCTTCCCCGGAGAAAATACACCTGATCCGTTATCCAGGCGTTGATCTCAAGCATTTTTATGCAATGGATAAAAATGCTTCTAAAGATAAGGTGGGCATATCTCGTGAACGAAAAGTCGTTTTTTGCCCTCGCGGTTTAGGAAGCTATTTAAATAGTGATGTAATTGTAAACGCTGCCGCGCTTGTACTCCGCAAATACCCGCAAGCCCTTTTTCTTTTTGTTTCGGGAGTAGGGGGTAGTGCTGAACTGGAAAGACATCAGAAAATCGCAATTGAATTGGGAGTTTCTGACGGTTTTCGATGGGAAGGACAAGTCCCTTGGACGTCAATGCCTTATTATTACAATGCTTCAGATGTTATGGTATCGATAGCTTCTAACGATTCCCTCCCTAGCTGTATGCTAGAATCCATGGCATGTGGCGTGCCGGTTATTATGGGAGACATACCTCAAATCCAAGAATGGATTACTGACGGCGACAACGGATTTCTTGTTCCACCTTGTGATGAAGCTTTTTTAGCTGAGAAAATAGTAAAAGTTTTTGAAAATAAAAATAAGATTGTTGATGTAATGATTCAAAAAAATATTACCCGTGTCTGGCTTGATGTGGATAGCCAAGTCAATACGGAAAAAATAAAGAATTTGGTAATTAGCATGGCAAACAAGAATAAAAACTGAATTGGTTTGCAAGATTTTTCATCATAAATCATAGATACCATTGAAAACCTCCAGACAGAAAGGAAACATTATCGTCTTATTGGGCAACTTGAGTCGGTAAGTACAGCTTCCTTTTCTGTTGCTATGAGCCATTCCCATTACGAAATCACACAACAATCCCTCCTATCTGAACCGCGAAAGTGGCTCATCACTGGTGTGGCAGGGTTCATTGGTTCCAACCTGCTTGAAGCCCTCCTTAAATTGAACCAGCAGGTTGTGGGGCTGGACAACTTCCTGACCGGGCACATGCGCAACCTTGAAGAGGTTAAATTACTCGTTACTACCGGGCAATGGAGCAACTTCACTTTTGTTGAAGGTGATATCAGGGATTTGGCGACATGCCGGAAAGCGTGTGACAGCGTGGGCTATGTTTTGCATCAGGCAGCTCTTGGTTCTGTGCCGCGCTCCATAGAGAACCCCATTCCAACGAATGAAAATAACCTCGTCGGTTTCTTGAATATGATTGTGGCTGCGAAGGATGCCGAGGTAAAGCGTTTTGTCTATGCCTCGTCCAGTTCAGTATATGGCGACCATCCAGACGCGCCACAAATTGAAGACAAAGTGGGCCGTCCTCTGTCTCCCTATGCCGTGACAAAAAAGGTCAATGAAATATATGCGAACGTCTTTGCGAGGGTTTATAATTTTGCAAGTATAGGTTTGCGCTATTTCAACGTTTTCGGTCCCCGACAGGATCCGAACGGTCCCTATGCGGCAGCAATTCCACGATGGTTTGCCGCTTTACGCGAGGGCAAAAAAGTTTACATTTACGGTGACGGAGAAACGAGCAGGGATTTCTGTTTTGTGGAGAATGTGGTGCAAGCAAACATCCTTGCAGCCTGTATTGATAATGAAAATGCTCTTAACCAGGTTTTTAACATAGCCTATGGCGAACGGACGACATTAAATGAACTTTTTGAGATTATTCGTGAGATCGTAGCCCGGTCATCCTCCCATGCATCGCAGGCAAAGCCAGCATATGGAGATTTCCGGCCAGGAGACATCCGCCACTCCCTTGCAGATATCAGCAAAGCCAAAACGCTTTTGGGATATGAACCACAATATTCGGTGAGGGATGGTCTGGAAAGAACGGGGAGATGGTATATTGATAGGAGAGATTGACGGTTTGTTCCGACTCCAACTGCATTCAAGAGATGCAAAGGCAGTTTTTTGCCATCCGCCACAGTGAAATTGAAAGAAACACGTGTAACCCTTCGCGGTGATCATTCTTGCCAGGATTTCTGCAGGGCAATTCTATAGTACGAAGTACAGCATGGGAGATATTAATGAAAGTAATTAACAGGGCTGCCAACAGCCTTCTTTACCGATTATCCCGGAAATATCTGCTTGGCAAATTTGATTTTTGGGAGCAAATGGGAATTCATATTGTGCAGAACAATTATTACTCATCCATTCCAAACTTGGCAGATCTAAGAAAAAAGATTGATTCGTTTGAAAAACAGATTGACATGAGCAGTTTTGACTGGAATGAACAAACTCAGAGTAAATTAATCGAGGATATTTTCCCCCATATACTCTGACGAATGTTCTTTTCCACTAACCAAAAAGGACAGAAAAAATGAATGGGATTATTTCATTGATAACGGCTCTTTTCCTATTGGAGATGCATGTCTGCTTCACTGTATGATTAAGCATTTTAGTCCAAAGAGGATTATTGAAATCGGTTCCGGGTTTTCGACCCTTGTAATGGCGAGAGCAGTTATCTCACAAGAAATTGAACAGGCACAATTAGTTTCAATCAATCCTTTTCCAGGTGAATTTGAAGAGTTATTTACAACAGGGTTCCCTGGATTTAGCAAGTTAATAAAGGTACCTGTTGAAGATATGGACCTGGCATTTTTTGATAAATTGGCGGCAAATGACATACTGTTCATAGATTCCTGAGTTCCCGAAAAGATGTAACGATGAAACGGTCCAAAGATTTAATAACGAGAGCTTTGAACATCGACAAATTTTACCAGGGATCAGTTTTGAACCGATTTTTCAGAATTACGTTTTCTATATCCGGGCGAAGGAACGAGCCGGAGATGATAAGTTTGCTATGAAGAGT
>Ga0172379_10004174_pt1 | contig 21732 bp, 21 predicted proteins | sample GrowelOW334metaG_FD_119756 | JGI IMG/M metagenome (GOLD analysis project Ga0172379, IMG submission 119756) | Groundwater microbial communities from an aquifer near a municipal landfill in Southern Ontario, Canada - Groundwater well OW334 metaG | ecosystem: Environmental > Aquatic > Deep... | reverse complement strand
GTTTTTCTGGCGTATGAACATTTTGCATAAAAATCGAGCCACCCAAAATTACAAAAAAATCGACGTAACTAACTGTCTTTCAATAGGCATTTTTTAAACCCCGAAAAACCGAGGAAAACAGGAGAGCCGCCTGGCCGGACGGCTGTACAACCTGACGGGATATGGAGGTGTTAATGTCCTGACGGACAAACCTGTTTTTGGGGGTTGTTTTTTCTATTAGGTAACTCGTTATAAAATATTACACAACTTGTCCCGATACTTCGGGAGAGTTTCACAGAGGAAAACACAGAGGACCACAGAGTTTAAGAATATTTTTCTAAAACTCTGTGAGACTCCGTGCTGGTACTGGAGGTTAGATTCGAAGGTTAGCTTCATTGGTTCAATGATTTTCTTCTTTCAATTCGTTCTTTTGCTTCAATTAACAGCGAGTGCAGCTTTTTCTCAAGTTCGGCTTTATGAGGCAAATCGGTCCAGTATTCAGCGACCATAATGCCATCTTTGTGCATTTCGAGTAACTCAATTGTGTCGCCACTTGCGACACAATTTGAATATCAGGAAAAACCTCTACAAATTGCATTATTCTGCGTAAATTTCTTTCCTCAAAGCTTTTTCCATAAGCTTGTTTCAATTGTGCCGACACTGTCGGCACAATTTGCCTTCCATATTCAGCTCGCTGATTATTAAGAATATGCGTATTTATTCTGTAACCAACCTGCCAAAACACTATCGCAAGGGTGCTATTAACCTGTCGGGTAACCTCATTTTTGCCCTGATCTATAATCCGGGCAAGATCTTGAAATAATGAATTATCCATTTTCGTGTTTGTATCAGATGGGTTTTAAATTCAATACCGGCATCTTTTATTTGCAAGGCGGTGCTGGTTTTCAACTGGTTCTTCCGGCGAGCGAAAGCATTATTGAATAGTTAAGGTGATTTTGCGCCCGAGTCCGAGTTCGAGAAGTTTGTAAAGCGTTGAAAGTTGAATATCGCTATGTCCATTTTCAATTCTTGAGATGAAACTTTTTTTTGTCCCGGTTTTTTGAGCCAATTGTTCTTGTGTCATTGAGCAAAGGCGCCTTTCTTCCTTAATTACTTCACCAATTGCAAATGCCTTTGCCTTTATCTCAAACTCAGTTCTCTTCATTGTCCCGATTTTACCATAACGGGTGTCGAGATGTTCATCAAAGGTTGTGATGTTTTTGGCAGGCTTATTATCCGTTTTCATTTTCTTTTTGTGTTCATTTTTTCATTAAAATACTCATCCTTAATTTTCAAAGCCTTGTCTATTTCTGTTTGCGGGGTCTTTTGAGTTTTTTTTTGAAAACAATTAAAAAGTACAACTACTTTCCCCTCGTCAAAACAGCAGAAAATCCTGTAAATGTTGCCTTGATATTCAATTCGAACTACATAGAGTCCATCAGTACCGGTCATTTGTTCAAAGAATTTTCCGGGAATTCTGTCGGCAACAGTTATGACAAATAAAACATAATCTATTTTTTCTTTTACTTTTTCCGTTTGCTCGTTAAAGAAATCCAAAAAGTAATCTTTGAAATAAATAATCTGTCTGACTTGTTCCATCGATTTATTTGCAGGAGTAAAGTTAACTAATAATGGAACAAAATCCAAATGTCATGCTTAAATATTCTCTCATAGGATAGTTTTTAAAATGCCTATCAATGATCGTTGTTTCCGGGAACATGATTTGATTCTCAACCTTTGTCATATCATTGGCCTGTAATTGTGTGGGTTATTAAATTGGGTATCGCAATTTGAGACACCCAATTTAATTGCAATTATTAAAAACGGGAAGAATATTCCATCTATATAAGATACAGAATATTATGGACATAACCAAATTGAAAATCTTATTTGGGCAAATCTGCGCCGGCGGGGGTGGTTATGGGATTATCACATTTCCCAATTTCTCTGCCATTCCGTCCGAATGGATCTAAATATTTTTTCCAATTTTCTACCGCGGACGGATAATCATTCATCATTCCAAACCCGGGGTGCCGCTCCTTCGTCGCTTTACCCCGGGCTACAATATTGGCCGTCCCTGACGGGACTACAAAATTTCACGGTTAAGCTCAGCCTGTCTTCTCATTTTTACATCATCACATCAGCTAATCACCACATCAACTAATCATCACATCATTTGTGCATATTCCCCCTCGAGTAGGAGAAGTAAACACCTACCATACACAAAGCCGCGAATACCAGGTAAACAAACTGCGCGGTACCGACAAACATTTCGTTCTGTACCTGCGCTATTTGGGCGCCGTGGAACCGGGCGGAAAAAATCAGCATCACCAGGGTCATGCTGATCATCTGGCCAACGATGCGCATGGTGGAGGCGGTGCCGGATGCGGTGCCGAGCTGTCTTTTCTCGACCGAACTCATGATGGTATTCATGTTGGGCGAGGAGAAAAGGGCAAATCCAAACCCCATGAAAAGTAAAACAGCAACGATAAGCGGTTGCGGCGTATCCTGATTGACAAAAGCGAGAAACAGCAGACCAACCGCGTTCAGGAACATTCCCGTGGTTGCCAGGATGCGGGGTTCGATCCTGTCCGAAAGTTTTCCGGCATAGGGCGAGAGGATGGCCATCACCAGCGGCTGTGAAATCAGGATGGCGCCGGCCGCCTGCGGGGACAACCCTTTGACTTTTTGCAGGAACAGGCTCATCAAGAAGATGATGGAGGCGGTGGTGGAGTAGTTGATCAGCGCCGCCAGGTTGGAGAAGGCAAACAGTCTGTTCTTCGTGAAAAGCGCCGTGTCAAACAGTGGATGGGCCGACCTGCCGCACTGGACAACAAAAAGCAAAAGCAGCGAAATCCCGAGCGCCAGCAGGGCAAATCCGGTGGCCGCATGCAAATGGGAGGAGTAGTAGACAATCAGGAGAAGTGCAGAACCATACAACAGGGCGCCGGTGTAATCAAATTTTCCTGTGGATTTGGATGAAGGAATATTTTTCAGTTTCAGGAAGGTGAATAGTACCCCGAAAAGGCCCAAAACGGAGGAGAAAAGGAAGATCGCCCTCCAGCCCAGATGCTGGGTGAGAATCCCCCCGACGAAGGGTCCCATGGCCAGGCCAAGATAGACTGCCGCGACATTAAACCCAAGCACTTTGCCCCTTTCGGAAGGAGGGAAGGCTGAAATCAGGAGCGGGGCTCCGGTTGTCATGGTCATTGCCGCACCCAGTCCCTGCAAAACACGCATGCCTATCAACAACATCCCGGTAGGTGACAGGCCGCATAAAAAAGTGGCCAGGGCAAATATCACCATCCCCAGCTTGAAAAGTTTTACCTCTCCTTTCAGGTCTGCCAGACGGCCAATGGGCAGGAGAAAGATGGCGGAGGAGAGCAGGTAGGAGGTGACGATCCATGTGAGGGATACTGCATTCAGCGCGAACTCTTTTTCGATGGCCGGCAGCGCGATATTGACGGACGATATGAGAAATGGTCCCAGGAATGAGGTGAGCGTGGCAACAGTGAGTACTGCTTTTTGGGTGTTGGTATGAGTCGTTGGGGTCATGATCAAAAATAGAGAAATACTCTTAAAAATACTACACAGAGTTACACAGAGGGAAACACAGAGGACCACAGAGGTTAAGAATATTTGTTTCGTAAGAATTTTGTCATGCAGGTTCTTATTAAGTAATTCTAAAGGTTCACGCAAAGGACGCAAAGTAAAATCGCAAAGGAGCGCAAAGTTTAAATCGGAGCTCTTTGCGTTTTTTTTTGCGTCTTTCTTAGCGGTCTTTGCGTGAACCTTTTATTAGTCCAATCTTAAATTAAAATATATTCTCACGAAAAAGGAGGGTCTTTGTCAGGTTATTAAATTTGAAAGGATTAACTTTGCAACCTGATTTTTGTAAATAGTTATGATACTATGAATGAGAAAGATATAAAATTGCTCTCTGAATTTCCACCCATATCGACCGCCACATGGGAGGAGCAAATCAACATCGACCTGAAGGGAAAAGAGTACGAAAAGAGCCTGATCTGGAAAACCAACGAGGGCTTTAACGTCCGTCCCTACTACCGGGCCGAAAATATTGAAGGATTGGATTTTCCGGAGAGTTTACCCGGTGAATACCCTTTCGTACGCGGGAAAAGCGCTTCCGGAAACCAGTGGCTTATCCGGCAGGATATTCTTGTAACCGATACAGTATCAGCAAATAAAAAAGCCCTCGAAATTCTTAACAAAGGGATCACCTCCCTGGGTTTTGTCTTCGAAGGATGCGGTGTCGTAACCGTGGATGAACTGAAAACGTTGCTAAAAGGGATCCAGTTGGAGGCGGTAGAGGTCAATTTCATCACCTCCTGCAAAACCAAAGAATTTTTCGAAAAATTGCTGGCGATGCTGATTGAACTTAAAGCCGATCCTGCCACGCTCCACATGTCTGTAAACCACGATCCGATAGGAAGATTTACCATGCGTGGAAAATTCGGCAAGAGTGAGCCGGAGGTTTTTGAAACTGTAAAGACCATGGTGGAGTGGGGCGAAAAATTTCCAAACCTGCATCTGGTCGCGGTAAATGGCGTAAACTTTAACAATGCCGGCGCCTCCATTGTGCAGGAGCTTGGATTTTCGCTTGCCATGGGCGCCGAGTACATGACCAGGCTCACGGAGCTGGGTGTCGATGCGGCCCTGGCGGCGAAGAAGATCAGGTTCAATTTCGGAATTGGCGGCAACTATTTCATGGAACTGGCCAAACTGCGGGCCGCCCGACTATTGTGGGCTAACATTGTCAAAGCCTATAACCCTGTCTGCGATTGTGAAGAATCGACCGGCAAAGGGGAGTTTTGTCCCTGCGCGGCCAAAATGTATGCCCATTGTGAAACATCCACCTGGAACATGACCGTTTACGATCCCTATGTCAACCTGCTCAGGACACAGACGGAGGCCATGTCGGCTGTGTTGGGAGGAGCGGATTCCATTACCGTGCTGCCTTTCGATGCGGTGTATGAAGAGCCCACCGCCTTTGCCGAGCGCATTGCCAGGAACCAGCAGTCGCTGCTGAAGGAGGAGGTGCACCTGGATAAGATCGCCGACCCTGCCGCAGGATCCTATTATATCGAAACTTTGACCGCTTCGATTGCGGAGCAGTCGTGGAAACTCTTTCTGGAAGTGCAGGACAAAGGTGGATTTGTAGCTGCTTTCAGGAGTGGCTTCGTTCAGTCTTTGGTCAATGAGATGGCCGACAAGCGCAGAAAGGCGATCAGTTCCAGACGAGAAAATATACTGGGGGTCAACCAGTTTCCAAATATCAATGAACAACTCGAGCCGGGATTTCCCACTTCACTGTTCGAAGCCGAAGACCAAACCGCTGAAGATGCGGAGGTGGAGACGCTGAAACTTTTCAGGGGAGCGCAGCAGATTGAGGCCATTCGTTATGCCACCGATCTGTTCGCGGCCAAAAATGGTCGGCCAAAGGCCTGCATGCTGCCGATCGGAAACCTGGCGATGCGGAAAGCCCGGGCACAGTTTGCCTGCAACTTCTTCGCGGCAGCCGGATACCAAGTGGTCGACCACAACGGATTTGAGACCATCGATGAGGGATTTCAATCCGTTTTGGAGGCGAATGCGAGCCTCGTGGTTCTTTGCAGTTCGGATGAAGAGTATGCCACCTTGGCGCCTGAGCTTTTTGCCAAGTTGCGCAACCGCACCATCATGGTGGTTGCCGGAGCTCCAGCCTGCATGGAAGAACTGAAAGCAATTGGTATTCAGAATTTTATCAACGTCAAAACCAATCTGTTGGATGCATTGACTGCCTATAATAAAATGTTAGGTATAAATTAATATTTCAAATGAAGCCTTCGTGCTCCTTTGTGTAATCCTTTGTGGTAAAAAAATAAGACGTAAAATTTAACCACAAAGGGCTCGAAGGAAAGCACAAAGGTTTCACAATGTTTAGAACGAGTAAAATATAGATCATGGTTCCAAATTTTAGAACGATAGAGATCAAGGGTTGTATGGATGCCGGCGAAAGCAAAGTAGCCGGAAAGAGACCTGAAGCAAAAACCACCTGGATGACGCCGGAGCTGATTCCGGTAAAAGGCGCCTACACCAAGGCAGACCTCGAAGGGATGGAGCATCTCAATTACGCAGCCGGAAAGGCGCCTTTCCTCAGAGGACCCTACTCTTCGATGTATGTGATGCAGCCCTGGACGATCCGCCAGTATGCCGGTTTCTCTACCGCGGAGGAGTCCAACGCATTTTACCGCAGGAACCTTGCCGCAGGGCAAAAGGGATTGTCGGTCGCTTTCGACCTGGCCACCCACCGGGGCTATGACTCCGACCATCCGCGCGTAACCGGTGATGTCGGGAAAGCCGGAGTGGCCATCGACTCTATTTTGGACATGAAGATCCTGTTCGACCAGATTCCGCTCAACAAGATGTCGGTCTCGATGACGATGAACGGCGCGGTCCTGCCCATCATGGCCTTTTACATCGTTACCGCGCTGGAGCAGGGCGCCAAACTCGAAGAGCTTCAGGGTACTATTCAAAACGACATTCTCAAGGAGTTCATGGTACGGAATACCTACATCTATCCGCCCGAATTCTCCATGAAAATCATCGCGGATATCTTCGAATTCACCTCGCAGAAGATGCCAAAATTCAACTCCATCTCCATTTCGGGTTACCACATGCAGGAGGCAGGCGCTACCGCGGATATCGAGATGGCCTACACCCTGGCCGACGGGTTGGATTACATCCGTACCGGCATCAAGGCCGGACTGGACATTGATGCTTTTGCCCCCCGTCTCTCTTTCTTTTGGGCGGTCGGGATGAACCATTTTATGGAGATTGCCAAGATGCGCGCCGCGAGGATGATCTGGGCCAAGATGGTCAAGCAGTTTAATCCGAAGAGCGCCAAATCCATGGCCTTGCGCACCCACTCCCAGACTTCCGGCTGGTCGCTCACGGAGCAGGATCCCTACAACAATGTCGGGCGCACCTGCATCGAGGCCCTTGCCGCAGCCCTTGGCCATACCCAGTCCCTGCATACCAACGCCCTGGACGAGGCGATAGCGCTGCCTACCGACTTCTCCGCCAGGATCGCCCGAAACACCCAGATCTACCTTCAGCAAGAGACTGAAATTTGCCGTTCGCTGGATCCATGGGCCGGATCCTATTACGTGGAGTCGCTGACCAATGAGATATTCAAAAAAGCCTGGGCTTTGATCGAAGAGGTCGAAGCGCTTGGGGGAATGTCGAAAGCCATCGAGACAGGCGTTCCGAAGATGCGCATCGAAGAGGCTGCGGCACGCACGCAAGGCCGGATAGACTCGGCTTCACAGGCCATCATCGGGGTGAACAAATACCGGTTGGAAAAGGAAGATCCGATCGATATCCTTGAAATTGACAACAGCGCCGTTCGGCTTTCCCAGATCGAAAGGCTGAACCAACTGCGGGCCAACCGCAACGAAGCCGAGGTAGCCGCGTCCCTTGCAGCGATCACAGCTTGCGCGCAGTCGGGCAAGGGCAACCTGCTTGAATTGGCCGTCGATGCGGCTCAAAAGCGCGCAACCCTGGGAGAGATCTCCACCGCATGCGAGAAAATTGTTGGAAGATACAAAGCAACCATCAGAACCATATCAGGCGTGTATTCATCAGAAGCTAAAAATGACAGCGTCTTTGCCAGTGCGAAGGAGCTTGTCCACAAATTTGCAGAGAAAGAGGGCCGGCAGCCAAGGATCATGATTGCCAAGATGGGCCAGGACGGCCACGACCGCGGCGCCAACGTGGTCGCGACCGGGTATGCCGACCTTGGATTCGATGTCGATATGGGCCCGCTGTTCCAAACACCTGCCGAGGCAGCCAAACAGGCCGTGGAGAACGATGTCCACATCATGGGTATCTCGTCACTGGCGGCGGGTCACAAAACGCTGATTCCGGCCGTTATCGAAGAGATGAAAAAGCTGGGCCGCGAAGATATCATGGTCATAGCCGGCGGGGTTATTCCTTCGCAGGATTACCAGTTTCTCTACGATGCCGGGGTGGTCGCCATTTTTGGTCCCGGAACCTCCGTGGCCGCAGCCGGGAAGAAAATTATGGAGATATTGATCGCAGCGCAGGGATAGAAAGGGTTTTATTCAGCACCAACCGGATGTTCCAATTTGGAATATCCAGAGATCTATTTTCGGGTTTAGAAGAGATGGTATTTTTCAGCCGGGCACTGGTAAATTTAAATATATTCTCCGCAAAAAATCCTGATCAAACGGACTCAACCAGAAAAATTGCAGTGGAATTTTGGGATATGTTTTCGTAAATATCTTGTACTTATTCAATTTTACCTGGTTATATCATATTTTACTTCAATGGCCATTGATATGTCAATATCCGAAAGTACAAAATCAACTTCATTTCCTCCGCTGGTGCGCCGCCAGTCAGTATTGAATCGAATCCGCACCGATTTTATCAGCGATCATTCTAAAAACAGTATTTTCCCATAGTTCGCCTTTATCTGTCCGTGAAGCCAAAGGTTGAAAATTATTCAACAGGCAGTTTCTCAATCCCGTGCCAAGCATAAATAAGAAGATTTGATTATTAATACAAGATAGGGGATAAAATATCGGATAATTTGCCTGTCGTAGGGGGTAAATTATCCGATAATTTGTTCCCTATGATGGGTAAATTATCTAAATTGTAGAATTATCCTTGAATAATTAAAGGAAGAATAAGAATATATCCTTGATTAATTAAATGCAATAACCAACACGCGAATACAAGATCAATCTATTATTGGTTTGCTGTTTGGTAATAATTTTTAGCTCTTAAGAATTCGTTCAATAAATTTTAGGGTAGAGTCGGTCATAAAAAGAGGAATATTAAGTAATCCTTCATCCAGTTTGAGATTCTTCAGCGAATAACGGATACGGATTTCAGGCTGAAATTCTTTGTAATACAAGGTCAGGCTTTTCCCCGTTACAGAGGAGTCCGATTTGACTTCAATTGGAATGATGGCATTCTCGTGTTGGATCAGGAAATCAACTTCGGCTTTATTTCCTGAAGTCCAGTAGCGGGGAGGTGTTTCAAATTGCCTTAATAAACTTTGTAAAACATAATTTTCGCTTAACGCCCCTTTAAATTCTGTGAACAATCTGTTCCCTTCTTTGATCGCAACCGGATCGAGGAAAGAAAGGCGACGAAGCAATCCAACATCCAGCATATATGTTTTAAATGCTGTGAGATCATCATAAGCAGATAGGGGCAGGGAAGGTTTTGTATTTCGAAAGACTTTGTGCAATAACCCGGCCTGAGTGAGCCACAATAGGGCATCTTCATATTCGCGTGCACGCGCTCCTGTCTTTACTGATTGATATAGAAATTTTTTATTCTCGCGTGCAAGTTGTGAAGGGATCGATGACCAAATAAAACCTATTTTGGGAATATCTTTGTTTTCTACATGTTTGGAAAAATCAAGTGTGTAAGAATTCAGAATATTTTTCAGGATTTGCTGTGTCAATTCAACATCTTGTTTCTCAAGCAGAGCGACTACGGCCTCAGGCATTCCTCCCGAAATGAAAAACATTTTAAATTTTTCAATCAGACGATTAAAAAAAATATCCGGAATTGGAGATATATCAACAATCTGTTCTAAATATGAGGCCAAGGAAGGATCGTCGGCTGATAAAAATTCGGAAAAAGAAAGTGGGTGAACAGTTAAAAAATCAACTTTCCCAACAGGAAAAGACGCTCCCCTTGAAAGTGTTACACCCAGCAATGAACCGGCGCAAGCAACAGCATATTCGGAGGCATTCTCACAAAAATACTTCAATGAGTTCAATGCATCATTGCACTCCTGAATCTCATCAAAAATGATCAGTGTTTTGCCGGGAAGAATGGCTTTCCCGTTTACCAGTCCCAGATTTTGGAGAATCCGTCCAACATCTTTCGATGCTGCAAAAAACTGTTTAAGATCTGGCTGTTCATCAAAGTTGAAATAAGCGACATTTTCAAATTCTTCTTCCCCAAACGTTTTCAACAACCAGGTTTTGCCTACTTGCCGAGCCCCCTGCAGAATCAATGGTTTACGAGTTTGGGCATGTTTCCATTCAATCAATTTTCGATGAATATCTCGTTCAATCTTCATTTTTCACAGATTTAGTGTCTATTGTGTGATGAAATTCACTTAATGGACACATTTTATGCGAAAATAATTATTTTAACTGAATTATATGCTATAGGTTTTTGCATTTTTTACTCATGAGGTTAGCTCTTTATTATAAACTTGCTGTGAAAAGCAGAATAAATGTAAAGATGTAAAAACTGAGATTAAAGAATTTTCCAATAATGAAAATTATTGCCTAAACCATGTTTTAAAATCATTTTCAGGGATACTGAATACCGTACCATGCCTGATTCCCTTTGGAAAGCTGATTTTATCGGAAATATCTTTCCACACTTTTAGATCCATGGAAGAAACAGCTCCGTATTTCCCTTGGGTATATTTGTCAAAATAGACAATCCATTCATTGTCAATCTTGATGGCTGTTGGTCCTTCCGCCCAATATTTCCCTGTAATTGCTCCAGATGGGGCACTATAGCCTTCGGTCAAATGTTTGCTGAATGCGACATGCAAATTCTTTTGCGCAACCGGGTTCAGGGTTTCGTCTTTTAAAAACATCATATACCCGTTGTCTGATGGTTGGATGGTTGCATCAATTACATTGAACCCTTTATCGTTCCAGCTTACTGTCCATACCATGTGGAACAAGTTGTTGGCGCCTTTGATAATGCAAGGGTCGCGCATCAATATATTCCAGTTATCAACCAACATCCAGTTTTTCCCTTTCCAATGAAATACATTTGGCCCTTCACCTCCCTGGTCGCCGACTACTTTTTTGCGGCTGTCGGTCCACTTGTACAGATCGGGGCTGTCGGTGTAGTATATTGATTTTCTGTCAATTTCGTTGTTGTAATACATGCGCCATGTTCCATCGGGCAAGCGAAAAACACAGGCATCAATGCATCGTTCGGACGAGAGGTTTAATTTGGATTCGAACATCCAGTTGATGAGGTTTTTGCTGGTTCCATATGACCGTCGGATCGGCAGCTCCATCATATACAGGATCCCTGAACAGGGGCTTTGCTGCAAGCTTGCCTTGTTGTTGCTGTGCCAAAAGTATTGTTGGAAGCCCTGATAAAAGCAGTAATAGAAAGACAAGAAGGAATTTCGAATTCATGCGTATATACATAGTCTGGTTTTGGGAGGTTAAATATAACGAAAAAACAAAACCGGCTTAAATTCGGAATTTTATGATCCTATCATCCGAAACGATGAATCCTTTCAACGAATTTCGGGATACATACAAAATAATCCGTTAAACTGGCTGAATGATAAATTTTATCGGGATTAGGATTTTTCAATATTCAATAGTAAAACTGCAGAGACGCGATTAATCGCGTCTCTACCACCCAATTTGCATCGTGAGGTTTGAATCAATATAAATTTGTTTTTTCTATTGTCTTTTTGAAAAATAAATCTTTCCTTTGCATCGCGAAAATTCAAACTGATTGATCATGAATTAGTGGCAAGTTTTCGCTCATTTTTTGCTCATTTATATAAATGGGGCGTTTCAGATGGTCTGTTCATCTAAGGGTTAGGATTCAAGATTTTCATTCTTGCCATAGGGGTTCGAATCCCCTACAGACTACCAATACAATTCGAGGCTTATTTTTAAGCCAAAATTGTGTCGTAAGAAAAAAAACATTACTTTTACGACCCCAAACAGGGGGCGTTTCAGATGGTCTGTTCATCTAAGGGTTAGGATTCAAGATTTTCATTCTTGCCATAGGGGTTCGAATCCCCTACAGACTACAGTTATAATTGATTTTGAAATTTTTTTACAATGGCAAACCATAAATCGTCCATCAAAAGGGCAAAACAGAGTGAGGTTCACCGTCTTCACAACAAATATTATTCAAAAACTACCCGTAACGCGGTTCGCGAACTTCGTTCAACTACCGAGAAAGAAAAGGCTGCAGAGCTTCTTCCAAAAGTAGTTGGTATGCTGGATAAATTGGCCAAGACCAACGTGATCCACAAGAATAAAGCTTCGAACTTGAAATCAAGTTTGACCCTGCACGTCAACGCGCTTTAATTCGTTCAAACAATATATTTTGGAAAGGGTGCCCAAATTGGGTGCCCTTTTTGTGCTTAAATTTTCGCTTTTCTCGCTTTTTTTCTGTAACTTGAGGAAGCAGGATGATCCGGCAAACCACCCGGTCGTCTTCCGGGAATATGGGAAATTATGGCAAAGTTGGCATCAAGTCCTGGGCCGTGGAAGACCGTCCCAGAGAGAAAATGATCAGCAGGGGGCTATCCGCACTCACCGACGCGGAACTGATCGCAATACTAATCTCCAGCGGCAACAGCCGGGAGTCGGCAGTTGAGTTGTCGCGCCGCATTATGGATTCCATTCACCACAACCTGAATGAGCTTGGAAAACTGAATTGCGATGAACTGAAGAAGTTCAGGGGCATTGGTCAGGCAAAGGCCATTACCCTGATTGCAGCGATGGAACTCGGCAGAAGGAGAAATCAGTCGGAAGCGTTGGACAATGGGCAGATCAAGGGAAGCCGGGATGCGGCCGACTATCTGCGTCCAGAAATAGGAGATCTTGCTTATGAAGAGTTTTGGGTGCTATTTCTCAACCGGCAGAACAAGGTGATCGACAAACGGAAGCTCAGTCAGGGAGGTATGACCGGTACCGTTATCGATGTACGCATGGTACTAAAGCTGGCCCTCGAAAAGCATGCCACCTCCATGATCATCTGTCATAACCATCCCTCCGGCAACCTGGATCCGAGTGATGCAGATAAAAAAATCACCAAACAGATGAAAGAGGCAGCAGCCCTGATGGAGATTCCGGTGATCGATCACCTGATTGTTACCCAGGCCGGTTATTTTAGCTTTGCCGACGAAGGATTGTTGTAGTCATCTCAGGGATTTTTTTTATTTTTACCAAAAATCCCCAATGATACACATACTCGGTGACAGCAACTCCATCTTCAACCAATACCTGGCTGAAATTCGCGATGAAGTAATACAAAAGGATCCTATGCGTTTCAGGAAGAACCTGGAAAGGGTAGGAGAGATTTTTGCCTACGAAATCAGCAAGGAACTCCCGTACAAACAGAAGGAGATTACCACATCTTTGGGCGTTGCCAGGATGAGGGTGCTGGAACAACAGCCTGTTTTGGCTACTATTCTGAGGGCCGGATTGCCACTGCACCAGGGGTTGCTCAACTGTTTTGATCATGCCGAAAACTGTTTCATTTCGGCCTATCGCAAGTACGATCCCAATGGGGATTTTCACATTGATTTTCAATATATTGCATCGCCATTACTGGATAACAAAATCGTCATTTTGTCAGATCCCATGCTGGCCACCGGCTCCTCCATGGAGGTCGGTTATCATGCCTTGCTGGAAAAAGGTGAGCCTCAGCACATCCATATGGTTTCTTTGATAGCCAGCAGACAGGGTATCGATTACATCCTGGAAAAATTGCCAACCGACAAGGTTACACTCTGGGTGGGGGCCATCGATCCTGAGATGACGCCTAAATCGTACATCGTTCCCGGGCTGGGCGATGCAGGCGACCTGGCTTACGGTGAAAAAATTGATTCCAAGGAGGTCGTCCCTCACTCCCATTTCTGAAGGGCTGTTTTTAGTTAGCTGCCAGCCTCCAAACTTTGGCTTGATCGGTACAATCTTGAAGCATTTCGACCACTGTTTTACCTGATAGGGGATCGATGTAATCGGGTGCAATCTCCGACAGAGGCACGAGGACAAATCGGCGATCGGCAATTCGCGGGTGAGGAATTGTCAGGCCGGGGCTTTCCAAAATCACTGAATCATAATAGAGCAGGTCAATATCGATTGTTCGTGCTTCATATCCTCCGCCAGTTCTGATGCGTCCCAATTGATCTTCGATTTGCCGGCAGGTAGCAAGGATCTCCCTTGGGGACATATTTGTTTCGATTGCAATAACCTGATTTATAAACAATTCAGACGAAAAACCCCAGGATTCACTTTCATATAGCGAAGAAGCTAACCTATTTTGACCGATCTTGCTGTTTACCATATCAATTGCAGAGGCAATTATTTCTCCCCTATTTCCCTGATTTCCTCCTAAAATGAGATAAACTAACGACATAGTGCGTATCTTTGTAACAATTGCGGTTCAATTGAGACTATTTGTATATACGAAAAATTAACCGTGGGTATCAAGTTAGTGGTAAGTTTCCAGTTTGACCTGTACCTGGCTTTTGGCGCTCCCGTCTCTGGGAAGTTTGCCCTTTAAAGTTAGAATTATTCGGGTTAAGAAATAAACAAAGACTAAATCATCTTGTTAGATCATTGATCCCCGTGGATTTTCGCTATGCAAATAAAAAAATAAATTATATAGCTATGAAATTTTTTTGGAAGGCTTTTTTTGCTTCACTGGCAGCCATTATTGTGGCAATGCTTCTTTTCATGTTTCTGATTGCAGGGTTAGTCTCCACGCTGGCCACAATTGGTGAACAATCCATTAACGTTAAAGAAAATTCCTTGTTAATATTAAAGTTGGACAACCGGATTGTAGAACGAAAATCCAATAACCCCTTCGAAGAGCTGGAGATCCCGGGCATGGAGAAATCTGCCACTACCGGATTAAATCAAATCTTTCATGCCATTTCCCAGGCCAAAAGCGACAGTAAGATTAAGGGCATTTACCTTGAATTATCTGAAATCGGGGCTGGTTATGCCACCACTGAGGAGATTCGAAATGCTTTGCTCGACTTTAAAACCAGTGGAAAATTTATCTATGCCTATTCGGATGCCATTTCGCAAAAGGCTTATTACCTCGCTTCAGTTGCTGATAGTCTGATGTTAAATCCGGTAGGGATGTTCGATTTCAGGGGACTTAACGCCGAGCACACCTTTTTCAAAAAAGCCTTGGATAAATTTGGAATAGAGATGCAGGTCATCCGCGGGAAAGACAACAAATTCAAATCAGCGGTCGAACCATTCATGTACGATAAGATGAGTCCTGCCAACAAGGAGCAGACGACACTTTACCTGGCAGCGATCTGGAATCATTTGCTGAAAGGAATTTCAGAATCCAGAAAAATATCCATCGACAGTTTGAATCAATATGCCAATTCGGTCATGACTTTTAGGACTGCAGAGACTGCTCAGAAGAGTCGTTTTTTCGACCGGCTTAAATACCGCGATCAGGTGCTGGCTGATTTGAGAAAGCTTGCTGGTTTGAAAGAAAACGCCGAAATCCCTATTCTTACCATATCCGAATACGATAAAATCCCTGGTGATGTTAAGGCCAAAGCCCTCATCAAAAATAAGATAGCAGTGGTATATGCTGAAGGTGAAATAGATACAGGCTCAGGAAACAGCTCACACGATATCAATTCGAAAGATGTTTCCCAGGGAATTCGCGAAGCCCGCATTGATACTACCGTGAAAGCCATTGTGTTGCGTGTTAACTCCCCAGGAGGCTCTGCCTTTGGATCGGAGGTAATATGGAGGGAAGTAAAGCTGGCTTCAGAAGCTAAGCCGGTCATTGTTTCCATGGGTGATTACGCAGCATCCGGCGGTTATTACATCTCCGTGCCTGCAGCAGTGATTTTGGCGAACCATACGACCATTACCGGTTCTATTGGGGTCTTCGGAACGATCCCTAATTTTGGGGATTTATTAAACAACAAAATTGGCATTACCTTTGATAAGGTGATGACAAACGAACATTCGGATATGCCCTCGGTTATTAGGAAAATGACTCCTTTCGAAGCAAGTCTGATGCAAGGTTATGTGGAGAGTACCTACAGTACTTTTGTTTCGCATGTAGCCTCCGGGCGCAAATTGTCGGCTTCAAATGTTGACTCTATCGGACAGGGGAGGGTCTGGAGTGGTGTCAATGCAAAATCCAACCACCTGATAGATGATTTTGGCGGAATGAAAGAGGCATTGAAACTTGCTGCCGATAAAGCCGGTATCAGTGAATACCGTATCAGGGAATTGCCAAAACAAAAAGATCCGTTTGCAGAATTGCTTAAAAACTTTTCTGTACGCATGCAAACCAAAATGATGGAATCATTTATGGGATCCTCATTCGATTACTGGAAGAACCTGTCAAGGGAAGCAAATGCAAAGGGAATCTATGCCCGGATGCCATTTAATCTTGAAATTAATTAACTATTTTGAAGAAATTTTTCCTCTATATCTTCTCGTTGGTGTACGGAATGGCTGTAAACCTCCGTAACACCCTTTTTAATCTGAATATCCTTCGAACCCGAGAGTTTGAAGTACCTGTAATTTCGGTCGGCAATATAACGGTCGGAGGTACGGGCAAGACCCCTCATACGGAACATTTGATCGGGTTGCTGAGCAAGAAGTTCGACATAGCCGTACTAAGTCGGGGATACAAGAGGAAGAGCAAAGGTTTTATGCTTGTGGAAGCAGGCTCCACCATCAGGCAATCTGGAGATGAGCCGCTCCAGATAAAAAGGAAGTTTCCAGGAGTTATGGTCGCCGTGGATGAAAACAGGGTTCGCGGAATCGAGAAAATTTTGGCAATCAGCGAGAAGCGCCCGGATGTGATAATCCTTGATGACGCATTTCAGCATCGGTATGTGACACCTTCGATCAATATTCTGTTGATTGATTTTTCCCGCATGATTACCGAAGATACTTTGCTTCCGTATGGGCGGCTCAGAGAGCCTGCCTCCAACCGTGATCGTGCCAACATCATTATTGTGACGAAATGTCCCAGGGAGATTAAACCTATTGATGAGCGGATCATAACAAAGGACCTTCATATTTGGCCTTACCAGGATCTTTTCTTTTCACGTATAAAATATGGTGAAATGTTGCCACTCTTTCCTGACAAGGTTAAGGAGAAAAAGGTGTGCCTGGATGCTAATACCGGAATCCTGCTCCTGACAGGCATAGCCAATTCACATCCGTTGAGGGACAGGCTACTGCAAACTACCAAATCGGTCGTTTCGGCTGAATATCCGGATCATTATCCTTTCACACTAAAGGATATGGAAAAGGTGGCAGGGCAACTTGAGGCCATGACGGCTGAAAAGAAAATTATTGTAACAACTGAGAAAGACACTTTGCGCATTCTTGAGATTGAAAATATTCCGGAAACAATAGCAGAAAACCTATACTACATACCTATCGAAATAAGGTTTATCAACCAGACAGATAATGATTTCGATAAAAAAATAATGAAATATGTTGGCGAAAATAAAAGCAACTTCGAACTTCATTCTAGAAAGAACAAAATTTAAAAGTGAGATTGCTGTCATCCTGGGAACAGGTTTGGGAGGTCTTGTCAATGAAATAGAGATCGAACATATCATTCCCTATGCTGAAATACCAAATTTTCCTGTTTCTACGGTAGAAGGTCACAAGGGACAATTAATTTTCGGCCTTTTAGGCGGCAAAAAGATAATTGCCATGCAGGGGCGTTTCCATTTTTACGAAGGGTACAGCATGAAGGAGGTTACCTTTCCTGTCAGGGTAATGAAAGACCTGGGTATCAATACTCTGTTTGTCTCCAATGCGAGCGGTGGACTGAACCCCAAATTCAAAGTAGGGGATGTCATGATGATCAACGATCACATCAATATGTTTGGAGATAATCCATTGATGGGTTCCAACGTGAAAGAGTTCGGACCGAGATTTCCTGATATGAGTCAGCCCTATAACCTTCATCTGCGTAACCTGGCTTTGAAAATTGCCATGCAGAAAGGAATTAATTTAAAGGAGGGAGTTTATGTCGGTGTTGCCGGCCCTACCTTTGAAACACCGGCCGAATACCGGATGTTCAGAATTCTTGGTGGTGATGCCATTGGAATGTCGACTGTCCCTGAAGTGATTGTGGCCCGGCACATGGATATGACCGTGTTTGGTATATCCATAATTACCGATAGCGGGGTTCCAGGAGAGATTGTTGAAATTTCCCACGAAGAGGTTCAGGCAATAGCCATGCAGGCAGAACCCAGGATGAGCCTGATCATTCGCGAACTGATCTCAAAATTATAGCAGGGTTATATAAACGAAAAGAGGCTGCCGGGGTGGCAACCTCTTACGAATCCAAATCAACTAACTACTACTAATAACTATTAACAGTGCAAATGTAGTGAATATTTTATTACAAAATGTAAAAAAACTATTAATTTATTTTGAATTTTAAGTTTTTTTAAGACCGACAAAAAGCAACCACCTATTTGATTGATTTCCTTAGTTTTCAGACTAATTTTTTGTACCTTATGCGGTGAGGAGTGGCGTCTCCTATCCGTTTTTTCTTGTTTTCTTCGTACTCAGAATAACTCCCTTCAAAGAAATAGATTTGAGAATCCCCTTCAAAAGCCAAAATATGGGTAGCGATACGATCCAAAAACCATCGGTCGTGAGAAATAACTACGCAACAACCGGCAAAGCTATCCAGGCCCTCTTCCAGGGCACGCAGGGTATTTACGTCAATATCGTTCGTCGGTTCGTCCAGGAGCAGTACATTTGCCCCTGACTTAAGTGTGAGCGCCAGATGAAGCCTGTTTCTTTCTCCCCCCGAAAGGACGCCGCATTTTTTCTCCTGGTCGGAACCGCTGAAATTGAATTTGGAGACAAAGGCCCTGGCATTGATCATTCTTCCGCCAACCATCACCTCATCTGTTCCGCCTGACAATACCTGGTACACTGTTTTTTCATTATCGATTTCGGAATGCGACTGGTCTGCATAGCCTATTTTTACCGTTTCACCTACCGTGAAGGTTCCGGTATCTGAATGTTCGAGACCCATAATCATTTTGAAAAGGGTTGTTTTACCGGCGCCATTTGGTCCGATCACACCGACAATACCGTTTGGTGGCAGGGTGAAATTAAGATTCTCAAATAACAATCTGTCGCCAAAACCTTTGGAGACATTTTCTGCCAGAATGACCTTGTCGCCCAAACGCGGACCGTTTGGTATAAACAGCTCCAGCTTATCTTCTTTTTGTTTAACATCTTCGTTCAGCAGTTTTTCGTATGCACCCAGCCTTGCTTTGGATTTTGCCTGTCTGGCTTTCGGGCTCATGCGCACCCATTCCAGCTCGCGTTCCAGGGTTTTGCGTCGTTTAGAGACACCCTTCTCCTCCATCTCCAGCCGTTTTTGTTTCTGCTCAAGCCAACTTGAATAATTGCCTTTCCATGGGATTCCTTCACCTCTGTCGAGTTCGAGGATCCATCCGGCTACGTTATCAAGGAAATAGCGGTCGTGGGTAATGCAAATGACGGTACCGGGATATTGTTGCAAATGTTGTTCGAGCCAGTCAATTGATTCTGCATCCAGGTGGTTGGTAGGCTCGTCGAGCAACAATATATCCGGTTGTTTCAGCAATAACCTGCACAAGGCAACCCTGCGACGTTCGCCTCCGGAGAGGATCGTGACAGGAGTATCGCCATCAGGACAGCGCAGGGCATCCATGGCACGTTCGAGCTTGTTATCGAGGTTCCAGGCATCTGTAGCGTCGATCTTCTCCTGCAATTTGGCCTGACGATCCATCAGTTTGTCCATTTTGTCTGCATCTTCATAAACTTCGGGCAATCCAAACTGAAGGTTGATGTTTTCGAATTCAGCAAGCAGATCTACGATTTCCTGTGCTCCTTCCTGCACAATTCCCATTACAGTCTTGGATGGATCGAGCACCGGATCCTGGGAAAGGTGCCCAACGGTGTAACCCGGCGAAAAGGCCAGTTCGCCATTGAAATCCGTCTCAATTCCGGCAATTATCTTAAGTAAAGTGGATTTACCCGAACCGTTCAACCCGATGATGCCAATTTTGGCGCCGAGAAAGAAGGAGAGTGAAATGTCTTTAATGACTTGTTTTTGAGGTGGGTAGGTTTTACTCACCTTGTACATCGAAAATATAATTTGCTTATCGTCGCTCATCGCCCTGTTTTTATGAATAGTGTGCAAAATTCGTCATTTCCGTCGAAAGAAAAAAGGATAATCAATTGATAATTGAAGTAGACAATGTGATGACTAAATTTTGAACATCTTTCTGGTGTGGCTTGTATGCTTTTTAATGCTAAATTTGGTACAATGAATCTATAATCTACCTTCCCATGAGAAAATATTTGACCCGTGCACTGCTCATTATTGTTCTGTTAACCGGATCGTTTTTTTATTGGAAATATTTCTTTACCTACAGTGAAGGCTATAGGGCCGGTTTATTGCAGAAATTCTCCTCCAAAGGAACGCTCTTTAAAACCTATGAAGGTGAGATCATCCTGAGCAGCGTACAAACTACAACGAATATGGCAATAGCGTCGGAGAAATTTTATTTTTCTGTGACGAAAGAGGATATTGCCCGAAAGATTGAAAAGCTACAAGGTGAAAACGTGGTTGTGCACTATACCGAAAAAAACGGAACCTTACCGTGGAATGGGGAGTCTCCGTATATAGTGGATAGCGTGGTGATAAGAAAGTAATCATGACTTGACTTTACACCCCCTCTCCGGGTTGAAACCCGGAGTTACAGGACTGGTCATGCCTACGGCATTGGGAGATTGAGATAGGATGATGGGATAGACTTTATCTTTGCATATCCAAGTGCCTTGGCACGGCTGATACTGCTACACTCTCCGGGTTGAAACCCAGAGTTACAAGACTGGTCATGCCTACGGCATTAGGAAGTTTTGAGAGAATGTTGGGTTAGGGGGAATCCAGGTATATCAAAGTGCCGTAGGCACGACCGATTCTGTAACGCTGGGTTTTAACCCGGCGATTTGAGGTAAACGCACACTACACTACTAAGTGCCGTAGGCACGACAGATCTCACTCCAAATCCTGAAAGATATAGCGCTCGTCGTAAGCCACACCATACTTGATTAGCATTTCGATATACTCCTCTCTGAAAGTCTGCTTCTGATGGTGGTTCTCCTGATTTTGAATATACCGGAAAACCCGATCAACATGAGAACGGCTATAAGAAAATGATCCAAACCCTGGCTGCCATTCAAAACGATGTCTTATGAGACCACTTTCATTGATCCATTTCGAAGATCTTGCCTTCGCACTTTGCATCATATCTGAAACTGCAACAGATGGAATTAAACCGATAAAGCAGTGAATATGATCTTCCACACCATTCACCAGCAATGTTTTACAACCTGTTTCATTGATAAGGTTGCCAATCACCTGTAGCAATTCATCTTTCCATGATTCTTTAATGATAGCATCGCGGTATTTTACTGCGAAGACGGTCTGAATGTACATTTGATGATAGGAGTTAGCCATCTGAGGGATATTTGGATGATTTTGGAACCTACTCCCTTAAATATAACCAAAAAAATCCAAAAAAACGAAAGTTTCGATGTATTAATAACTCGATTATGTGATTTTGATATTCGTGCAACGCCGGGATATTATTGGTTGCTGTTAGTCGTACCTACGGCACTTAGGGTTTGGTTGCACGTTGCACCCCACTCCGGGGTTAAAACCCGGAGTTACAAGACTGGTCATGCCTACGGTATTGGGAGGTTTTTGGAGGATGATGGGAAAGCGTGCTATGCTCGTTTTGGGATCTTTATCTGTTGACCCGGATACAATCCTCTTACATTGCGGATGTTGTTGAAGACCCTCAGGTCTGCATCTGAGATACCCGGAAATTTTTTGGCAATGGTGAAGAGACTATCCCCGCTTTGAACAGTATAGATGATGTAT
>Ga0172379_10004173_pt1 | contig 21738 bp, 21 predicted proteins | sample GrowelOW334metaG_FD_119756 | JGI IMG/M metagenome (GOLD analysis project Ga0172379, IMG submission 119756) | Groundwater microbial communities from an aquifer near a municipal landfill in Southern Ontario, Canada - Groundwater well OW334 metaG | ecosystem: Environmental > Aquatic > Deep... | reverse complement strand
GGACAATCAGCTCGCTGCCGATGCAGTCCCCTCCCCAGGAACGGGGGCCGCCGATGATGAACACTCCCTGTTCATGGAATGTGCGGAGCTTTTCGATGAGTTCTTTGGAGGCGGCTGCATTGGTGATGATCAGATCGCCCTTTTCGGCTTTTGCCGGAAAATCTTTCACAAAGATATCTGTGTCCCCGGGACGGTTCGGCCATATGTCATAGGTCGTCCGGTGCCCCATATCCCAGCTTATATAACACTTATTCCCGCTTTTGACCGTTTCCGCAACACGATAGGAAGTTTCAAGAAGTTCATCTGACTGGGTAGATTTGATACGGTCAAGCTGTTCACGCATACGGGAGGTGAATTGCAGAGCGAGAGGAGTTTTATCCCGCGCCTGCGCTCCTCCGCTGAAAGCGGTAATTCCCGCAAGGGAGAGAGGAATAAGTTTCAAAGCATTCCGTCGTTCCATGAAACCTCCTTTATTCCGGATTCAGGTTTCTTATTCTTTTGATATTTTTTTGATCGGCGTTCCCTTATAAACATCCAAATTATCAATGCACATTCTTGTGGACCAGGTGCGGATTCCTATCCAGGCGGAAGAATCCATCGTCAGCGGGGTGTCATCCCAGGCTTCCAGAAGAATCTCTCCGTTCATCCAATAGGTGATATGCCCGCTGTTGAATTCAAGGGTTATACGGTTGGTTTTTCCCGATTTCACCGGAGAATAATTGGTGTTTGCAATTGCTTGTCCACGTTTATAGAAACTGGTGCAATTGTTCCAGAAGGAACCGGTGGTGAGAGCATATCCGCTGTTGAAAAAATTCTTATCGGGAGTGGAATTAAGGAGAACCGTAATATCACCCATCAAGCCTTTTGTCGACCAGTCGGTAGCCTCAAAATCGATGCGAACAGGATTATAACTGCACGGGGTCAGGAGAATTGCCCGGTTACGGTCCCCTTCGATAGCCCATAGTTTGCCGTTGTGAATTCCCCATTTTCCTTCAACGATACGGTATGATTCAATATCCTTTGGATCGTCGAAAGTAAAAGAGGCGACTTTTTCCCAGGCAACGATCTGGGTGCGGATAGTCCTGCTGAGATTTTTATAGTTCTCCATATCTATGATCCCTGTCGATTGCAGCGATGAGCAGCCGAAAATACTGAAAACGGTGATAGTCACTAGTATGATAGTAAGAAAATGGCATAAATCAAACCTGCCATTTCTGAGGCGGGCGGGTATACCGGTACATTTTTTCTTATCCATAGAGAATCCCTGTATGACGGAAGAATGTTCATCATGATTTTTTATATACCCTTTGTGCATCAGGCTGTCGATTGACTTCGACCTCGACAAGTTCGTTTACCAGGACTTTTATCATTGAGTATCTGGCCATTGATATGGGGCGGCGTCCTTATTTTCTTTCAACGATAACGGCAGTTCCATAACAAAGCACTTCTGTGACACCCCCAAGAATCTCCGTGGCGTCGTAACGAACGCCAAGGACTGCATTTGCGCCCAGTTCTTCAGCGTGGGTAACCATCATTTCGAAAGCCTCGGATCGGGTTTTCTCGCATAGAGAACTGAACAGGGTGATATTTCCCCCGAACAATGTCTGCAGACCTCCCCCTATTGTGCCGAAGAGAGACCGTGAACGTACAATGATCCCGCGCACCACCCCGAGGTTCCTGGTAACCTCATAGCCATCAAGGGCAAACGTAGTCGTTGTCATGGCGTGGTCCATTATTCTTCTCCTATGTAAGGGGTTATTCCCGAAACAATAAAATAGAAAGTTCGAGGGAAGGTTCAAAGACTTTTTGAAGAGATAATCTGTCTTTTCCGAGCCCGGGCCCTTTGAAGTAATACACCAAGCAGAAATACCACAATGGCAATGTTCAGGAGGAGTATCATGACGCGAAAGACAGTGACCCGCATTATTATTTCAAAGATTTCCATAGGCATGAAAAGAGAATCCGCGATGATCGCTAGCCATTCTGCCCAAACTTTATCCAGCCAGAGTCCTCCAGCTTCAATAAACCGCAGGACTGCATACATCAAAGCGGAAATACTGAGCAGCAGAAGCTGAGGATCCTCCATATGCGACAATGTATTAATAAAAATTTGCGGGAACTTGTGCGCCGGATTCAGATTGAGGAATAGAACGATATCTTCCGCCTCGACTTCAAGATTGTGTTGTATAAGCGAAAGCAGCCCCAGTCCAACTACAAGCACGAGAAGCCCCTTGGAAGCTTCGAATATCGCAAAACCATGCAGTACAGACCGTGTGGTCGAACCATCATGGCGGTTTGAAGCATTACGAAAAAAAATCATGCGTTTCTCTTTGCCATATTATGGTTCATCGTGAATTTTCTTCAGCAGCCAGGCAATGTTATCCGCAAAATTACGGATGGTGCGGATTCCCTCTTCATCTTTCAGAACATCTTCCTTTTCCCTGCCGAATGCAATATTCCAGTAACTGCTCCCCGGCACAATCATTCCATTGATCATGAACCACATGAGAAGCTGGGCAAAGGTGAAATTCTGCCCGACTCGCCGCGCCACAGTAACAGGACCGCCAACTTTTCGGTTGAAAAGGTTGCCGTTATGACGGGAGACATATCCGGCGCGATCCAAAAGAGCCATCATTTCCGGAGTTGCCGATCCGAAATATACCGGAGAACCGACAATGAAACCATCCGATTCGAGCATTTTTCTGAAAATGGGATCGAAATCATCTTTCAGGATGCAGCGGGCTTGCTTACTGCATGCGGTGCAGGCAGTACAGGGGAGAATGGATTTTCCCGCAAGTGAAATGAATTCGGTTTCGATACCCTTGCCATCGAGCACCTCCAGCGCCGTTTTCAAAAGAATTTCCGTGTTGCCCCCGACACGCGGGCTGCCCGATATCGCTATAATTTTCATTATATGATCTCCTTTAAAATATCTCTCGCAAAGTTCGCAAAGAAAACTTTTTAGCCAGACACTTCGACAAGCTCAGTGTCCGGAAGCTCAGTGTCCGGAAGCTCAGTGTCCGGTGAACGCTGGCTGAGCATGTCGAAGCCAGCTTCTATTCATGTAATTCTTGTAAATCCTGTCTAAAATTTATTTTCAGATTTCACCATTTCATCCGCAATTTCCATCGTTTTCTGTGCGGCCCTTTCCCATGTGAAAGACAGCGCCCAGGCAACGGCATTTTTTGTTAATTCCCCGCAGTATTTTTCGTCCGATAACAGCATGATCAGTTGTTTTGCCAGCGCGCGGTGATCGCCATACGGAAAGAGCAAGCCGGTCTCGCCGTTTTTCACCGAATCCCGAAGGCCGTCGGCGTCGGAAGCCACCGCCACTGTCCCGCAGGCATTCGCTTCGATGTTGGTCAGCCCCCAGCCCTCGCGGGGCGAAGGGTTCACAATCACATGGCTGCGGCGCATCCAGTCCACTTTTTCTTCGGTTGTAACAAAGCCGGTGAAAAGTACTCTCTCCGCGACCCCCAGTTTTTGGGCCAGTTGTTTCAATTCTTGACGGTTATCTCCCGATCCGACGATAACCAGCCGTACTGACGGAATCCCGGCGGCCACTTCCGGCAAAGACCGTATAATCACATCCACGCTCTTGTACCGTTTGATCCTTCCCACATACAGGATGGTCGGCGGTTCGAATTTGGCCGCCGCCGGATCGACGTTATAGATGGAGTGGTCCATTCCGCAGTATACGACCTTAATGCATTCCGGCCTGACCCCGCGCCGGAGGAGATCGTTCCCGGTGCTTTCCGAGATCACCTCGAACATCGCGTTACGGTACACCCGGGGAATGGGAAACTCCATCAGGTACACATAGGAGGCGACAACGGAATTTGTCTCCTTGTATACCGCTTTGCCGAAAAGATGGGGGATGACCGCGAGGACGGGTTTTTTAAGATAGAGCGGGGTAAACAGCGGAACTTTGTTGATATCGTCCACAACAAGGTCGAAATTCTCCGCCCGGTCAAGCTTCCTGAGGAGCCGCGGCGCGACGAAATTGAACGTTTCCCGTGAGCCTGTCCGCACTATCCGCATACCCTTGTATTCATCGGTGCGGCCGCCGCCGGGAAAGCCGGATGCCACAAGCGTGACCTCGTCTCCGCGCTCCACGAACCGTGAAAATATCTCGGTGATGTGTACCTCTGCGCCGCCCGCCTGGGGATTCGCCATATCCATCCAATTGACAATTAGAATCTTCATGAAATCTCTCGAAAAAGAAAGAAGGTAAAGCATGAATACTGAATAAACTAGTATACGGGAAGGGGGGGGAAAATGAAAGAATTAAATGCCATCCGGGAAGGATAAAAAAGCTTGACAGTGAGATGAAGCATGGTATTTTGACACTTATTGCAGATGATACCTGACCGAATTCCACTATGAAGGATCGTACATGTCAATTCCATCGCTTAATGAACTTATCCCTGTCCTGCAAATTGCTATAGGCCCGGTCATTCTCATCTCAGGCGTCGGGCTTTTGCTCCTGAGCATGACCAACCGTCTGGGGAGGGTGATAGACCGCGCCCGCATTCTCCATCGCGAGATGCGTACCGAAAGACAGGAGGATCATGAGAGTATCCGCAGTCAGCTTCAGATTCTTCACGGGCGGGCCATTCTCATTCGACGGGCAATTATATTTGCTTCGATGAGCGCTCTTCTTGCTGCATTTCTGATTATCAGCTTGTTTCTTGCGGCGCTTTTACAACTGGATGCAGGGTGGCTGATCATGGTTCTTTTCATCGGGTGCATGATTGCATTGATCTGGTCGCTGATCGTGTATATTCAGGATGTCAATCAATCGCTCCTGGCTTTCAAACTGGAATTAGGCCAGGGGCAGGATTGAGAGTAAGTTGACCACAGGGGAATTGGGTTGTTTTGATGAAGATATAGTAACTTCCAATTTCTTTATATTGATTTTATCTTGGATGTTATTCCACCATGTTTTTTTATAAATAATATTAGCTTATCGAGAATAAACATCACGTTTTAACTCACCCCTTGATCCCCTCTCTTGAAAAGAGAGGGGAAGACCCATATCTGTATGAAAGAGAATGTATTATAAAATAAAACAGGGGTTTCCCCTCGCCCGTTCACGGGAGAGGGGACATGGGGTGAGGGCGTCTTTATCCGCTCATTTTATAACCTTTGCTGCGACAAACAGATAAGCGGTTATAATAGTTTATCATTTTCTCATGCAAATAATTAAAAATGATTTTTCAATGGGTATTATAAAGAAAACTACAGAATTACTTGTCAGTCAGTTGAGGCAGCATCGAATGAAAAAAGAGGGAAGCCAATCATGAGATTTGCCCCCCGTTTCATGGTGAATAAAAGGAGGATACATACAGTATGAATTGTGATCGCAGAACTTTTTTGAAGCAGGTTGGTGTTGGCAGTGCGGCGGCCTTTGTTGGCAGCAAACCGGTGATCTCCACAGCGCAGGCAGACAAAATGAACGCCGGCAAGGGAGCAAAATCCGGTGCGCCGGTTATGCCGAAGCAGATGACTTTGCTGACTATGCGGAGCGGCGAAGAGTATACCCTCGGCGTGAGGCTGGAAAAGGGTATTCTCGATGTGAGAAAAGCCGCAAAATTTTTCAAGAGCGGTGCGCCGGCCACGACCGACGACCTTTTCCGGCGAGGCGATCAGGGGTTGACCGAACTCATCAATAAAGCGCTCTCGAGAGGGAAGGGGCTGTTTGTGGAGGAGAGCCGAATCGAATTCGGCCCGTGCGTTACCAATCCGGGAAAAATCATTTGTGTTGGACTCAACTACGTCAAACACGCCCGTGAGACCAATAATCCCATTCCCAAGTTTCCGATCCTGTTTAATAAATATAACAATACGTTGAACTCCCATAACGGCACGATCCGGGTTTCCGGTATTCCAGCCGAGCAATTTGACTACGAGTCAGAGCTGGTGATCGTCATGGGCAGGCGTGCGGCGGGCGTGAGCGAGGCTGAAGCGCTCTCGTACGTTTTTGGCTATTGTAACGGCAATGACTTTAGCGTCCGCGACCTGCAGATGCGCAGCAGCCAGTGGATGATCGGCAAAACCTGCGATGGGTGTGCTCCCATCGGTCCTTACCTTGTGACAGCCGATCAGGTGCCCGATCCCGATAATCTGAAGATAGAGTGCACCGTAAATGGTAAGGTGCGGCAGTCCTCGAACACGGGCGACATGGTGTTCAACTGCGCTCAGATAATCAGTTATACTTCGAATCTTATGACGCTGGAACCCGGCGACATCATATTCACCGGAACGCCGGAGGGCGTGATCGCCGGCTATCCGAAAGAAAAACAGGTGTGGTTGAAGCCGGGAGACAAGATCACCACGGCGATTGAAAAACTGGGCGAGCTAAAGTTCAGCCTGACCTGATCGACATATTTCAAGAGGGCATGGCCGGCGCCGCTCCTCATGGTCACGATGGTGTTTCTCAGATCAGCGGGCGCTGGTTTTGTGAGAGGGTAACCGGCATGTAAGTGCAAACAGCGTGAGCTCGGTTCCCCGGCGGAACAGCTTTTCAACAAAACGAAGCGTGTTCCTCACCCCGGCAATCTCCGAATCAGGAGAGTACACGAAGGGCGGGTGAGGTCATCTCTTCTTTTCCCTCTGTATGCTCATCATAAACGCTATACTTCCCGGAAGCGATCCGATAAAACCTGCGGAATACGCCAGAATGGTATAGGAAACGATAACGGGCTGACTTACCCCGACTCTGGATAAGAGGATCACGCCCATCATTTCCCGGACTCCCACCCCGCCAAGTGAAATGGGGATGCTGGCGATTATCTCCATCAATGGAACGAAAAGCGCGAAATACATAAACCCAAGCTCGATTCCCACTGCTCTCGCGCAGAGGAAATGCACGCCAATCCGGGTAAGCTGAATGAAAATAGAGGTTACTGTTATTGCGAGAAGGGTTTTTGGCGCACGGGTCAGGAGATTGATCTCGTAATAAACCCCGCTCATCTTGAGAAGGATTTCACTGGGGAGGAACCGTCCGAACACACGGTTCACAAACCTGCCCGCGGGTTTCACGGCGAAAAATCCGATGAATGCGCCCAAAAGAAGGAACATTAAAACTGCCACCGGAAGAACTTCCATGGAAGGGCCGCTGGGCAGAAACAGGAATCCGCACAGGCTGAACATCACCAGAACAAGCAGGCCGATCACCCGGTCGGACAGAGTGGATGAAAAAGCCGAAACCGCTTTTCCGGATGCTTTCGAGGCCTGATAGATTCGTATGATGTCTCCGCCGACAAACCCCGGAAGGACAAAATTAAAAAACAGGCCGGTGAAATACCGGCCGACAGTGCCGGCAAATCCAAGGTTAATTCCATGAAAGCCGAGGAGTATTCCCCATTGTTTCGCTCCAATAACTCCGCTGATGATGAAAACCAGAACGGCGGCAGCAAAAAAGAGCGGGTCGGCGGTGAGAATGTTGCCAAGAATTTCTCCAACGCCGAATTTATAGAGGATGAAGAAAAGAAGCGCCGCCGAGAAAATGCCTTTTGCAGGGCGTGATGTCAATAATCCGAGGAATTTTTTATGCATGAATCTTCCCGAAACAGGGGGTATAAAAGGCAGATTTTTCTCAATCAACGAATACTGAGGAGAGCGTATGAAGGACTAACAGCCTGGTATAAAAACCTATTGAATAAAATCCCCGCTTCTTCTCTACTCACCTCATGGCCCTTTCTCTAAGCATTCCACGAACACAAGAGGACATAACTTCTTATGAGCCTTCTTGTTCTCCCTCCATAGGATAGAGAGGGGCAGGGGGTGAGTTTATTCAATCCCGTACTTTCTCATAACTGTATTTTGTCGAATCCCGTGAGGTGCTGCTGCCAAGGAATTCTTTCAAAAGAAGTTCCCGTGATTCTATGACGGACTTGTCCCCCGGAGCGATGGTGAGAATTTTGTCAAGGGCTGCGAGAGCGCCGGAATAATATCCACCGGAATAGAGAAGGGCGGCAAATGTTTTCCAGACTTCGGTTTTAGAAAAATCATCCGTCATTCGATTCTGTTCTGCCTGGACAAAAGAATAAGCTCTACTGCGTTCTCCGACCCGGTCCAAAAGTGCATAAAGATGGAGCCTGTTGTCAAATGAACTCATGGGAAAATCTGAAGCGGCCATTTCTTCTTTGACATAATTTTTCACCTGCGTGTTCAGATTAGCTGAAGCCAGAACCTGATAGAGCAGTACTCTTTTCCCAAGATCATTCGATGTTTTTGTCAGCGCGCCTTTGGCTGCCCGAAGAGCGTTCGTTGAATCACCCATTGACGCATACCGTTCGGCCAGTTGCGCGAAACCGATGAAATAGTTTGTCACCAAATGACGCGTGTTGGGGGGGATATAGTTGTTTGGATCGCTCAATCCGCGGTATTTGTATTTATTGAAAACATTGTTATCGAGAACAGGTATATTCACCAGCATCTCACCCGGCCGGGCCGTGGTTTGCACGACTCGATACACCATACCTTCCATCGAAAGATGCGCATCCAGCCCGATCATGTTCTCACGGGCGACGGTTACGGCAAAATAGATCGGCCGGGTCCAGTTTATCCAGTCGATAATATTTTTTACCATTTCATCCTGAACGCGAAGGATGGCGATGGGGCCTTCCTGGGATTGGATTTGCTGGGGAGTAACCAGTTTCCACTTGATTCCTGCGGCTTCAACCTCCCTGCCTTCGACCGGCCAGACCCGTCGGAGAATGGATTGTTCATTGCGGCCGGTCAGCATATTTACAATGAACTGGTCATCATATTTCATTGGAATGCTCAATCCCGAAGTATACTGAGAACTGATATTTGTCCCTTCATTCTTCAGTTGAAGAATGTACCAGTCCGTATTGAGAAGGCTGAGATTGACAAGACGGATGTCTTTTCGGAATCCTTTTACCTCCTGGAGGTACCAGAGCGGGAATGTATCGTTGTCTCCGTTGGTGAAAAGGATGGCGTCCTTTTCGCAGGAAATCAAAATATTATACGCATAATCCCAGGGCGTCCAGTCATCGGCTCTGTCATGCACCTGGAAGTTGGTAAACCGTGGATCGATATGGTTCGATAATGCGGCAGCCGGGGCAATAGTGCCGAACACAATAAACAGACCCACAGTCGCCGGAGCCAGTATACGAGTCAGTTTCTTTGATTCTATCCACTCCCTGATATCGGTGATGACTCCATAGATTCCAAATCCTATCCAGAACATTATGGTATAGTGAGAGCAAAGGTAGAAATATCCACGTTCTCTGACCTGTGGATTATCCATATTGAGGTATAATACCAGGCCAATGCCGGTTGCCAGAAAAAAGGCGAAGAGCGATAAGAAACTCCGAACATCCTCACGGACATGGGTATAGAGACCATACAAGAGAAGAGAAAACAGAAGTACTGAAAGCGGCACAATGCTGACAATATTCACATCACCGGGTATATCGGCCGAACGGTTGTTATGGAATGACAAATTGATTGTCGGTCCCCACTTTGGGAATTGCTCCAGAAGGTACCGTAAATACATGTAACCGAACTGATAACTAAACTCGGCTTTCCGCGCCGGGATGGTCGAAATCATTCCCATCATGGTTCCCTGGCCATACTGTTCACGGTTGAGGTACTCTTTGTAACGAGCCCAGGTTTGCGGGTCTCCTTCGTTGATGGCAGGATGTTTGGATGCCCGAACCATAACGGTGGGATACACCGAATAACCGATCACATAGAGAGAGCTGCACAGGACGATGCCGATGAGGGTCAGTTTCCAGAGTTCTTTGCTCTTCTGGTACAATTTGTAGAGCACAATGGGCGCAGCCAGACCGAATACTGCAACAAACAGGTAAAAAACCTCGTAACTGCCGAAAAATTTGATGAGAGCGAAAACGAACAAAAAAAGACAGAGATAAACCCAAAGTTTTACGCTTGCAAACCAGTCCGGCCTCCCAAAAAGCACAAGAAGGAAAATCGAGGGGACGATCAAAAGCGACATGGGATGAATACCATTTCCAAGCCCAATGATCAATGCCGCGAGGAACAGATATTTCAACGCCCCCGGTTCCTTCTTTCGCTCATCCCAAAGGAGAGTGAGCCAGAGCGCCAGCATCGATATGAATAAAGAAGGCATGTAGGTTTCGGTTTCGATGGCATTGTTCCAGAACTCATCAGCAAAAGCTATAAGGAAAGCGGTAACTGCCGCGCTGAACAGAACGATTGCAGTCTCATACCCGTTCCCGGTGGAAGGTTTGAATTTCCGGATAAGCCGGACTATTATGAGGTACGCGAGCATGGCTGTCATTGCGCCCAGGATAACGTCGATGAGATTGACACGGTAAGCGATCTCTCCCAGTCCTGTTCCGCGGAAATCGTAGAAGGGGATGAGAGACATTACTTTCCCTATGAGGGAAAGCAGGGGAGATCCCGGAGGATGAGGAGTGCCCATGATATAAGAACAGGTGATGAACTCCCCGCAGTCCCAAAAGGAAAGAGTAGGTGCTACTGTTATCAGGTAAATAAGGAACATGATCACAAAAATACCTGCAGCAACTATTTTATTTATTTTCCCTTCGGTCAAAGCAACTCCCGCGATAAGGCAGTGAATGTTTTAAAAGTCGTTGTGTGATATACGAATTGACTAATATACCGTTAAATACTTCGGCTATGCAATACTATTTTGACGCAAATTCTTCTCTCAAACGTTTAAAATTTGTTTTGGATTCAACAATCGTTGCATTCTTTCAATTTTAAGATTAGTTTATTCCCTTGAGAAAGAAGCTTACGAGAACGGTAAGACAATAGTTATCCTTTTTAACCCGGAGAGGTATATCTTGTTGATAGGTATAATAAAAATTATTCTGCTCTGGTGGATCATCACTGTGGTGGTAAGGTGGTATCGTCGGATACGGGCTGAAAAAGCCGACCGGCCTTCTGTCACACAGAGCGGGGGTAATGAGATTCCCAAAGACAGGGTGTATTCAGGAAAAATCGAAGATGCTGAATTTGAGGATATAGATGACCGGAACCGGAAATCTTCGTAATCTGCGTGTAATTGTCCTGGCTGGCGAGGAATTTCAGCGTTTGGAGAGGCTTTCTGCGCTGATCGAAGAAACGGTTGATGCTGCGACCCGTGATTTCAATTACGACTGCCTTTGGCCGGATGATTTTAAAAAAGCGGAAGATACAAGGAAGGAATACGGAGCGGGGAAATTTTCCACTCTCCTTCAGACGTATCCCATGATGGCTGACCGTCGGGTAATTGTTCTGAGAAATTTCGATGAAATCCATCCGGAAATCCGCAAGAAAATATGCGCGTTTCTCCAGAAAACGCCTGAAAGTGCGCTGGTAATTCTTGAAGGCGAAAAAATTTCTCTTTCTCCAAAACCCGAAAGCGCCAGCTATCGTGAAGAAACATTCAAACAGATATATGACAATAAACTACCCGACTGGATTCGTAAACAGTTTGCCAAAAGTGGGAAGAAAATCACTGAGGATGCTATAGCTCTCCTTTTAAATAACGTTGGCAGTGTTCTTGGCGAACTGAATGAAGAAGTAAAAAAGGTTGTCATTGCTGTCGAAGATAAAAATCCGGTGACGGTAACTGATGTTGAAAAGATTGTTGGGATGTTCAAAAGGTATACCACGTATGCCCTTTGCAATGCGGTTGGCGCCGGTGATTTTGCTGAAGCGGCTCATATTCTCACAAACCTCATGGAGACAGAGAAGAACAAGGAAATGTGGTATATTACTTCTCTCGCTACTCACCTCATGAAAATTGCTGAATACAACGCTCAGATAAAAGCCGGGACGCCTCATGGACAAGCAATGAAGGTGCTTACCGCAAGCGATTTTCTCTGGAAAACAAATAAGTATAGTATACAGGTCAAAAATTTTGGCCAAAAGGAAGTACGCCGCGCTCTGATCCGGCTGGCCGATACGGATTCGTCTCTCAAGAAGAGCAGTCTGGATAACCGGCTGATCATGGAACTCATGCTTCCGTTCATCATGCCAGGCCATAAAATTACATTGTGAAGGGAGACCGTTTAACATGGCAAAACCTATTGAGGTTACCGACCAGACCTTTCAGGGGCTGGTCATCGAAAATTCGCTCCCGGTCATCGTCGATTTCTGGGCTACCTGGTGCCCGCCGTGCAGGATGATCGCTCCGTTCCTCGAACAGATCGCGGATGAATTCGACGGAAAGGCGGTTGTCTGCAAGGTCGACGTCGATAACAATCATTCCACCGCGCAGAAATACAATGTCCGGAGCATCCCGACCATTCTCTTTTTCAAGAATGGCGAGATCAAAGATCAGGTGGTGGGCGCTCTTCCGAAAGAACAACTGGCAGACCGTCTCAAAGCTTTACTTTAGGAGACTGCATGGGAACCATACACGACCTTGTAATCATCGGCGCAGGAGCGGCGGGGCTCACCGCCGGAATGTATGCCTGCCGTTCGAATATGGATACCGTTCTCCTCGAAAAGTTCGTTCCCGGCGGACAGGCGGCGCTCACCGCATTCGTAGAGAATTTCCCGGGTTTCCCGGAAGGCATTTCCGGATACGATCTCATGGAAAACATGCGGAAACAGTCGGAGGGATTTGGTCTCTCGATCCTCACCACCGAGGTTCAAAGCATCGAGCGGCCTGAAAACGCCCCGTTCCGCATAGCGACGACAAGCGGTGATATTTTTGCCCGGACGATCATAGTCGCAACCGGGGTGAGGCCCAGATTCCTCGATATCCCCGGCGAAAAAGAATTCTTCGGCAAAGGCGTTTCCACCTGCGCAACGTGCGACGGCGCTTTCTACCGTGACATGGAAGTCGCAGTCATCGGCGGCGGAGATTCGGCGCTCGACGAGGGATTGTATCTTACTCGTTTCGCCTCGAAAGTCCACATTATTCACCGCCGTGACAAATTCCGTGCAGTCCCTACCCTTGTCGAAAAAGCCCGCAGCAATCCCAAAATCAATTTTATTCTCGATACGGTAGTGACCGCTGTAAAGGGAAACGATTTTGTTGAAGGTGTTTCCCTCCGGAATACCAAAACCGGAGAAGAATCGGTTCTCCCAGTGGCAGGAGTCTTTCTGTATGTCGGTCTTATTCCGAATACCGGGATGTTCAAGGGATTCCTTCGGCAGAACGAACAGGGATTCATCACAACCGACCGTGAACTGGCCGCCTCCGTTCCCGGCATTTTCGCCGCCGGCGATGTCCGCGACACCCCGCTCCGTCAGATAGTAACCGCCGCAAGCGACGGCGCTCTGGCGGCATACACGGCGGGGAAATATCTGGAAGAAAAGTAGTGAATACAAAGGTGACAGATAATTATAGCGCAAGACGGAAATACTTGGTTTATATTCTTCTTGGCCAGAAACTGGTTGTCGATGAAGAACGGGAAATTGAATTCGAGGAATAGTTTTTTGTTACTATGTGGTTTACAGGAGGTACATATGAAAGGTATTCAGTTCCTGGTTGATGAGGAGGGTGAAAAAAAAGCCGTGCTTATCGACCTCAAAACCCATGGAGAGGTATGGGAAGATATTTACGATGTCCTGCTTGCCCGAAAACGAGCTGATGAGCCACGGGAGGGTATCGAAAAAGTCAGGAAACGACTGATACAAAGAGGACGACTTGGAAAGAGCACATGATTATGCTGTGAAATTTGCCCGGATCGCCCGAAAGGAACTTGAGGCGTTAGACGATTCGTTCCTTTCAGGTGTGTTTAGAAGGATAGAGGCTCTTGCCGATAATCCCCGACCTGTTGGATGCAGAAAAATCCGTGGCGAGAGGTCGCTCTGGAGGATACGAGTGGGTGATTATCGTATAATCTATTCAATTGATGATGCGCACAAAGTCATCGATATCTCCACCATTCGGCATAGATCCGATGCGTATAGATAAAACATTACGGTCCTTCCCGAAAGTGTATTTGAAAATTTGACTGCCATATTCTTTATCCTCTCGAAGCAATTTGCAGCCGTGTTCGAATGTTGCCGGACGCTTGCTTCTTTATTATATATGCACCCGGTTTTCCCCTTCCGACTTCCCTTGCTTTTCTGACTGCCTTTTTTTATCTTGTCTATGATTAATAAGTTATATTCCCTCTGTATTTTTCTGCCCCAAACTGACGATAAAAAAAACCTGTGAATGGAGGATGAGCATGGCAAGTACGTTTACATTCAAACCGGTCGCAGAGACCAAATATGATCTGGTATCCCTCGGCGAAGTGATGATGCGGTTCGACCCCGGCGATGTGCCGAGCGCCCGTGCACGGGCAGCACGAATCTGGCATGGCGGCGGCGAGGTGAATGTTGCCGAGGGCGCCGCGTATGCATTCGGAATGCGGGCTGCGGCGCTGACCGCGCTTGTGGATGACGGCATCGGGCGGAACATCGAAAGCCAGATGAAAGAGGCCGGGATCGACACCTCGAATTTTATCTGGTTCAATCCCTCGGGGAAAGGCGCTTTCGCAACAGACGGCAAGGGAACACTGCACAACGGCATCAATTTCACCTGGAAGGGAAAAGGCGTTCTCCCCTCGGTGACCGAATATTACCGCGCTCACACCCCCGCTTCCACCCTGAAGCCCGGCGATTTCGACTGGGACACTTTTTTCAAACAGGGTGTCCGCTGGTTCAATACCGGCGGCATTTTCTCCTGCATCGGCCCCAAGACAGCCGATTTCGCGCTCGAGGCCATGAAAGCCGCGGGAAAATACGGCACCTTCCGCTCCTATGACCTGAACTACCGCTCCAAAGTCGAGCCGGACAAGGAAAAAGCCCGCGCCAACAACCGTAAGATCGTCGCCAATGTGGAATTTCTGGTCGGCAACCAGGGCGATTTCTTCGACGCGCTCGGCTATGAGACCCGCAAGGTCGGCAAAGAGGAGCCGATGGAAGTGTTCATGTCCGCCTACACCGACATGCTTCATAAGGTCGCCGCCGATTATCCGAATCTCAAGCTCATCGGAACCCAGCTCCGCAGCGCGCTCTCCGCAGACTGTATCAACTGGGGAGCGGTACTTTTCGATGTCGCCGAGAACAAAATCTACCAGGCGGTCGTCCGTGAGAAAATCGAGATTGCCGACCGCACCGGCGGCGGCGATTCGTTCTGCAGCGGTGTCGCAGGGGCGCTCATGATGGGCAAATCCACCGAGGAAGCGGTCGATTACGGCGCGGCGCACGGCATCATCTTTCAGGAGTTCCCGGGCTATACCACCATGGCGACCCTGTCCATGATCGAGAAAGAAATAAAGCGCGCCAAGAGCGGCGGCGGTGTCAGCGCACTGCGATAAAAATTACATAAAAAACAATTTCTCGCAGAGACGCAAAGCCGCAAAGGAAACAAAGAAACATTAAAACATCAAATAACATAAAAATCTCTTTTGCTGAAGACCAAAAACGTTAAAAGAATTTGAATATATATTTTCTTTGCGGCTTTGCGTCTCTGCGAGAGACAATTTATGTTTCATCTGGAGACATTACTATGGCAGATTACAAGTACGATGCAAAGAGGGTGGATGCGGCGCTCCGGAAAAGCGGAGTGGTCGTGGTGATGAACAAGAGCCATATCCAGGCGCCCCAGCACTTTGTGGACACCATGTGGGAAGTGCACAAAGCCGGATTTGTGAGCGAGTGCACATTCCGCATCGATCCCGGTCTTCTCAAGGAAGGTATGCAGGAACTGATCAAACGCCGTGCAACCGAACCGGCCGACAAACCTTTTGTGCTGGGCGTCGGCTCGATCATCAACCCGAAAGAGCTGGATACCGCGATCGAGATGGGATTCGATATGATCGTCGCACCCGCCAATGTCATGGGCGGATACGCTCCGGGAGTGGAATTTGTCAAGATTTCCCACGCCGCGAATCGTTTCTGCGCTCCGGCGGTTTTCACCCCGAGCGAGCTGAATTATTTTATCGAGCGTGAAGACGGCAACGAGCCTGACGCTGTCAAGGTTTTCCCGGCGCGTTCCCACGGCCCCAAAGGTGTTGCCGACCTTCTGGCGCCCTATGTCCGGGAACGTCACAACGGACGCATTGTTATGCCGACCGGCGCAGTGGACTATGTCACCGGACCGGATTATATAAAAGCCATCTCCAAAGCCGGCTATTTCCCGGTGCTCGGCATGAGCGCCCCGCTGCAGATAGTCGCCGACAGGAAAGCTCCCGGTAATGTGGATGTCATCCGTGAGGCGCTGGCTGTTTTCAGAGAAAAATTCGAAGCGGCAAAAAACGCGTAGAATTTTGAAAAAGGTAAAATAAAAAAAGGGGTAACGGAAACGCTGCCCCTTTTTTTAATCTCTCAGTGGTGAATTTCCCGCCCCCGCCTCTTGAGGCGGATGGACAAGATGCTCAATCGGTATAAATCCCCCCTGCCTGCGGCATCGGTCTCGACAAGCTCGGCCTTCGGTTTTTCAGAGGAAAGTATTTCTCTCTTATCCCACTTAACAAGGGGGATGTCACAAAAGGTGACAGGAAGATTATCTTTGGATACTCCGCTGCCTGCAGTGGAGAGCTTCATTTACAAGTATAAGACATTATTGCGCTGGTTCATCTGACGGAACAGGAGTGCGGGAAACCGTTTCAGCCCTGTGTAATCCTGTCCCGTATTGTTGCAAAGGCTTCGACAGCCTTTTTGATCTGCTCCACGGTATGTGCAGCGGTGAGCTGAACTCTGATTCTGGCTTTGTCGCGCGGGACTACGGGGAAACTGAATGCAATTACATAGATGCCTTCCAAAAGAAGAGCTTCGGCGGTTTGTTTTGCCAGCTTTGCATTGCCGTACATGACGGGAACGATGGGATGATCCTCTCCTGAAGGCCGGAATCCTGCCGCGGTCATGCCCGTGCGGAAGAGGCGGGAGTTGCTGTCAAGCCGCTGTATCAATTCAGGAGACCGGTTGATGATCTCGATCGCGCGAAGGGAAGCTGCTGTGACAACAGGACAGAGGGTGTTGGAAAAAAGATACGGGCGGGATTTCTGACGGAGCAGGCGGGCGATTCCCTTCCTTGTGCTGGTAAATCCGCCGGAAGCGCCTCCAAGCGCTTTCCCGAATGTCCCGGTGATGATGTCAACACGGCCAAGAACTCCATTCGCTTCAGCGCTTCCGCGCCCGGTTTCGCCGATCACCCCGGCAGCGTGGGAATCATCCACCATCACCAGCGCCCCGTAGCGGTCTGCCAGTCCGCAGATATCTTTCAGGTTTGCCACAATGCCATCCATGCTGAAAACACCGTCTGTGGCGATCATTCTTATCCGCGCCCCGGCTGCTTCTTTCAGACGGGATTCAAGCTGGTTCATATCGTTGTTTTTGTAGATCATGCGGCGGGCTTTGCACAACCGCACGCCATCGATGATGGAGGCATGGTTGAGCTCGTCGCTGATGACAACATCCTGTTCGTTGAGAAGAGTTTCGAACAATCCGCCATTGGCATCGAAACAGGAAGAGTAAAGAACCGTTTCTTCCTGGCAGAGGAAATCGGAAACCGACTGCTCGAGCTGTTTATGAATATCGAGCGTCCCGCAGATGAACCGAACCGAGCTCATCCCGTACCCATACTCGTCAAGCGCCTTTTTTGCTGCTGAAATAAGATCGGGATGGTTGGATAGTCCAAGGTAATTGTTTGAGCAGAAATTGATTACCTCAGCGCCGTCGCCGAGCCTGATAACCGCTCCCTGCGGGGAAGTGATAATCCGCTCTTCTTTATAGGTGCCGTCTTCGATGGATTTTTGTACCGGTTCTTCGAAAAATTCGGGATTGGCATACATGGGTTTTTCTCCCTTAATATAAAAACGTCGCCTCAACAAGATTTATATTCTTTAAAAAAAACAAAACCTGACATGATTTACGAGATTCTTACCTCACCCCCTCTCCCCTCTCCTAATTAGGAAAGAGGGGCCGAAGGCCGGGTGAGGTTATAGTCCGGTTTATTCACAAAAGCGGATTTATGTTTTAATGATTGTTTAAACTACAGCCCCCTAAATCCCCCGATGGGGGACTTAAAAAAATGCGAGATAACAAATAAGAAGATGATATTGATTTTAAAAGCCAACATGGTTGATCCTTATCCGCCGAGAGTCCCCCTCCGGGGGATTTAGGGGGCTGTCTTCCAAAGTATTTGTTGAATAATAAGTTGTGAAAATATCACTTAGTTTGTGGGTAATCCGGGTTGGAATAAGTTTGATATTTTTCCTGTAAATCCTGTTAAGTTTATCATTTTCCCATCTCCAGAACCACTTTCACCGCCTCGTCGTTACGGAGAAGATCGAATCCATGCTCGAATTGATCGAACGGGAGACGGTGATTGATAAGGCGGTTTATTTTTTTAAGCTCCTTGAGCATGAAATTCTGGCTCTGGAACCAGGTGTCGTACATACGCCGCCCATTGATGGCTTTAATGGTTATCCCTTTGAAAATGATATCTTTCGCCCAGTCGATAGTTATCGGAGCAGGCGGTATCCCGAGAATGCACGCGCAGCCGCCGTTCCGGAGGAGACGGAATCCCTGGCTGATCGCCTGCGGATTACCTGACATTTCCAGAAGAATCTGCGGCCCCAGACCATCGGTATTATCGAGGATACATTCTTCAATGCCCTCAGCGCCCGGATCAAAAAGAAGGTCGGCGCCAGCCAGACGGGCGTGCTCACGTTTGTAAGCGCTGGGTTCTATCACAATGATCTGCGAAGCGCCTGCATACCGTGCGATTGCCACAGCAAAAAGGCCGATAGCGCCCGCGCCTGTAATAAGAACAGACTTTCCCGACACAGACTCGGCCATCACCGTATGCATGGCATTTCCCAACGGATCGAAAATGGCGGCGGCGTGATCCGGAATGGACTCCGGAACAGGCCAGAGATTCCCCGCGCTTATGCTGATATATTCCGCAAAACAACCGTCACGGTCAACTCCGATGATTTTTACATCACGGCATATGTGCGCCTGACCGGTACGGCAGAATTCGCAATGCCCGCAGGCAATATGACCCTCGGCGCTGACACGCTGGCCACAGCTTACATATTTGACCGACCGTCCCAGTTCCGCCACTTCTCCGACAAATTCGTGGCCGATGATTAACGGGGGTTTTATACGGTTCTGGCTCCACTTGTCCCAGTTGTAAATATGGACATCTGTCCCGCAGATACCAGCCGAGCGAACTTTTACAAGGACCTCTTCATCGCCGATTTCAGGTACGGGTACATCTTTGAAAACAAGTCCCTTTCCGGGACACTCTTTGACAATCGCTTTCATGAATTCCACTCTTTGCGACAATTGTTTTTCATTGACAGGAGTTCAAGGTTTTCCTACTTTGAAGTAATATCTTGACAAAAGGATTTTATTATCATAAAATAATATTCAATATATTAAAACTGTTGTCAAGATATTTTTTAAAGGAGAAACAATGAAACCAAAATCAGATCTGCCGGAACTCGGCAAAAATATCGCCATAATAAGGAAAAGCAGGAATTTCTCTCTGGAGGAGCTTTCGAAACGCAGCGGCGTTTCCATCGGGATGCTCTCCCAGATCGAGCAGGAAAAGGTGAATCCAACGGTCGCAGTGGTATGGAAAATCGCGTATGGTCTCGATGTTCCGTTCCATGAGCTTTTGGCCACAAACGAGAACAAAGAGCTTTTCAATCTTATCAGGCGCAACGAGGCAGTCATCATGGAGCGTGATGAAGGCCGCTGTATATTCAGAATCGTTTCTCCGCTCTCCATGGCGGAAAAGCTCGAACTGTACACGCTTCAGCTCCATCCTGAAGGAGTACTGGAAAGCCAGGCTCATTCCACGGACACCGAAGAGTTTATCACCGTATTCACCGGCCGGGTTGAGGTAGAGGTCAATGGCCGTCAGGCAATTCTGGATCCCGGAGATTCCATCCATTACCATACCGATGTCAATCACACCATCCGTAATATGCATGACGGCGACAGCATCCTTTATATGGTGGTGAAATATCTCTATTAAAAGAACAATCTGGTTTCTGTGACACAAAGAATATTTTCATCTTTGAACTCCGTGTAGAGAGGTTGAAAAACCATGCAGTCATCCCGTCTTGATTTCAATGCTTTCTATCGTTATGTGAATATCACTCCTCTGGTGAGGTTCGCCGGTCCAACCGGCTTCTGGAATTCCATGTACCTGAAAGAAGAAAATTTTCAAAAAACCGGAGCTTTCAAAGTCCGTGGGAATGTCGCCAAATTTCTCCTGCAGGAGAAACCCTTTCGTGCGGTGGTGACCGCTTCAAGCGGAAATCACGGGGCAGGCATGAGCCATGCCGCAAGCGTTTTCGGCGCACGAGCGGTTGTCGTTGTGCCGGAAAAAACCTCGCCCCAGAAAGTGAACCGTATCCGTAACTCCGGCGCCGAGCTTATCTTCCACGGGGCAGTTTACGACGAAGCGAAAAAATATGCTCAGGATATGGCTGCCTCCGAAAATCTAACATACATACCGAGCTTTGACGATCCGGAGGTTATCGAGGGAAACAAGACAATCGCCCGTGAAATTTGCAACCAGCTCACTGTTCTTCCCGACACAATTTTCCTCCCGATCGGGGGAGGCGGGCTGGTATCGGCGCATCTGGAGATGTTCGAAGATAAACCTGTCCGCATTATCGGGGTCGAGGAAGACACCGCCCCTGCGATGCATGATTCGCTGTCTGCAGGCAAGCGGATATATCTTGACCATGCTGAGGGCATTGCAGAAGGAATGCTGGTAAGGTCGCCGGGGGAAATTACGTTCGAGATAGCGAAATCGCACAACCTTGAGGTCAGAAAAGTCAGCGCCGCAGATATTCGCCGGAGCATGAAACTTATCCTCGATCACTGCGGATTCAGAGCGGAAACCGCGGGAGCTTCTTCACTGGCGGCCGCGTTGAACGATCCTTCGGGAGGGGAAACCTGTGTTTGCATTATCTCCGGAGGCAATATAACGCCTGAAGATTTTGAACGGCATATGGAGTTATTGGAAAAATAGAATTTCCAGCACCGTCCAAAAAAGAAAGTAATGAAAGAATTCTGGGATTAACAGAATTCTTTTCTTATTTTATGGCTAACCCGATCTATTCATAAACTCAAGGACAAAGATCCCCCCGCCGCTCAGAGCGGCGACCCCCTTGTTAGGAGGGTGCAAAAGCGGAGCGCATCTTTTTGCAAGCGAAGCGCATCTTACCGCAAAGAGAAAAAAATGAATTCTCCCCTTAACCGGGTCCCAAGTCGATTCTTGAATCGGCTTGGGCGCCCTTGGGGAGATGCCGTCAGGCAGAAGGGATTTTTTTCTTTAGTGGTATGATAAATATATTTTATGAATTATACGGGCTAAATGAATCAATCCAATATATCGATCTATTACTCTCATCCAGATACACTTTTCACTTCGCGGGCGAGAGCGTAATAATTCGGCCCGGCCGTTCCCTTCTCTGCCATTATGGGAGAGAGAATCAAGAAATGAAGAAATCTATAGAAAGATAATCTGAACGATTAGTTGCAATGATATTCTCCGGACAATCGGTGTTATCAGGTACAAATATTAAAAGGTGACTTTGCCAAATGGGTTCCATTGAAAAAAAAATAATATACCTGCTCCTCGGAATAGTAATCATAGAGTGTGTTTTTCTCGCAGTAAGCATTACCGGAGTACCATGCACCGTTGATGAAGCGTGGCTGGGCGAGCAGTCGTACCGTGAAGCAAGCGATGGAATCCCCCGTCAGATACTGCTTTCCGGTATGTGCCGTTTCGAAGAG